>ERZ795059.5909-NODE-5909-length-11000-cov-5.947921_pt1 | contig 11000 bp, 10 predicted proteins | sample MGYA00375143_ERZ795059 | MGnify/ENA primary metagenome ERZ795059 (study PRJEB30188, sample SAMN05720168) | activated sludge metagenome | isolation source: Anaerobic digester | place: USA | collected 2015-01-07 ... | reverse complement strand
CCAGTTCTTCGTTTTGCAGTGTGTCTATGTTTAGTTATTTGCCGGAAGTGGTGGGTGATTCGGTGTTTGCAGTAATCCCAGCTCCTCTGACATTACTGCAAACACCGAATCACCCACCACTTCCGGCAAATAACTAAACTTTTGTAAACTACGTCCAAATCCCCGCCCTAGCCATCCGCCCGATCCGATTGCCACCAAAGCTTGCTGGACGTGATAACCAATTCCCAATACATTTTCTTCCGGATTCAAAAAGGCCGTCAAACGTGCTTTTCGATATGGTGAAGTGATAATAAGTAACAATACCGCACTAATCGATCCACCCACGGTTAATAAAATATGCTTGATATTTGCCCCACCGACAAAAAATAATACAAACGAGGTCAAGGCAATCACTAACATTGTTCCCAAATCAGGCTGCATCATCACCAAGCCGGTAATTAGCAACATCAAAGCGATAAATGGTAAAAACCCCATCGAAAAATCTCTCACCTTTTGACCTTGCTTGGCCAACCACGCCGATAGATAAAACAAAAACGTCAATTTAACAATTTCCGACGGCTGAAAAAATATCGGAAATATAATCCATCTTCTGGCTCCACCATGTTCAAAACCAATTCCCGGTACAAACACCAAAATTAGCAATACCAATGTCACCAACAACATCAAAAAAGCGTTCCTTTGCCAAAATTTGTAATGTATTTTTGACACAACAAAAAAAGCTACCAAGCCGATTGCTGCCGACACCAATTGATCAGTAAACAACTTATGACTATCGCCGTATGTATCATAACTAACCACTACCGATACCGAAGAAATCACAATCAAACCAAATGCCACCAAAGCAAATACCAAAACCGCCAAAATATAATCGGGCTTTTTTCTTGAATCGCCAAATATCCAGCTCCACTTTGAATTATTTTTTTTCTGCACCTTTGGCTATTTATTAAAAATTAAATGTGATATTGTAATTTCCACCCAGCAAACCCAGAGCCACACCCAATACCGCCATCACGGCTCCGATTACCCAAAACCTCATTACTACTTTATACTCTGGCCAACCGATATATTGAAAAGTGATGTGAACGGGTGTTGATGGAAAAATTTTTCTTCCATTTCTAAATCGTTTCGACAATTGTTGAATAATTACCGACAACGTTTCCGATACAAATACAAAACCAATAATTGGCAACAACAATGCGCTATTTGTCAGCATCGCCACCACCCCCATCGTCGCCCCAAACGACAATGACCCGGCATCGCCCATCATAAATCTTGAAGGCGGAATATTAAACCACAAGAAAGCCAGTAAAGCTCCAACCATCATCAAACAGAAAACAGCAATTCCTAAATTACCTTGGAAAAAAGCAATCACTCCAAACGCCCCAAAAGCCAAACCCAACAGCCCCGATGCCAAACCATCCAACCCGTCAGTCAAATTGACGGAATTGGCCGAAGCAATCATCACCAACACGAACAAAGGCATATACCACCAACCAATATCAAAATCTCCAAAACCTGGTACATGAATTCCACTCCAACCCAATTTATAATAAAACCACCAAGCACCGGCAACACTTATCAGCACAATCCACAACATCTTCATCTTGGCACTCAAACCTTTCGTATTGCCAATACCCTTCCAATCCAAATAATCATCCACCAGCCCCACCAGCCCCATCGTGATCATTACAAATAAAGGTAAATATGTTTGTTCCCTCGACAAATTAAAAACAAAAGTCAAAATTGCCACTGACACCCACACCACAATTCCCGCCATAAAAGGAATATTTCTTTTGTGCTTATCAGCGTGCAATTTCATATAAATCGGCGTCTTCTTTTTATCCAACGAACTAACTTTTTGCGGTTTCTTCCATACTTTGTATTTATACAAAATGTAAGTCATTAAAGGAGTCAAACCCATTGTTAGCACAAAAGATAATACAGCATAGACAAACATTCTTACTAATTCAACTTTGTATCCCATTGTAAAATTCTATTAAACAATAAATAATTAGCGATCTTTCCAGTCATTAGTTTGCCGTACCAACAACTCTTCGGCTCGCTGTGGTTCCAACATCAATTTCTTTACTACTTTCTCCAGCCTATTTTTACTCTGCGACCCTTTCACTAAAATCACATCATCTGGCTGCAATATTTTTTCAACATATTTTAACAGTTGATCCGTGTTAGCAAATATTAAAATATTTTCTTCTTTCATCCCGGCCGCCAACGCTCCTTGTTTATAAATTTCGGCATATTCTTCTACACACAACAATCTGTCAAAATATCGGCCGGCTCGCTTACCCACTTTATAATGTCCTTCTTTAGTCGCCTTTCCCAACTCCCACATACTCCCTAACACACCAACTTTTCTTTTGGAAATACGCATCAACTTCATACTTTCTATCGCATTAATCATTGAATCAGGACTGGCATTATATGTATCATCAATTATCTGTTGACCATTTTTTCCCATGATAAATTTCATTCTACCTGGTAACGCTTCCCATTTAGCCAAACCAGCGGCAATCTCCAAAATATTTATTCCCATCGACAAACCGACCGCCGTGGCTGCTAAAGCCGACAAAACAAAACTATAACCAACCAACTTAATTTGCATAGGTACTATACTACCATTATATATCAACTTAAAACTCGTACCCGTCAATTCGATTTTTATATTACTGGCCCCAACATCCGCCCCGTTTTTCAATCCATATGTCAACACATTCGCCTTTGTTTTCTTTTTCATCTCCATTACCAAACTGTCATCAAAATTCAATATCGCTTTGCCATTTTTTGGTAAAGACTCCACCAATGACCTTTTTTCAATCATTATGCCTTTTTTGCTGCCAAAATACTCCATGTGCGACTCACCAATGTTTGTTACCACCCCAATTGTTGGCCGAATCATGTCACACAAATATTTTATATCCCCTTTACGGTCAGCGGCAATTTCCAATATCAAACATGCTGGATAATTTGTGATATCAGAATTGTGAAATCGATTATGCCACAAAAACTTTAACCAACGCCCCACACCTACCGGTTTTTTTACTCCCAAGATGGTCAACGGCACGCCGATTTCATTATTAAAGTTTCCTTCATTGCGCCAACAATGAAATTTCTGACTTAACACAGAAAATATTGCTTCTTTGGTACTACTTTTTCCCACACTACCGGTTACTGCAATCACCATTGGATCATTTGCTTGCAAAACCAACTTTGCTTTTCGATTCAATTCACTAGCCAATATTTTTTTCCATCCATCTTTTATCATTTTTCCTCACTTTTTTGATAATCATTCTTCTATCACTCTATCCGGTGCTACCATATAATAATCCAATAAAAATTCGGCTATCTCGCCAAAAGTCGGAGCTGCCGAACTCTCCGCCCATTCTGTTGTTTTGGGAATATCAATTTTTACCAACATCACAAACTTCGGATCAAAAGCCGGTGCAAAACCTACAAAAGAACCAATCGTTTTTGAAGGATCATACACACCGTTAATCGGCACTTGCGCCGTACCCGTCTTGCCGGCCACATAGTAACCTTTCACCGCCGCCTGTTTTCCGTGACCTTTTTCCACTACACTCACCATCATGGCTGCCGTCGATCGGGCCGCTTCCGGACTCAATACACTTCGCACCACTTCTGGCTCAACATCGACTTCATTCCCATCGACTGTTTTAATTTTATTTACAATATATGGTTTCATTAGATATCCACCGTTGGCCACTGCTCCAAATGCCGCCGTGATTTGTACCGGCGTCACCGCAATACCCTGACCAAAAGTCATTGTTGCCAAATCCACCTCAGACACTTGGCTCTTATCCACCACCATTCCCACCGACTCACCACTCAAATCCACTCCGGTTTCTTCCCCGAAACCAAACTTATACAAATATTTATAAAAATTGTCTTTTCCTACTTTCTCTCCCACCCAAACCATACCCACATTATCCGAGTTTTCCAAAACTTGTGTCATTGTTTCTCTGCCATACGGTTTTTTTTCGGAATTAAATATTTCCCGATCCAAGACCTTGATACTGGCTCCAAACTCCTCAGAAGTATCAGGTGTCACCAAACCCAAATCCAACGCCATCGACATCGCCAATGGCTTAAAAATTGAACCCGGCTCCCACGACGAAGCAATCGCCGAATTATTGAAATTATTATAATTATCAACTTTAAAATATTCGTTTGGATTAAAAGTTGGATAATTGGCCATGGCAATAATCTTACCCGTTTTTGGATCCATTACCACCACCGAACCGCTATCCGCTTTATACGTTTCAACTGCATTTTTCAACTTTTCTTCCACAAAATACTGTACCGAACGATCCAAAGTCAAATACAAATTTACTCCTTGTTGAGCTTGACTCAATATTTTTTCGCTATCCACCAATTCTCTTCCCGTCAAATCATGATATGTTTCCACAAATCCGGAACTACCCATCAACTCGTCATTAAAATAACCTTCTATTCCATATTGACCTTTTCCTTCCACGTTCAAATATCCTAGAATCTGTGACGCCAATTGCCCCTCCGGGTAATACCGCCAATCTTCAGGCAACAATAGCACACCATCCAAATTCAAATCTTTAATTTCTTGCACCTCTTCATCAGTCAACTTATGCTTCAACGGAGGCATATACAACGATTTTGAACGTAATTTTTCTCTCAAATCCAACTCTTCTTCTCGACTCAAATGCAGAATTACCGCCAACTTTCGCGCCGCATACTCCGCATCTTCGACTTGATTGGGGATTACTTCCAAAGCCGACAATGACAAATTTATTGCCAACGGATAATTGTTGCTATCATACACCTGACCTCTTCTGGCCTTGTTTTCCAACTGCCACGTGTGCTGATCATTGGCTAATGACAAATAATATTGATGCTGAGAAATTTGTTTAGTATATGTCTTAATAGTCAATAAACCAAACAACCCCACCACAAAAACCATTACTACTGTAATGCGAAATTGTTGCTCCTTTGATTTTATTTCAACTTTGGTATTCAAAATAAAAAAAAATTAAAAACTAACAATTATCTGTCAAAACAAATCCAATGGTTTAACAAATAAATAGTCTTCAATTTCTATTTTAACGGTTAATTTTATTTTAATAAACAACCTTACTTGTTCAAAAATATCATTTTTGGATAGCTAAGTATTTCACACTGGTAACCGTTTCCATTTCCACATTTTTTACTTGCTCTTTTACTTTATCCAACGCCATCAACCGTGCCGCCTCTACTTGATACTTTTCGTTCTCTTGCAAAATATCCAATTGCTCATTTTTTAACTGCGCCAACTTATAACCTTCGGTTGTCATTTGATTGTTTTGCAACAAATACATCAAGCTGAACATTGCTAACAAAATAATCGTTACAAACTGTAGTGATACCGGCCCCAAGGCAAATCGTGAAGCAATACGATTTTTCTTCAGACCACTATACACTTCCTCAACCCGAACTTGTTCACTCATTCTAACTCCTTAAATTTTTACTCCCACTCGCATTTTTGCGCTATGGCTTCTAATATTATATTCCAATTCCTTTTTTGTCGGAATTATTGGTTTTTTTGTTAATACTTTTAGGGTTGATCGGTGACCGCAAATACATTCTGGAAACTCTTTTGGACAAACGCAACCTTTGGCGCAATCTGACATAAATTTTTTCACCAACCTATCTTCTTTTGAATGAAAACTAATTACTACCAACCTGCCATCATCTTTTAATAAATCAACCGCTTGACTCAATCCTCGTTCTATTTCTCCCAACTCATCATTTACTTCCATTCGCAACGCTTGCCAAACCCGTCCATAATAATTTCTTTTTTTCTCCGCCCAATTTAACCAACCATCTAGCAAGTCCTTCAAATCCGTTGTATATTCAAAATTCTTAATTATTCTTGCCTGAACAATTCTTTTGGCTAACTGTCGTGACCTTTCGATATCCGCATATGACCAAAATATCTGTGCCAATTTCTCCTCGGAATACTCATTCAATATCTTTGCTGCCGTTAATCCACCCTCTCCCATCCTCAAATCCAGACTTGCTTTTGATGAATATGAAAAACCCCTGTCATTATTGTCCAATTGCCACGAACTTATTCCCAAATCCAACAATATTGCGTCAAAAAATATAAAATCATGGTTCTTGGCAATATTCTTCAAATTGGAAAAACGGTCACAAACCAGCACCACATTTTTTTTATCAAACTCTGTTTGCACTTGATCAATAATTGACTGATCACGATCCACCGCCAACAAACGTCCGTCACCACCAATTGTCTGAATAATCTTTCGACTATGACCACCGGCCCCGAACGTCAAGTCAGCTACCACACTTCCAGGTTTAATGTTCATACTCTCGATAGCTTCATTCGCCAATACAGACACGTGAATTTCTTTCTTTGCTCGACGATTTTTTTGCTCAACCATAATTTCAATCTACTAATATTTTATGTGCTTTTAATAATAATTAGCAGCATAGGGTAGTTATTTTGGAGGTGATTTTTTACCTACCCTATAAATGCCGCTAATTATTGTTAAAAATTCATAAAAAGCAATTTGTTATAATCCATATCCATCCAAGCCTTCCAATACTTCTTCTGAATTTACTTCAATCTGTTTTCTGTATTCGTCCCACTTCTTCTGATCCCAAATTTCCATCTTGTCATATATACCAACGAACACTACTTTTTTATCCAAACCGGCAAACTCAATCAGAAACGCCGGCACATTTATCCGACCCTGCTTATCCAATTTCACATCTATCGCTCCCGATGTCACAAAACGTACATAATTTCTCGCTTCCGGTTTTGATTGTGGCAAACGAGCAATTTTTTCCATAAGTATTTCCCATTCGTTCATTCGGTATATCACCAAACTACCATCGTTTCCTCTTGTTAATATTGCCCCTTCTTCCAAAACTGAACGAAATTTTGCCGGAACTGCCACCCGCCCTTTTTCATCAATACTGTGTTTATATTCACCAACAAACATCAAAATATCTTAAAAAAATAATTTAACCCAATTTTCACCACCTTCCACCACTTCCTCCCACTTACTTCCATAATATTCCTCACAATCCCCACCAGTCAACACTTTACGAAAACAATTTCAAAACAAACTGATATAGTACATTTTCATTAACAATATCTTGAGTTTTCCCCAACCAACATTAATTTCAAATAAAAAAATCTTCTCGCAAGAAGATTTTTTTAAAATGACAAAAAAATTAAATTTTATTTGAATTTATCTACCAACCAACCTTTCAATTCATCAACTCTCACTCTCACTTGTTGCATACTATCTCGATCTCGTACCGTCACCGCTTGGTCTTTTTCGATTGTATCAAAATCCACCGTCACGCAATATGGAGTGCCTATCTCATCTTGCCTACGATACCTTTTACCAATCGATTGGGTTTCATCATATTGGCACACCATATCACTCTTCAATTCATTAAAAATATTCAAGGCTGCTTTGGTTAGCATCTCTTTTTTCATCAAGGGCAAAACAGCTACTTTGATTGGCGCCACTTTTTTATCAAATTTTAGAACTACGCGCATTTCCTTTTTGTCACCTTCTCCCACTTCTTCTTCCGTATATGCATCCAACAAAACCATCAAAGCCATCCGCCCAACCCCACCGGCAGTTTCAATCACCCAAGGAAAATATTTTTCTCCCAGTTCTTGATCATAGTATTCCAAATTATGCCCGGAAAACTGGCTATGACGGGTCAAATCCCAATCACCCCGATTGTGTACACCCTCCATTTCCGCCCAGCCAAAAGGAGAATTGTATTCTATATCCCATGCATCTTTCGCATAATGCGCTCTTTCTTCCGGTTTGTGCTGTCGCCAGCGTACATTTTCTTTTTTCAGTCCAATCACATTCAAAATATAATTGTATCTTTCTTCTTTCCAGTATTCATACCATTTATCGGCTTCACCGGGATGAACAAAAAATTGCATTTCCATTTGTTCAAACTCCCTTGTCCGAAAAATAAAATTCCCCGGTGTAATCTCATTACGAAACGACTTACCAACTTGAGCAATTCCAAATGGTACTTTTTGCCTAGCAGTCTGTAAAACATTTTCAAAATTAACATAAATTGTTTGACATGTTTCTCCGCGTAAATATACCGATTTTTTTTCACCTTCCGCCACCCCCATTGTGCATTCAACCAACAAATTGAATCTTCTTACTTCCGTCCAGTCAATCGCGCCGCAATGTTCGCAAGCGATTTCATTGTCAAACAGCATTTTTCCCATCTCAGCTAAAGATTTTCCTGCCACTTCCTCTACGCCCAATTTATCTTCCAAAATTTTATCGGCTCGAAATCTTTTTTTGCAACTTTTGCAATCCACCAGTGGATCAATAAAATTGTCAACGTGTCCCGACGCTTCCCAAATTCTCGGATGTGTTATTATTCCACCATCAATTCCTTCCACGTCTGTCCGCAGATACACCATTTGTTTCCACCACAAATCCTTGATATTCTTGATCAATTCCACCCCCATCGGACCATAGTCATATGAGCTAGCAAACCCGCCATATATCTCACTCGACGGAAAAACAAAACCCCTCCGCTTTGCCAATGACACGATTTTTTCCATATTTACTTGCGTCATAACGTTTCTCCAAAAAAACAAATACTTATTTCTTCATAACACAATTATAAAACACGCGATTTACAACTACAAATATTATTCATGATTATTTTCGCATGCTTCCGAATATATTTTTTCAATCATTTTTTCATAAGTCATTCCGGACAAATTCCACATTTTCGCAAACATGGAATCACGAGACATTGCCGGTGCAAAATTTATATTCCGCACTTTCCACCCTGTTTGGTATACATTTATTTCCCACCAACCATAATCTTTCACTTCATATTTTTTGACAAAATTTATCACAAAATTTTGTAATTCTCTCACCAAACTTTTCTCAACATCATCAATCAATAAACCTTTTTCATCTTGTCTAACAACTCTCGAAGGCAAAAAATTTTTCCGACCAACAAAACCGACTATCAACCTGTATTTGATATCATTGCTGCCAGTAATTTTAACGACATCATATCCCTCCTCAAAAATTCGCCAAAATATGTTGGCTACATTTTCCCATAGTACAATCTTATCTTTCACATTCCCATAATTAATTTCCAACGGAAATTTAAATTCATTACCAATTTTGTCTTCAATTGCCAAAAAATCTTTGTTCCATTTTTCTCTATCGATTACCCAAGTTTTTTCCTGATCAAAATCAATATCTCGAAATACCATTTTTCGCAAATCAACATTCTCGCACAAAACCGCTATATCGCTATTCGTGCTTAGCAATCTAAAACCGGCATATTCCAAATAATTCATCAAACCCAAACCGCGATCATCATTTCTAATCAACAACGGCCAAACATTCTCCACTTCTTGACCAATTTCATTTGTCTTTCCAATTATTAATTCATCTTGCATAATTGGAAATAAACGATTGGCCATCAGAGCTATCGGTCTATAAACTTCATCTTCCATTCGCCAAAACATGCGGTGTTCATCCACATACAACTTTTGTACCGACATTTTTCCCTTCAAGACTCCAAAAATATCCTTCATCGTCCTCATTGATTCCAACCTATTTTTCCCCGACCCTCCACCAATTAATAACAATGTATTATCCATCATTTATTTCGTTATATATACACTCCAAAAAACTAATTGATTTAATTTTTTGTGTAAAAATTAAATCAATTAAATACAATAAATAATCAAAAACCATCTTACTCTCCGATTCTCTAAAGTCATACATCAGCAAGTCATCGACCGACATAGTCATAATCATGGTCAAAGTATTCACATTATCAAAACTTGCTCGCCCAAACATGTCTTCGTTTTGATAACAGCGATGATGACAGTATCCATATTCGCCCAACCAACCTTCACCTTCAACCAAATTTTGACCACATTTCCAACATCCGTCCAACAACGGTAAATTACCCATATTTGCCAACACCGACATCATAAATGAAGTTAAGAAAACTCTCCCTGACCCAATATTGTTAGCAATACTTATCCTGTTTTTTTTGTATAATTCTAAATATTGATTAAGAATATTGTATATACCGGTATCCTCCGCGCCAAAGTAACTGGCTTTTTCAATTACTTCCAACAACACACTATTTAATCCAAAACCACTCATTCCATCATTTAGCACCTGATAACTGGTTACCAAACTGGCATCCTGCACAATATCCAAACCATTTCTTTCCAATATTTCCATATCTAACAAATGATACGCTTCCATCAAACCCGACAATTTTCCCCCAATCCGCCGCGCCCCCTTTGCCAAGACATTTTTCCGACCAAATCTATCGGTCAGAATAGTTAGAATTTTATCATTCTCTCCAAAATTCCTCACCTTTATTACCAGCACTCTTGTTTTTATAATATTTCTCAAACTTTTGACAAATTAATATTCTTTCTAATTGATAACACCAAACCAAAAAATATCATAGTCGTTACAATCGCCGTTCCACCCGAACTGATCAATGGCAATGGAATACCGGTTACCGGTACTACCCCCAAATTCATACCGATATTTACAAATATTTGAAAAATCAACACCGAACCGATACCTGCCAATATATAAAATGCAAATCGATCCACCGCTTTATAGGCCAAATTCCAAATATACCACCCCAGATAAAGATATGACACCAAAGCCAAAATCGAACCAAAAAAACCCAATGCCTCCGCCAAAACTGCAAAAGCAAAATCAGAATATGCCACCGGCAAAAAATTCATTTGCGATTGCCAACCTTTACCCACTCCCAAACCAAACATTCCACCACTACCAATCGCAATTTGCGATTGCATCACATTATAACCGGTACCATACGGATCACGATTTGGATCCAAAAAATTTAAAATACGGTTTTTTTGATAATCATGCATAAAAAGCCACAAAATTGGCGCTGACAGAATA
>ERZ795059.5908-NODE-5908-length-11003-cov-7.128334_pt1 | contig 11003 bp, 4 predicted proteins | sample MGYA00375143_ERZ795059 | MGnify/ENA primary metagenome ERZ795059 (study PRJEB30188, sample SAMN05720168) | activated sludge metagenome | isolation source: Anaerobic digester | place: USA | collected 2015-01-07 ... | reverse complement strand
ACGATAATAGCGTTAGCGACGGTTAGAAAATCAAACAATGGGATACCACTCATGAGGGCAAGACCATGGTAAATTCAATTGCTTCCCTGAACAGCACGGCGTCGATGTACAAAGCCAACCTGTCCAGCCACAAATCCATTCTGGTGAATTCCAGCACGAAATCCGCGAAAGATACCGTAGAATTCGGCATGAGCGGCATGTTGTCCATGGAGGACTCCATGAACATCGTGGTGGAACGGGCCTTGGACAAACTCCGGGGCGTGGTAACACAAGCGCGCGAGGAATTGGGACTTCCGGAGAACGCGGTGCTCGACACGTCCCCAGAAGCGACAGCGGATCGTATTACGACATTTGCCCTGGGATTTTGGACGAAGTACGCGGAGCAGCATAAGCTGGAGGATACGGAGGAAAACCGCAAGCAATTTGCCGATTTCATTGGCGCCGCGATAAATCAGGGCATTGGCGAAGCACGGAGCATATTGGGTTCTTTGAATGTGCTGAATTCCGATGTGGACGGCAACATCACCAAGATCTCCGACATTATTCAGCAGCGTCTTCAGGATTTTATAGTGAATGGGTTGTCGGGAAAGCGTGAATAACTGAAGATGTGATAGAAGGCATACACAGAGAGGCGCTTAATTCTTCAGACAAAAGCCATTCCACACCCGCCTGTTGGAGGAGATATCATGCGGCGCGTAATGAAGTGTTTTTGCATCTTCCATGCGGATAAGAAAAAAGAGCACTTTTCAGGCGGTGGCATGCGTTTTTATGATTTGAGTATTTTCCAGGTTTAATTGTGTTGGCAGCGAGTGGGCGGATTGGGCATAATGGGGATGTAAACAACATAGGAGGAATGGGTATGAAGGGCGTGGTATTGGCGGGAGGTTTAGGAACGCGGTTGCTGCCATTGACGCGGGTTACCAACAAACATTTGCTTCCTGTATACAATAAGCCGATGATCTTTTATCCGATTCAGACGCTGGTAGATGCGGGGATAAAAGACATTATGATCGTGACGGGGGGCAATAATGCGGGAGAATTCCTACGGTTATTGGGCAATGGAGAAGATTTTGGATTAAAGGAAATACATTATACCTATCAGAAGGGTGAAGGGGGTATTGCCCAGGCGCTGGCGCTGGCGGAACATTTTGTGGGGAAAGACAAGGTAGTCGTCATATTGGGGGATAATTTTGTGCAGGGGACTATCCGCAAAGCGGTGGAAGATTTTGAACGGCAACCGGAGGGCGCCAAGATATTTCTGAAAGAGGTGAATAATCCGCAGGAATTTGGCGTGGCGGAGCTAAGCGGTGACAAGGTGGTGAATATTGTGGAAAAGCCTAGTGTTCCTATCTCCAATCTTGCCGTGATTGGCATATATCTTTACGACAATGCCGTATTTGAAATCTGCAAGACCTTGAAACCCAGCGCGCGGGGAGAATTGGAAATTACGGACGTGAATAATGCCTATATTCAGCGGGGCACGATGACGTTTGAGGTGTTGCAGGGGTGGTGGGCGGATTGTGGAAGCTTTGAGGCGTTATTCCGATCGAATTCTCTGGTGGCGGCGGAGAATGGCGTTCGGTTCTGAAGATTGTTTACACCTGCTATTGAGCGGGATAGACTGCGGCCGTTCATTGGGGTATGTTCCGGCGCCAGGACAGTTCGGCGATATCCGCAGGGCCTGCTATGATGAGGTCGATGCATTTCATTGATTCCGGCAAGAGGAAGTTTTGGGATAGTGTGGCGTGTTTGGGCAGGGTTAATGTGTGTTCTTCGCATGGCGGCGTGGCCGGTGGCGGGGTGTTATTGTCCCAAGGCACAAAAGCAGCCCGGCCAATGACGCCGTAGGCTTCGGGGCGTTGTTCGGGATCTTCCGCATAGAGGAGAAAGGCATGTTCGCCTGACGCGGGGATGGCGGCGACGCCCAGGCAACTCCATTCCCATCCACCAGTCTTGCAGGAGCGTGTCTTTGTGGTGATTAGGGGATACTCATTGATGGCGCAGCGAAAAACCGGGGCAGGGATAGTGTATCGTTCACCCGCGATGGTATGCTCCAAATAGAGGGCATAGGAACCTTTGTTGAGATCGACGGTTCCTTTGAGTCCGTCTTCAGGATTTGATTCTTTGGACACGCGTTTCACCAGGGCGTTTCGGAATGTTCCTCCGGCCAGATACAACTGAAGCTGCCATTGGCTTTTTTCGCCCAGGATCCGCTGGAAATTATTGGCATGGATCATGGCCGCGGAAAAGGTGCATTCACAAGGAATGGACCGTTCCGTATCAGTGTCATTGCTTCCATGAAGCAGGACGGTATTCCCGGAGTTTCCGTTGCCTATGTGAAAACGGAGTGTGTCGTTTTCGGGATCATAAAACGACTCGTAAAGCCCGTGCATGGAGAGTGCAGCGTCTTGAGACGAGGCGGATGGAGGTTTGGAAAGGTCGAATAAATAGAGAGTTCCTGGAGCGCAGGGGCGGGAGAATTGGTATTCTTTTTCCAGAGCGCCATGGCTTTTCATCCAATTCAGGATTCCTCGATAGGGGCCGTTTGGACCTGCGCCATACTTGAGCATGACGAGCCACACCCGCGTTGCCTGGCTCGCTGCGGCCTCGATTTCAATTGGGTGCAAATCATAAAAATGTTGCAATGGGCGGGTACAAAGCATATCCAGATTATTCTGTAATTTACCCCCCATATCCAGCAGCACGTTTTTAGCGCCGGGCAGGTACCAACGCAAGGAGCCGTGGGTTTCCCAATAGACATGCCAAATAACATCCTGGGGTTCAGCATGTGCCCGGATGATGGCGGCGGCTCCCCGCGCGTCAAATGTGGGAGTTACGCCCGGATGGTCCCGCTGATTGGGGGACAGTTTTTTTTCATACAGTGCATGCAACGCCAAGATGCAGAGCAGAATCCACGCCGTGGCGAAGGCCGTGCGAACTATTTTGCCATTGATGGCGGAGATGCCTGTGGCGATGGCGATGCACAGGGGGGCTGCGGCGCCCACGATGTAGCGGTCGATATACAGCGACCAGGGCAGAATGTGAGACAATCCGAAGAGCAGGAGGATTTGGGCGAGGGCGATGCCAAGAATGAAGAGGAGGGGGGAGCGGCGGGTATTTTTTGAGAGCAATGCCATGAGGAGCAGAAAGCAAAACAAGCTGAGTGCGGCGATTCTCACCCATGTATCGGGGGTATACGCCATGAGCAGATTGCCAAAGGTGGTGTATAGAGAGGTGAGGTTGGGGAAGGGTGCGTGAAACACTTTTGTTTGCATGGAGTGGAAATGCTGGAGTTCCATAAGGATAAAAGGGATGGAGGCGAGGATGACAACAAGGTTTAGACTTCCCCAAAGGATGGCCTGTTTGATGGTGCGGGTGTAGAAGAGTAGAAAAAGAACCCCAAGTGACCCGAGGAATAATGGGGCCAGGGAATGCGTGTAGCAAAGGAGTGTAGCGAACATGACGTAGGATAGCATTGTAAGGGGACGTGGGTTTTCTTCTTCCGCCATGCGCAGTACAAGGTACAGGAGGGTGGTCTGAAAGAAAATAATCCAGGCGTACATTTTGGCATCGCGGCTATAGTAAATAAGCATGGGGGCCAAGCTAAACACCAGGAGGGAAGTCATGCCATTGCGTTCGCCGCCAATATGTTTTCCAATGCGCCAGGCGGGATAGAGGGTCAACATTCCGGCGAGGAGGGCGTGCATGCGGATCCAGGTATCGGCGGTGGATATTTTAAGCCAGCATGTGAGGAGGGCGATAAAGGCGGGTTCGATCATGCCGATGGCGCCTTTGAATATGGATAGGTCTATTCCACGGGCGATATGGCAATACATGATTTCGTCGAACCATAAACTATCGCGGCCTAATTGGAATATGCGGAGTGTAAACGCCAGCAGGATCCAGAAGCAGACCCAATATATGCGGGATGAAGATGATGTAGCATTTTCGGAGTACATAAAGTGCAATTGTATCAATAAGTTGAAAAGTAAGGGAAATAAACAGCATCTATGGACCGTACCTTCCAGTTACAGAAACGGCATGGGAGGATGATGTCTTTTTGTGCGCAAATTGATCGTTATCTATTTCCGGAGGGATTGCCGCTGTTATTGCCAGGTTCATTTCCGGAATTACTGGGGTTGGCGGGGGTGGATTCCAGGGGATCGGCATCCGGGGCTATATCAGGTTCTTGCCAAGGCTGAGGGGCAAAGTCGTATTCGTATATAGGGACATCGGGTTCTGCGGGATAGAATTCAGGGATTCGCACTGGGCCTGGAATATCCTCGAAAACCGGGCCGGTTTGTTCTGGTCCATAAAATTCTTCCGCGCCGGGGTAATCAAATTCCGTGTATTCCGGAGGAAGGCTGTCCCAGTACGCTTGTTCTTCTTGTTCGCGCCGAGCCTGTTCTTCTTCAGCGCGGGCGCGTTCCGCGAGCGCAAATTCCAGCACTCGTTGTTCGCGGTTGGGGTCTTTTTTATTCGTTCCCCTGAGGACGAGTTTGGGGACGCCATCGACGTTTACGCTGGACCGTTCACGGATTCCTTTTTCATGATCGATGTAAGAACGAGCGTGTATATCCTCGGGTTGCACTGTTTTTTGGGGGTGTCCCTTGGTTTTGTTATAGTCGAACGAGTGGCGTGGACGAATGGCAGGAGGCAGTTTTTGGTGTATGGGGGATACCGTATCCGTTGAGGTATTTTGGGAAACAGGTTTTTGGGAAGCCTCTTTTTGTTTTTTGGGAGGGTGAAGCCGCGCGTAATTGGCTTCCCACTCTTTCAGCAAGGCGTCACGCACATCGGTATCCTTGGAAAGAAGCACGTCGCCGGGGTTGACGTCGGATTTCCCGACACTAATGGCCCGGCCTTCTTTGGGGAATTGAATGTAATAGCGGGAATCACTTTCCCTGACATAGACGTCTTTGTAGGTGGTTCCTTTCACGGTAATCGTATCGGCCATGACAGAACTCATTACAGTCAAAAGGCTTACGCCCCCCATTGCGAGCATTTTCCACATTGCATGTAACTCCAGTCGTTTTACTACCAGTCTTGTAAACATTATACCACCGTGCGCGTGTGATTATTCCAATATTTTTTCCCATTATTTGTTGCTCTTCTGGTGGAGAAATCGGATATACTTAAACTACCAAGAACTATGGAAGGGCAGAATGATGACGCATCTTGTGGGATGTATAGTTTTGGCAGTATTGGGGTTTTCCGAGGGAAGCCCGATGATTAGGGGAGAACAGCCGCAAGCGATGTTGCGAGAACTTCCCATGGCGTTTGAATCGAATCAGGGGCAGTTTGATTCTCAGGTGGATTTTGCCGCCCAGGGGGAAGGCTACCGGTTATTCCTGAAGCCAAGTGCAGCGGTTTTATCGATTCCTGGACCCGGACAGGATAAACGGGCTGTTTATATAGAGTTTCGGGGCGCCAATGAGAATGCCCAAGGGGAAGGGATGCTGGAGTTGCCGGGGAAAGCGAACTATTTTATTGGGAGAGATCCGTCTGATTGGCATCTGGGGGTGTCCCGCTTTGAGCAGGTATGCCGCCATGATGTGTATCCGGGCATCGATGTGATTTTTTATGGGAATCAAGGGCGGTTGGAATATGACATGGAGGTGAATCCCGGCGCCACCCCTGAAAATGTTGAAATTCTCTTTTCGGGGGCGGATACGGTAGCCCAGGGGCCGGATGGCCAATTGACGGTGAAGGTGGGGGGGATAGAGGTGTATCAGCATGTTCCGGTGGCGTACCAAGTCCGGAATGGGGAGCGGTTTCCCGTTACGGTTCAGTATGTATTTCGAAGTGCGAACTCGGTGGGTTTTACACTGGGCGACTATGATAAGGGCCTTCCGCTGGTAATCGATCCCGTGTTGACCTATAGCACGCATTTGGGCGGGAGCGCTCAAGAAGAGGCCCGGGGGATTGATATTGACCGGGGCTGGTTTGATGAGAGCGATCCGGTATTTGTGGTGGGGCAGACCGATTCCATGGATTTCCCAGGAACAGAGGGGGCGGGTCCATCTTCGGGGAAGAACGTCTTTGTGACCGCGCTTAATCCGGAATTGAGCGGGCCGGCATCGGTGATCTTTTCGGGATATTACGGGGGGGATAAGGACGATGTGGCGAATGATGTAAAGTCCTATATGGATTCAGATCAATATGTTACGCTATTTATTACCGGTGAGACGCATTCTGAGAATTTTCCCGTTACCGGGAATGCGTTATTTCAACAGATTAATCAAGGCTTCAATGAGACAAATAGCGACGCTTTTTTAGCGAGGGTAGATTACAAATTAGATACCAGCAGCCTGGAATTAACCTTTAGCACATTTTTTGGGGGTGATGGAGATGATTGGGGCAACAGCATATTACTAAGCGTGTCTTCGCTCTATCTGGCCGGGGGCACCAAGTCTTTGAATTTCCCGGTATTGGACGGTTATTTCGCGAATCCGTTAATGACGCAGGATGGGTTTGTATCTCATATCGGTTCGATATTTGGGTCGCCGTCCGTGATGTTTTCGACCTATTTGGGTGGACAGAATGCCGTTGCCAAGGATATTGCGCTGCTAGACTCGAATATGCGGATTGCGGTTACGGGCATTACAGGGGATGGGTATCCTGTAAATGGGTTTCCGGTTCAAAGCACATTTGGAGGAGGCACGGATGCGTTTGTCACCGTTCTGGATGAGACAGGTATCCCTGATCCCCGGCAATATTCCAGTTATCTTGGCGGGGAAGGGCGGGATGGGGGTCTTGCCATTGTTCGCGACCCGGATCTCACAACACGAATTTATGTGGCGGGCTACACCGCTTCTACGTTTATTCCAGGCACCGATGCGGTGAAAGTAGGCCAGTTAAATGGTACGGGGCTGGCTTCGACAAATACGGACGGTTTTTTATGCAGTTTGGGTGAAAGCGGGCAAATACCGGTATTTTTCATGTACATTGGGGGGGCAGACGATGAAACGTTTTATGACGTGGCGATAGATGGCGATTCCCTCTGGGGGGCGGGGGAGACGTCTTCAGGCGGCACGTGGTTTACGAATTACACACCGGACTATCCGCCGGTGCAGAGCGCACTCAATCAAGGAGACAATATCATCGCTTCGGATGCATTGGTGGTTGATGTTGATACCAGCACGGCATCTCCGGAGGTTGTATTTATGACGTATCTTGGGGGGAAGGGCAATGATGGCGCCATAGCGATGAGGATAGATTCGTATGAGCACCTTCCCACGATTTCGATAGCAGGCGTCACCGCATCGGAAGATTTTTGGCGGGTGAACCCGGTGCAATATGGAAGGAGAGGCGTCTCGGACGCTTTTGTCGCGCAATTGAATAGTGTTGTGTTTGTAAATGTGAACAGCACCGGAACTCCAGGGGGCGGCACGTGGAACACCGCATTTCACAATATTCCGGATGGTTTGGCCGCTACGCTTGCAATAAACACCCCGAAAGAAGTCTGGGTGGCAGGCGGCCAATATTTTAACGTCGATTTGAGTTTGCTCCCGGACGTAGCTGTTTATGGCAGTTTTCAACCAGGGGCCATGGTGCGTTCGCAACGGAATATTGATGTCTCTCCCGCCGTTATTGATGCGCAATCATTGGGGACTGTGGTTTATGGCACAAGCAATTGCCGTTTTGACAGTTTTGAGGTGAAGAATGGGTATGCCATGTATGGCGCAGGAATGAACAATGATGCCGTGACTTCATTGACAGTGGCAAATTGTTATTTTCATGATAATGTCTCGTTCTATGCGGCTGGACAACTATATGCGGGTTCTGGCGGCGCGGCATTTCAGACGGGCAGCACGGTCACCTATGTCAACTGCAAGTTTGTGCGCAATACCGCCAGCTATGGGGGTGCGATATTTATTGATCAATCCACCTGCTATGTCAGCCAGTGCACCTTTTCCTATAATCTTTTCGATGCTAGCCCCCTGGATTATGGCGGCAAGAGTATTTCGGCGGGGATGGACGCCTCCGCCTATGTGCAGAATTGTATTTTTTGGGACGGCCTTGCGGGGGAGCATTTGGAACACTATCAAGGGTTTGGGAATTTTTTCGTGGGGAATTCCATTGTGGAGGGGTATGATACTCCCGATGCAACCATTTTGACAGATCAGGATCCGTTATTTACCCAGCCGCCATTGCCTGATAATTTGGGGAATGTCTTGCCTTTGCCGGAGTCTCCCGCGAGAAGTTGGGGATCAATGGTAACGTTCAATCCGATTTTTGGGAATGCAACATTTGATATAGGGCAGATTCCCAGGACGGTATTGCCGGAATGCACCCGGCTGGATGTGGGCGCGTACGACATGGCGTTACGTCCGCCCGTAATCACATTAAATGACCTTGATCATATTTTTTGGGAGTGCGGGACCGCCTTTGTCGATCCTGGGGCAGTGGCATTGGATGATTGCCGGAATGATCTCAGTGGAGCGATTTCGGTGACGGGTATTGTGGAAATTACTATCCCAGGGGACTATACGCTTTCATATAACGTATCTGATGCCTTGGGAAATCCAGCGGATACCGTGACGCGCACAGTAACAGTGCAAGACACGACAGCGCCGGTGATTTCACTGAATGGCGCAGATCCTGATGCGGTGGAATGCGGAAATGTCTATGCGGATCCCGGCGCGGTGACGCTGCCGGACTGTGATACCGCGATTGTTGTGAACAGTAATTCAATAAATGTGGTGGACATATTCACGCCGGGAGATTATGTGGTAACCTATACGGCGCAGGATGCCGCCGGCAATGAGGCTGCAGCGGTAATGCGCACGGTGCAGGTGCAGGACACGGCGCCGCCGGTGATTGCGCTGATTGGGGCAAATCCATTAACACTGGAATGCAGTTCGGCCTATGCGGATCCCGGCGCCACGGTCACGGACATCTGTGATGCTTCCGTTACCGTGAATAATAACAGTGCCGCTGTCGTTGATATGAGCACGCCGGGCGATTATACGGTTACGTATTCCGCGCAAGATGATTCGGGTAACAGTGCCGCGCCGGTTACGCGAACAGTGTCCGTGCAGGACACGACGCCTCCGGTGATTACACTGGTTGGTGCAAATCCATTAACACTGGAATGCGGGTCGGTCTATGGCGATCCCGGCGCCATCGCTGCGGATGCATGTGATCTTTCCATTACCGTGAACAACAATGGCGCCACGATGGTTGATATGAGTGCATCGGGAGATTATACGGTTACGTATTCCGCCCAAGATGATTCGGGCAATAGCGCTGCCCCTGTTACGCGCACGGTGCAGGTGCAGGACACATTGAATCCGGTAGTGACATTAACCGGAAATGCTTCTATTACGTTGGATTGCGGAGCAACGTATACGGAGCAGGGCGCCACCGCATTGGATACGTGTGATGGCGATCTTAGCACGCAGTTGGAAGTCAGCATTTTGCGTGGTACAGAAACAGTAGGTTCGATTGATACCAGCGCGGCAGCAGTGTATTTGCTTACGTATTGGGTTGAAGATACTGCGGGACGGCTGGGGCAGGCGCAACGGACCGTTACCATTGAAGGTCCAGGATGTGCGGTTACGGAAGGGGAAGGTGCAGGCGAAGGAGAAGGCGAAGGTGCGGGAGAAGGCGAGGGAGAAGGTGCAGGCGAAGGCGAGGGAGAAGGTGCGGGCGAAGGCGAGGGAGAAGGTGCGGGAGAAGGAGAGGGAGAAGGTGAGGGTGAGGAGGATACGGTTAGTGTCACGACGCTTTTGGATACGCTCGATGGAACGACGACGACGATAAGCGCGCTTATCAATAATCCGGGCACGGACGGCCGTATTTCGCTGCGGGAGGCGATGATCGCCGCTAATAATACTGCGGGAAGCAATACGATTAATTTTACGGTTAATGGCACGATAACACCCGGCAGTCAATTACCCTCGATTAATGATGCAACGGGCGGAACTGATATCAACGGCGGAGGCAATATAACAATAAGCGGCCGTTTGCTGAGCATCAATAAAGCAAAAGCGGGGGAATCGGGTTTCGTTGTTGAATCTGCGTCGAATATTCTTGAAGGCCTGACAATAGTGGAATTCCCGCTTTACGGAGTGCTTATCAAAGGGAGCGAGGCGCACGACAATATTGTCCGGAATTGCAGCATTGGGACGGACGGTACAAATGCTTTAGCCAATGTCAGCTATGGAATATGCATCATAGACGGCGCATATAACAATGTCATTGGCGGTCTTGTTTCCAATACCCGCAATATTATCTCGTCTAACGGGGACGATGGAATTTATTTGAGCGGGGCCGGCGTGAGCGGAAACCGCATTTATGGCAACTACATTGGACTGGGCAATACCGGATCAAATGATTTAGGCAATAGGTTGAATGGGGTGATGATATCCGGCGGCGCTTCCGCCAATTATGTAGGTGGAAACACTTCGGGGACCCGGAATTACATTTCGGGGAATAAGCAGGGGGGCGTTGTAATTACCGGATCAGGTTCGGATGGCAATTTTATTCAGGGCAATTACATAGGCATAAATGCGGCGGCGACCATCGCTGTGCCCAATGCGTTTCAAGGCGTAATGATCTATGAGGGCGCCTCAGGCAATCTTATTGGCGGTACGGTGGGCGGATCAACGAACACGATCAGTCAAAACGTCGGGGATGGGGTATTAATCATGGATGCCGGTTCCCTTCGAAACACCGTGCGCCGGAATTCAATTCATCACAATGGTGGCGAAGGGGTTCGCCTAATGTATGGCGCGAACAACAGCCTTTCTGCCGGGGCCATCAACCGGTTGCGGCCTATCATTTCGGGTACCGCGCCTGCCAATACGATTATTGAATTTTTCGCGGATCGCGAAGACGAAGGGCAGGTCTATTTGGCGACCACCCTGTCAAGCGCGGGGGGAACGTTTGGCGCATCGGTGGATTTGACCGCATATGCGGGATACAACCTTGTAATAGCCTGTACGGATACAACCGGCAACACCTCCGGATTCAGCGAACCCTTCGTTATTGATTTG
>ERZ795059.5907-NODE-5907-length-11003-cov-8.064487_pt1 | contig 11003 bp, 8 predicted proteins | sample MGYA00375143_ERZ795059 | MGnify/ENA primary metagenome ERZ795059 (study PRJEB30188, sample SAMN05720168) | activated sludge metagenome | isolation source: Anaerobic digester | place: USA | collected 2015-01-07 ... | reverse complement strand
ATGTTCCGGACTGAACCATCTCAACGAGTTTTTCGGCCATCTCAATTCCGCCTTCCCCGCCTTTTTCCCAACATTCGTTCAAAACCACGTCTATATTCTGTGATCTGCACATCTCTTCCAATGCTTGTATTTCAGCATCTGTATCAGCCGAAAATTTGTTTATGGCAACCAAAACAGGGAGATTGAACTTTCTTATATTTTCGACCTGCTTTCTGAGATTGGCAAAACCCTTTTGCACAGCCTGAACATTCTCCGTCTCAAGTTCTGTCTTTGGTACTCCCCCGTGCATTTTCAGTGCTCTTATGGTTGCGACAAGCACAACAGCCGAAGGATTAAGCCCTCCATAGCGGCACTTTATATCAAGAAATTTTTCTCCTCCCAGATCAGCACCGAATCCGGCTTCGGTTATAAGATACTCACCAAGCTTAAGACCCATTTTTGTGGCCAGTATGCTGTTACAACCGTGAGCAATATTAGCAAAAGGCCCTCCATGAATTATAGCGGGAGTATTTTCCAGAGTCTGGACAAGATTAGGCTTTATGGCTTCTTTTAACAGAAGAGCTAATGCCCCCTGTGCATTGAGATCTCTTGCCGTTACAGGTTTACCATCCGCATCGTATGCTACAACAATATTACCGAGTCTTTGTTTAAGATCTTCCATATCTGTGGCAAGACAAAGAATTGCCATTATTTCCGAAGCTGCGGTGATCATAAAATAATCCTGTCTTAAAAAACCATTGCTCTTGGGTCCTATTCCTACTATTATCTCTCTGAGAACTCTATCGTTCATATCAAGGCATCTTTTCCAGATAACCTCTCTAAGATCTATATTAAGTGAGTTACCGTGGAATATATGATTATCTATCAGTGCGGAAAGAAGGTTATTGGCTGCCGTTACGGCATGTATATCCCCTGTAAAGTGAAGGTTTATATCTTCCATCGGCACAACCTGTGAGTACCCTCCGCCGGCTGCTCCGCCCTTAACACCGAAAACCGGCCCAAGAGATGGTTCACGCAATGCAATAACAGCTTTTTTACCGATTCTGTTAAGTGCCTGACCAAGACCAACCGTAGTTGTAGACTTTCCTTCCCCCGCAGGAGTGGGAGTTATAGCACTTACAAGCACTAACTTTCCGTCTTGCTTGCTGCTCAGCCTCTTAAGTATATCAAGCGAAAGTTTTGCTTTATACTTTCCATACGGCTCTATCTCATTTTCAAGTATACAGGCTTGGGCTGCGATGGTGTGTATATCCTTCATTTTGCAGCTTTGGGCAATCTCAATATCGCTGGGTATGGTTTTCATACTACTCCCCCTATTTTATGAAATATTTTTCATGCTATAATTATATCAACTTAAAAGCTTTTTTCAAAAAACATTTTTTAGGGAATGTGCAGGTATTTATAGCCTGCTTTACACAGATTTGACAGTTTTATGCAATATTCAACCTAAAGCCGGCTTTATAGGAGGTATTTATGAAAAATGTGCACGTATCAATTCTACAGCTTGATGTTTCTGACAGGAAGGAAAGTAACCTTTCAAACTTATCTGAACAGATGAAAAAAATAAAAGATTTTTCTCCTGATTTCACCGTTCTCGGAGAAATGTTTAACTGTCCTTACGATATAAGCTGTTTTAAGGATTTTTCAGAATCAGAAGATTCCGGCATAACGGTTAAATATCTTTCATCTCTTGCAAAGGAATACTCTACCGTTCTTATAGGAGGCTCTATTCCCGAAAACGATAATGGAAAGATATTTAACACATCTTTTGTATTTTCCAAAGAAGGAAAGATCATTGGTAAACACCGTAAAGTTCATCTTTTTGATGTAAACCTTCGAAGAGAAACCCATGAAGTTACTTTTAAAGAGTCCATAGTGCTTTCGCCAGGAAACTCAGCAACGGTTATAGATACAGATATTTGTCCGATAGGCGTTTGTATATGCTATGATGCCAGATTTCCTGAGCTTACGAGGAAGATGGCCCTTATGGGGGCACAGATAGTTTTTATTCCTGCTGCCTTCAATAACATAACCGGTCCGGCACACTGGGAGTTGACTATGCGGAGCAGAGCACTGGATAACCAGCTTTTTGTATGCGCCTGCTCAACTGCTTTAAACTCCTCCTTCACTTATCATTCTTACGGACATTCAATGGCCATAGACCCATGGGGAAAGGTATTAAGCTCCCTGGAGTATGAAAACGGAATCTTGAATGTTGAGCTTGACCTTGAGCTTATATCAGAAATAAGATCCAAACTACCGCTTTTAAAGCATAGAAGAGAGGAGGTTTACTCATGGTAGAACAGAACGTTATAATACGGCTTGCAACTGCGAAAGATAAAAAAACTCTCAGCAAGATAAAAAATAATGCTTTTCCTTTTCTTATGAGATTCTTTTTCTCAAGTTCAAAAGACACACTGGTTGCTGAAAAAAACGGTGAGGTTGTAGGTGGAGCGGTGCTGAAGATTTTTAATTTAAAAAATAAAAAGTGTGGGCATGTTCTGGAGCTTTTTGTATCAAAAAAAGAGCAGAACAACGGCTTGGGAAAGAAACTGGTACAAGCATCCTTAGCCCATATGAAAACTATAGGTTGTGAAGAAGTTTTTGCCTGTGTTGAAGGAAATAATACCGGCTCAAGTAATATATTTTCAAAAAACGGTTTTGCAGTTCTTTCTCTGTATGATCAGATTAAGAACTATGGATTTTCATACTTTAAACTGCTTTATAATACTTTTCATATCTTCGATATCGGGCATTTCCTCTGGAAGTTTCCGGCAAATCAAAAACATTTTGACAGTTCAGCAGTTCAGTTTTTAATGAGTATCCTCTTAAACATAATCGTTTTTTTAATCGCATGTCTTAGAATAAACAACTCTATATGGACAGCTCCTGGGGAACTTTTATATGTTAGTGCTGCTTTTTCAATTCTTTTTATTGTCCGTTTCATTTTTATGATAACTGCATCCAAAGTTCAGAGAATACCTGTCCGTTTCAGGCTTTGGGAGTCGGGAATAACTCTGAATATTCTTATCGCAGGAATATTCGGAGGATTTTTTCCTGTTCCCGGATCAATTTACCCCAAACAGACCGAATGGAGGTATCCCGATTTAAAGAAGAAGCTTGGTATTGTAGGTTTAAGCGGTATTATTTCAACTGCTCTTGTTCTGTCAATTTTTACATTAATTCAAAAGTTTGGAAATACAGATCATCCTTTAAATACATTTGTGGCCTACAATATTCTTATAGGGAAAAACCTGCTTTTTTTCAATGTTCTTATTCCAATATTCCCTTTAGGCTGTTATGATTCCAGAAGAGTTTTTGATAACAGCAAACTATTATGGGCAGTTTTGGCTCTCATCTGTGCTTTTTTGATCTTCCTTATTTAAAAAAATCCAGAGCCTGATCATTACTCAGGCTCTGGAATAATTTCACCACATCTTTCCGGTAAGCTTTATCACTTCTTCCTTGTTTTCCAAAAGCTCCGGAATATCAACACTTATGTTCTTTGAAAGATCAAGCTTTATAGTTTTTTCAACAACACGCAAAGTATTTCCGTCCTCATCGGCAACTCTTAGTTTTAACTTATGTGAAGAGCCTACCAGATAAAATATGGCAGCATCGTCATATGTGATTTCTTTTTCCTCAGCTCCGTCAAAAGAAATTCCTACAATCTGTGCGGCTTCATATGTGATACCCTGTCTGTCAATATCTTCATTTCTCATAACAATTGTACGCTGTCTTCCAAGGACAAACATCCAAACTCCTAACAATACAAGAAGTGCTATCAGAATAAGTATAAAAACTGTTCTTTTCACAATAATAGCCTCCTCTGCCTTATTTCTCAGCCTGAGGCTGTTTTTCTGCTTTCACGCCTCTAAGACTTCTTCTTTCCATTTCTTTATCTTTCTGACGCCTCCATGCATGAAGAACCAGCGCAATAGCTATTATTCCATAAGAAATAAACTGTCTGAAATATTCACCCAGCATTGCCTGTCCGATGAGATTCTTTCCTGCCATAGGAGAAACAACAAACATCATGTGAAAAAGTATTACTCCTATGAACACATTCGGAATGGTTGCTCTGGAAACCGTTGCACCGCCTATAAGTATGGCAGCTATTGAAAATACTCCGGTCTGGTCATGGCTGTTGTAAGTGCTCAATGTACCCATGTTCTGAAGAAAGATTATCTGTCCGTATCCGGCCAGAACCGTTGAAATTACTATCGAAATGATTCTTGTACGGTCAACCGGTATACCGGCGGACTGTGCAACTTTCATATCCTGGGCTATGGCTCTCATATCCTGTCCAAGCTTGGTCTTTCTGAACCACAGTATGAATAAGCATAGCAAAGCTATGATGAAAAAAGTGCCCAGAGGTATGGAAATCTCTCCTATCTTTAATGGAATCATATTGTCAAATACCTGTCTGACACCGTCAAGAGCGACGGTGTTTCTTATGCCGTATCCTCTTGAAAGAACCAGAGAAGGGCTTTTTACAGGAATTATCCCTCCCATGAAATAAAGAACAACAAGCTGATAAACACCATTAATGAAAAAACCCAGTATGTACGACGTTGCCATTTCTCTCCCCTTAGCCCTGTTGAGGACACTTCCGCAAAGAATCCCCAGAAGTATGGAAATAGGAGTTGATATGAGCATGGCAAGTACAAGTCCAGGTATGCCTACGATAGACCAGTCTGTGATAAATATGAGTCCTATCTGACCTGCCATTGCTCCCAGCACCATACCGAAATTCAGACCCATACCCGCTATAATAGGCAACAACAGGGATAGAACCAGAAATGAGTTTCTGCCAATTCTGGTTATCATCTCCTGTATCAGATAGTTGGCACTGAACCCGGAAACGGGAACAGCAAGCAATGTAATAACTACAAAAAGTATCGGAACAGCGTTGCTTATAAAAAAATTCTTTAATTTTTCTGTAAAAGTAAGATTCTGACTCATGATTTCACCTTCGTTGTCTTTCTGGTAAGTGCATAAACAATCATACCGTTGGAAACTATTATTCTTATAACTTCCGAAAGATCTGTCTTTAAGAAACTGTTTATTACGGAAGGAGTCATTGTAAGTATACCCTGAAAGAGTATTGTTCCTACGATAACGTTGGTTATAGTAGCCTTATGAACCGAGGCCCCTCCCAGAAGGATGGCAGCCACAGCCGGAAAAGCCATGAAAAGCGGACTTGTATACAACTGTATAAACCCATAGCTCTGCTGATAAACCAAAATGCCGACTGCACCGAATACTGTAGAAATTATCACCGAGATAGTTCTCATTTTGTTTACATCTATTCCTGAAGCCCTTGCAAAATCGGGGTTAGAACCGACAGCCGTCATGGCAGTACCTGTTTTGGTATGAAAAAATGCCCATACCAAAAATGCCATTACTGCAAAAAATATAAACAAACCCGTAGGAAACGTAAAATCGCCTATTTTTATAGCCAAAAAATTATCTATAATATTGAACCAGTATCCTTCAAGGGTAATGGTTGTTCTCAGACCCGATCCCCCGTACCCCCATACCATCGCAGGACTCTTGAATGGAAGGACAAGCCACATCATACACATAAACATTACGGAAGAAAGGCCAACGTACGTTGATATGACCATCTCTTCGCCCTTTACCCTGTTAAGCATCTTTCCGTATCCCCAGCCCAGTACAGCCGCAATTGCGCATGAAAGAATAACCGCCGTAATAAAGCCCATAATGCCGGTTATACCCATTTCCATAGTGGTTACAGCACCCAAAAGCCCAGCTATTACTCCCAAAGGAAGACCAAAATTAAGTCCGCATCCCGACTGAACCATCGGCACCATGGAAAGCACAAGCACACCGTTCATACCAAATCTTACCAGCGTATCTTTTATTGATGCGGCAAGACTGACCTCTGCAAAAGGAGCAGCCACAAAAAGGGAAAGAAGAAAAAAACCGATTATAACCCTTGGCCATCCAGCCTTATTAACAAACTGTCTTAATCTATTCATTGTGCGCTCACCTTCTCTTTGCTTTCATCAACCTTTCCTGCCATAAGCAGACCAAAGTCTTCGGTTGCTGCCGTTGCAGGAAGTATACCTGCCACTTTACCTTCGTCCACTATGGCTATGTTGTCACATATAGACCTTAGCTCTTCCAACTCGGAGGAGGTCATTATTATAGTCGTACCGTACTTTTGATTATACTGCTTAAGAGTATCCAGAACCAGTTTTTTTGCACCTATATCGATTCCTCTTGTCGGCTCTGAAACGAACAGAATCTTCGGATTCACGGCAAATGCTTTGGCAAGACATATCTTCTGCTGATTTCCACCAGAAAGCTCCTGAACAGGCTGTTTTTCATCCACACATTTGATATCCAGAATCTTTATGTACTCTTTTGCCAGCTCCGAAATCTTTTTATCGTCTCTCCACTTTACCAGTCCGCCTATGAAGCTCTTAAGATATTTGTTTTGGGCCTGCATTACAGTAAAGGATATATTCCAGTCTATTGGCTCTTCAAGCAACAGACCCACACCTCTCCTGTCTTCTGCTACAAAAGCCATACCTGCTTTAAGGGCTTTTACCGGTACGTTCATCTCAAGGCTTTTTCCAAAAACCTCAATCCTTCCGCCGGCTTCATAAAGTCCCATTATTCCGTTTGGAATACCCAGCTTGCCCTGGCCTGCCAACCCTCCGATTCCGAATATCTCACCTTCACGAACTTCAAAGCTTACATCCCTGACAGTCTCTCCTGGCATGTCAACCCAAAGATTTTCAACCTTCAAAACCGTATCTCCAAGTTTTTTTTCATTTTTTACTTCGTCTTTTTTTTCTTCTATGTTTCTTCCGACCATCCACTGGGCTATCTGCCTTATCGAGGTTTCTTTCGCAGGACTCTCCCTGACAGTCTTGCCATCTCTTAGAACCAGAATCTTATCACATACATCTATTATTTCTTTGAGCCTGTGCGAAATAAAAATTATGGCTATTCCCAGATCAGAAAGCCTTTTCAGAGACTGTATCAAAATGTCTGCTTCACTTTCTGTGAGAACTGCCGTAGGCTCGTCCAAAACCAGAATCTTCATATTTTTTCTGTCAAGCTCTCTGGCTATCTCGGTAAACTGCTTATGACCGACCGGCATCTCCGCTATCAGCATATTCGGATCTATTTTTACTCCCAGTGCACTTATTGCCTTTTCCGCTCTATCTTTCATATCCGTACGGTCAAGAGTCTTAAGCCTGGATCCAAATACCTCTACAAGAAAGTTGTATTTAAGGGACTCTCTGTTCAGCATTATATTTTCAATGGTGGTAAACCCCGGAATTAGCGAGAACTCCTGATGAACCATGCCTATTCCGGCATCCAGAGCATCAAAAGCATTTTTAAAATTCACTTCCTTTCCGTCTATTATGACCTTGCCCTGGTAACCCCCTGTTTCAGATATCACCGACATACCGAAAAGGATATTCATTAAAGTAGATTTCCCGGCACCGTTTTCTCCTATCAGACCCAGAATTTCACCTTTTTTCAGTTCAAAGCTTACGTTTTCCAAAACCCTGTTTCCATAATAATCCTTAGTTATGTTCTCCATTTTCAGAACAACCTGTTCAGATACCATCAACTCCACCTCTTTATCAAAAAGATAAGGGAACAAAAGTTCCCTTATCTCATTTCGGAAAGTTTTAACTTACTTTATACCGAAGTACTTTTCAGGAACAGTTATCTTTGTCATTCCCAGATAACCTTTTCCGAAAACATAAGTATCCTGGTAAAGCAGGAAGTGATTCTTAGACTTTATGCCTGTATTCATATCCTTATAGTTACTTCCGTTCCATTCTGCGCCGGGTGTATAAACATTATATGCGGCGAGAAGATCCTTAAGGTTGTTCAGCTTGGCTTTGCCCTCAATTATATTCTTTGCGTACTCACCAAGACCTGCTGTAGTTGCATAACCATATGAGTAAGCCCATGTTCCCATTCTGCCTTTTCCACCTTTGGCTACGACTGCCTCTTCTACCTTATTAAGTATTGCAGGCCAGTTTCCCTGTTCTGCTTTAAGGTCAACTCCAAGTGCACCAGGATATCCCATGAGAGGAGACGGAAGATCGGCTTCTATAAAGTATCCGCCAAGCTCTGCTATTCTCTTGAGAAGAGGATCTGTATGTGCATCGTTTGTACAGAAAAATGCTGTTTCCTGACCATACTTCTTAAGCCATGCGGGAACCTTTTCAAGAACAAACTGCTGTGCTCCTGCAACTCCAACATCGCTTGTAGGATCCGGGGCTGTTTCAAATACAAACTTTAACCCTAGATCTTTACATGCCTGTTCCATTATGTTTCTCCTTCTTGAAAGAAGCTCATAACCCATATGTCTTGGGAAGGATATATGTACGAATGTTTTTGCTCCTAACATCTTTGCAGCATAGATTATGGTATATCCTCTGGCAATGTTGTCTGCGTTTATCGCTATGTCTGAAACTGGTGCAATAACGCCTGGGTCTTCATGAGGCTCTCCTGCAAAAAGAAGAATGTCAGGACGTTTTTCTCTAACCTTTCTGAAAGCTTCAGCAGTTCCCGGAACAGCCTGATTAACGATTATTGCTTTCATCAAAGGATCATCTGCAAGACCTGCAATTTGAGCAATGGTTGTTTCCATCTCAGACATAAAGTTGTCCGGATATGTAAGGTGGGTAATCATACCGCCGGATGCCGAGTCTCCGTAATTCTTTATAAGAGCCTCTGCTCCTCTTAGATCATCTTCAGACTGGGAAACTGTACCGGTTACTACTCCAATGTGAAAAGCTGCTGCTGAGAATGCGAAAACCGAAAACATCGCTACTACCAGTAAAACCAATAGCTTTTTCATTCATCTTCCCCCCTATGGTTTTTATTAGCGTTTGTAATAATACGCAATAAAATGATAACATATTGTTCTTTAGTTGTCAAATTTGAAAAACTTATCATTAATATTATCTGAGAATATTAATACTATATATTTTAATGAAATTTTTGATGGGTTTCTTGTATAAAGTATTAATGTCATGTGTTTCCGGTTAATCTTCAAAAGCTACTCCAAGGTAACCGAAAGTAAATTCATGCTTTCAGAAAGAATAATCTTTCATTATGATATAATATATAATCATCTGTGAAAATACTTTCCCGGAGGAAATATGAATAAAGAAGTTGAAAATTATCTTCAGAAAATAGGACTTACCGATGATGATATAAAGCGGCTTGTCAAATCAGAAAAACAGAAAACAGCCAGTATGTGTTATGCTGTGAATGAGTATGATGAGTATCTTTAGATAAGTATTTTGGATATTACCTACGACATTAACCTTAAGGTCAAGATCTCTCTAATTAAGAATCATGAAAAATAAGATTTTATGTTGTATAATACATACTACATTAATATAAAACGGAGGTTGATCTATGGACGAAAAAGAAAAGGAAGTTCCCAAAGGGGAGAATCCCTCTGAGGAAGTAGTAAGACTCAAGGCAAAGATTCTTGAATACGAAAGAACTATGGAGTATCAGAAGAAACTTGAAGACTCTCTCAAAAAGAGCGAAGAGATCTATAAGCTTCTCACAGAAAACTCCACGGATATAGTCTCCAAACATTCTTCCGACGGAATCTTCACCTTTGTTTCTCCATCCATAAAAAATATACTGGGATATTCGGCGGAGGAGCTTATAGGTACATCTATCTATCAACTTTTTAATCCTCAGGATCTTATAAGCGTGAAAAGAGCTTTTTCCTCTATTCTGGCCTTGCCGACATCATCTACTTTTTCTTACAGAATAAAGAAAAAAGACGGTGCGTACCTTTGGTTTGAAACTACAGGCAAGTCCATCAGAGATGAATTTTCCGGAGTTGTAAAGGGTATTATCCTTATTTCACGAAATATTAACGAAAAAAAGCTTATAGAGAGCGAACTTACTTTCAGAAACGACCTTCGCAACCTCACTGAAAAGATATCAAACAGGCTAAATTCATCAAAAATTCAGGATATTGAAGATGATCTCATAGCTCTTTCCACAGATGTGGCTAAGCTTTTTTCATACGACGACGGTGATGTGTTTATATTCAATGAAGAGTTCAAGAGTATAATGCCTAACGTTTACGGAAAACTTAGAGCAAATATAGTGCTTGAACATACTCAGCCTGATCTTCTTGATGATTTTCAAAAGTACACCGGAAAAAGTATCCGTTCTTTTGCTTTTTTTCCTTTAAGTATAGAGAAAAACGTAATAGGTATGCTTGCGCTTTACAATTTCCAGACGGAAAGCAGTATTACAGAGAGTCTTAACAACAATATAAGAACTGTTCTTGAGATCTTCGCCAGTGCTCTGGGAAGAATGCTTGACAACTATAAAATTGTTTCGCTCAACTCCACCATTAAAGTTATTCTGGATAACATACCGCAAGCTTACATACATATAAACAACGAAGGTCTTATATCTGATATAAACTCTAAGGCACAGGAGTATCTGCCCCTTAAGAAGGACGATCCTTTTGCCAAAATTGTTTCCGACAACTCTATATTTTTAAAGGATTCCAAGTTTGACAGAGAGTTTAAAATTGCATGGGAAAAAAGACTTCCTGTTTCCTTTGAAGAGTTCGACATATCCGACAACTCATGGTATGAAGTACGTATGATACCTGCTTCAGACGGACTCAGTATATTCTTCAGAGATATCACTCAACAGAGAACTTCTGAAGAAAAACTTGTTGAATATGCAACAAAAGACTCACTTACCGGTGTCCTGAACAGAAGGGCAGGACTCATACACCTGCAAAAACTAATAAATATATGCAAAACTCAGAACAAAAACCTCTGCATCGGTTATATAGACATTGACAATCTGAAAAAGATTAACGATAAGTATGGTCAGAATGAAGGTGATTTCCTGCTGACCTTTGTAATTAAAACCCTGCGTGAAAATCTCAGGGAAGGAGATATAATATGCAGAGTCGGAGGCGATGAGTTTCTGATAATATTTCC
>ERZ795059.5906-NODE-5906-length-11003-cov-8.511052_pt1 | contig 11003 bp, 10 predicted proteins | sample MGYA00375143_ERZ795059 | MGnify/ENA primary metagenome ERZ795059 (study PRJEB30188, sample SAMN05720168) | activated sludge metagenome | isolation source: Anaerobic digester | place: USA | collected 2015-01-07 ... | reverse complement strand
AGAAACCGCTTTTAAGCGATTCCAATTGGAATCGCTACTTCACTTTACATCAAATGCATTATCTGGGTTTAATCTTAAACTTTTAATAAGTTGAGGAAATCGCGAAACGATTTTCGAATATTATATTTATAGAAAGCCGAATTTCCGGAAAAGGATTATGAGCAAATTATACGGCTATCCCTTTTCCGATGAAATTCGGCTTAGGAGTTTGGGATTAATTATTCTTCGTTTAACGTTAATCGTTTAAAAACCGAGATTATATTCTCAGGTATAGACGCCAGTTTGCTCTCGGAATTGACGCAGGCGCATTTTGTAAAACCTTTGACGACCAGTCTTCCGTCCTGGTTAAATATCTCGTTTGCTATTGTAAAAGTTTTTTTTGAATATTCCAATAATTGAGAATAAATTGTCAGCGTATCATTGTATTTTGCGGAATATTTATATTCGATTGAATTGGAAACGACGATAAAAATTATGCCCCTGTTATGATATTCTTCAAGTTCAATCCCGTTATCGCGCATAAATTCGGTTCTGCCGATTTCAAAATATTTAAGATAATTCGCATAATAAACCACTTTACCGCAATCGGTATCGCCGTAATAAATTCTAATATTAACTTTATGTTTTTTTAAAATGTCTTGTTCCATTTTCATTCAATCCATTTAATGCAGTTGGAAAAAGTGGAGTTTTTCAAAACATTGCCGCCCGATTGTTAAAACTTCTCATTTTTATCAATAGAATATCCGGTCAATCTCAAAGCGGCATTATCCGTGCTCAACGCGTTCCATATCAATACTGCTATTAAAATAATCAAAATAAAAATTATATATTTTATAGGCGAAGGCAAAAACAAATAAAATAAAAATTTTTGAACGCGTTCGCTGTAATATAATTTTGGAAAATACCGCCTGAAAAATTTTTTTAAAATTGAATTCATTATACCGATTTTTTTAACAGTAGAATTTTATTTTCGTCGATTCCGAGCGATTTGAAATATTCTTTTTTTTCTTCTTTAACCGCAAAAACTCTTTTAAACTCCGCCATTTTGCAATTTTTAAAAAACTCGTCAAATCCGCATTCGCATTTTTGTTTCATCGCGTCGAAATCTTTATGAATGCCCCCGTAAGACTCCGAAGACAGCGCTGTCAGATATATTTCTTCAAAATCTTTAAATTCGGCTTTTTCGAAAAATACTGTTTTATCAAAGCTAATATATTTCAAAACCAAATCGGGATATTTTTCCCACATATCAGTTTGTCTAAAGATAACGTCGTTTTTTAAAACGCAGTAAGAGGGATGGACGGCTCTGTATTTTTTTCCGAGTTCGATTTTACTTTCCTCGTTATAAACGATTCCTTTTCTGAAAAATAATTCTTCAAGTTTTCCGCTTTCGCAAAACGCGGAATTTGGAAACGAAGGTTTTGCCGTAAAAATAAATTTCAATAATTCAGGATTATTGATTTCAATTTTTTTTCCTTCAATAAATGAAATAGTTTCGGACAATTGTTCTTCTTTATACATTTCGATTTTATTTTTATCTATCGAAGATATTTTATCAATTTTATTTTTTTCAAAATAAAACAAATGCAGAACGCAATCAAACTTTAAACTGAAAGTATTTATCCCGTCGACCGTTCCAAGATAAAACGCGGTTTTATCATCGATTTTATAAGCAAGACCCTTTTGAAAATTAATAGTTTTCATAATAAGCCCCCTTTATAAAAATTTTTAATAAATTCCAGTCCGGATACGCAATCTTCAGCCGGATTTCAGAGGAAAAAGATTATAACAAAAAATGTTTCATTCTTTTTCCTGAAATTAAACCGGATTTCATTTAACCAATATGCAATCTATTCCTCGTCGTCCCTAAAATTTTTTTTTCTTTTTCCTTTTTTTCTGGTCGATTTTCTTTCTTCTGTAGCCGAATCCTTATATTCTTTATAAGCTTCTTTTGCGTCTTTATTTCTTTTTTTGTAAAAAGAACTTTTCTGAAAATCTTTATCAAAATAATCGGAGCCTTTTCCTAATACGCTAACATACATAAGATTTTTATAACTCGTATGTTTAGGCCAGTATAAAGGAGCGAGCCGGCAATAGTCATTTACATCCTGCTCAAATTCAAACGGTATATTTTTTTTGATGTCTTCAAAACTTTCATTTAGAATTTTAAATAAATCAGCGAGCGTCTGATCGCCTTTTTCAAGGTTTTCTTCAGTTATATCTACAGCTTTATCTTTATTGTTCACTTCAATTATCTCGTAATCGTTTCCTTTGTCAAATTTTGGATAATATTCCATATCTCCGTAAAGCGGCTGACCGTCCACCATAACCAGATTAACGTCTTCCATAGCCGATTTCAATACCGATTTATACGGGTCGTCGTCTTTCTTTTTCAATACGGTAATATCGGCTCTCAGTCCTTCTTTTATCTGACCGACGAATTTATCATATCCGCATATAATCGCCGGATATTCCGTCATCATAGATACGATTTCTTTCGGGGATATCATATTATCCAATTCCTTGGCGTTATACTCTGCCACGACTTTAGCTTCATACAAAATATTAGGAGAACCCGAAGGACCCCAATCAGGCGCAAAAGAAATATGTTGTTTGGGAACGCCGTGTTCCCATGCCCCTTTTATATCCGTGGTTTTATTGTAAAGCATTAAATTAGAAAGAGGCGACCACACTACTTTCATTCCTGATTTTGCTATATCGTTCCAATCGTCTCCGCGCAACGCTGTGGAGTGTATTCCGATAAACTCTTCCCGTATCATATCAAACTCTTTCATTCTCAAGTATTCATCTCTGATTTTATCGTCGATTCCCTCGCAGAAATGTATGATATACCTTTTTGTTTTTTTGCCGAATGAATCCAGAACTTTATCCCGCTTAGCTTCGGTTTTTTCTTCGTTGCCTTTCCACCACATATTTACGGGCATAACCGACTGATTAATGTGATCCACTCCGAATAAATTTCCTTTGTTTTCAACGTTTCTGCATAAACCGTAGCTTCCCGCTATTTCTCCGTTGTATCCCTGCATCATAGTGGCTCCGCCCATTAGTCCCTTTAGCTCTCCGTATTTCGTAACTTCAACCTGCATATCTTTGCAGTCTTTGCTGAAATAAAAATTCATTTTTTTCCAATCGTAATATCTCGGATCTTTTGGCCATACGTCGCGGTTCGGATATAAATCGTAAGTGGGTTTCCATAAATCGAACGCATTGTAATGAACGTGATTATGCAATTCAATAAAACCGGGATAGATATAATTTCCGGTTAAATCTATTAATTTATATTTTTTCGGAAGATTTGAAGAAGAATAATTCATAACTTTTGTTATTTTTCCAATCAATTTATCTCCGGTCTTTCCGCCCAAATTTTCATTTCTGTAGTCAATCAATATCAAACCGTCTTCGATAACCTTGGACGGAGTTATAATCGTTCCGCGCAGCGCGACCGATTTATTCTGCAATGTTTCTTTTCTCGGTTTATCGTCCGCAGGTTTTAAAGAGTCTATTACTTTTTTATTAACTCCGTCTTTTAATTTGAAAAAATCTTCGGCTCCGGCAAAATCTTCGGTTATGTCGGTTTTAACGTCTTTGGAATCGTAGTCTTTATAATCCGCTTTCGCGTTTTTTATTTCTTCGCTTACTTCTTCTTCCACAAACTCATTTTGATTTGATCCATTAGCGTTGTCTTTTTTTATTTTTCCGCTTTCAACCGGCGAATCATTATTCGTCGAATTCGAGCAGCTCATATAAATTGACAAAGCGAATATTATCAAAGTCAATAGTTTTAATTTTCGTTTCATTAAAAAATCATCTCCTTAATTTTTATTCAAAATCCGAATCGTCGACATTTTGTCGAATCCCTGACAAGTCAAAATCAAAAACAGATTCGTCGACCGGTTTATTGACCATAAACTCCTTAAATAAAATTTTAAATCTATAAAGCTTATCAACGCCTTCTGTAAACAACTCCGCGTCGATTTTTTTCAAATCCAATGTTTTTTCTTCAAAGACAACGTCTATATTTTCTTTGCGTTCGTTTGTTAAAGTTAAAACATATTCTTTCTTATTTTTTTTTAATTCTTTTATTTTGTATTTTTCTAAAATATCATTTAATTTATAATAGTCAAGTAAAAAATTCTGAAATCTGAATTGTTTAAGTTCTTCGCCTGTAAGTTTTGAAACGTTATTTTTTAATAAAATTCCCGCTTTGTCATAATGGACTATAAACTGGTCGCCTCTTATTAAAGTGGTGACGGTTTCAGATTCGTCAGTCAAATTTTTTCTTATTTTATCTCCTGATTTCCAATATGAAATATTCAACGGAACCGGATTGTTATCCTGATCAAATCCGTTAGTTACAATCGAAGCGTATAATGTTTTTATATTATTAGACTTTTGTTCTAATTTTTTGATAAAATTGGAAATCTCATCCGCGTTAGTTCCGGCGTTTGATATAAAAAAAAATAACGCTATAAAAAAGATTATGTGTTTAGTTTTCAAAATTTTACCTTTCAATTAAATATCTTGCTTTTTAATTCAATTTTTTCAATTGAATGTCATCTCCTTTTAATTCTATTTTTTCAATTGAATGTCATCTCCTTTTAATTCTATTTTTTCAATTGAATGTCATCTCCGCTTCCTATAATCTTATCCGGACCGGCGCTGAACAATACGTATCCGCCTTTTTCGTTCGCATAATAGACAAGAGGCGTTCCCCATGGATCGGTTTCCGCAGCCGCGGCTTCTTTTAAGGTTTGAGGAATTTTTCCATTTAAGGTTTCAAAATATTCAATAGCTCGCTGAATTGTTTTTATATCAAATACCGCCATTGTGGTTCTTGCAGCGTCCACAGTCAAATCCGGACGCATCATGGCAATTTCAAGATTCAAAAAAGGTTTAACCGTTTCAAGTATCATTTGCGGTTCCATCGGCGGTCTTCCCGGTTTGACTAAAGTTCTCTGATTCTCTTTAACCGATATTTCTTTACCGGAAGCCGATACGGAAACCGCTCCTTTCAAAACGTTTATTTCATCTTGAGCCGAAGATGTTTCTACGCTGAATTGCGTGCCTCTAACTCCGCAAACCGACGTCTGAGTGATAACTTCAAAACTCATATTATTTTCATTTGCCGTATTTAATTTTGCGGCAAGTTTTCCCGAATGAAGTTTTATCGAAACAATCCCGTCTTTTTTTGCAGTCTCAAGTTTCGTCAATTCGATTTCGGAAAGAGGTTTAATTCTGATAACGTCGTCGGTTCCGGCGATAATGTCAACTTGCGAATTTTCCCCTGCTTTTATCACGTCGCCGGCTAAAACTTCTTCTCCGGTTTTTAATTCTAATTTTTTTCCGTCTCTTAACGTTTCAACCGTTCCGGTTATTGATACTCTTACTCCGGTCTTAGACGTATTGGAAGAACAGGCAAACGCAGACAAGCATAAGAATAACGCCAAAAAAATTTTTACATTCCGGTTATTCATAATGGTCACGCTCCCGCAATAAAAATTATAAAAACGCTAAGCAGCCTGTAAAAAAATCAGCGAAATATTATATAAAATATCTTCAAGTTTAAAATCCAGATTAACCTGATGAAGTCTCAAATTCTCATTTTTTTCAATATATTTATCATTAATTACAGTCGGCGATTTGATATTGCATTTTACGCCCATATTATTCGACAGTATGGTGGTAGTGTTCCCCAATACCATATTCACAAATTCTTTCAACGCTTCAAAAATATTTTCTTCGCTCAATTCGGAAATCTGAGCGAAAGACCACATTTCTTTAGCGATAACTTTTTTTAATTCCTCGTCGAAATTCAGAATCGCGGAACCTTTAATATCGCCGACTACGCTCACCACTATCGAGTTCATAAAATGAAATCTGTCGATATCGCTTATCTGATATTTCAAATCGGACATTTCAGCTTTAATAATTTTTCCAAGAACAACGCTTATGGCTTTAGCTATAGCGAGTTCAAATTTTTTCATCGAGGCGGAAATTATGAAAGAATCCAGCTTTTTCTTTATATGACTCTTTAAATCGCAGAATTTCAACCGCAATTGATACGTCCTTAATTTTAGCTGCTGGCATTCTACAACTTCTATTTTAAAAAATTCTTCTCCCGCTATTTCAGGAAATTTCGCATCGTATAAAAAATTTTCAATTAAATTTCTATTAGCCGATACGATTAAAAATTCAGAGTTTGCGCTTAATAATTCGCAATCCAATAATTCATTTTTGTTTCTAATTTGAATTTTCAATCCCATAATTCCAAACCGGAAATTCCGGAGTAAAAAAAAATTTCAGATAAATTTCCAACAACCCGATAAAAAATAATTTGAAATTATTTTCACGGATTATAGACTATTTTTGCCTGCGCTTTCAGAGAATCTATCATTGATGCCATATATTTTTTCTGGTCAGAATTATATAATTCGGCTTCAATCAACGATTTCATTTCTTCATATGGAGCGATTCCGGCTTTATTGATTTTTGTCACTTCTATCAAATGATAACCGAACGAGGTTTTAATTAAATCGCTTATTTTGTTTTGTTTTAACGAAAATACTCCTTTCTTGAAATCGGGGTCGATTTGCTTCGCATTCATAGTTATTCTCTCGTTTGATTGTCCGCTGAAATCTTTTAACTGACCGCCGAAATTCTTACTCGGGCAATCCGAATATTTCTGAGCGAGCGTTTCAAATTTAGCGCCTCCGAGTATTTGTTTTCTGATTGATTTCAATTCGTTTATTTTTTCGTTGATTTCAAGAGAATTCGAATCTTTGCTTATTACCTTCAAAATGTGTCTTACTTCCCTTGATTCGGGTCTGTCAAACATTTCTTTATTCTTATCATAAACCTCTCTTATTTTTTCTTCGGAAATCGCAGGAACTTTTTTCAATTCATCCTGAACAAACTTGATGACCATATAATCGCGTTTAAATTTTTTCTTATATTCTTCTTCGTCCTTGAAATCGTATTGTTTTAAAGCTTCCTGAAATCTTTTCTGATCTCCTCCAAAACTTTTTTGAATTACATTGTTATATTCCAGCATTATCTCCGAATCTGAAGCCGTTATGTTCTTTTTGGCAATTTCCTGTAAAAATAATTCTTCCGCTATCGCTTGTTCTAAAGCGTTTTTATAAAACCCGTTTTTTGCTTCAGCCAGTTGCGTATCCGTGGCAGTCATTCCGCGCTGCTGCATTTCAATCAAATTTCTTTGAAACATAATATCCGCGTTCTTCCTGACATTTTTCTCATATACAGGAACGTCGTTCACCTTGACGACAATTTTATCGGATACGGCGGACTGCGCGGCGGCATTATCTTCTTTTTTGCCGTCCGATTTGCAGCCGGAAAAATAAATTCCCGAAAATAAAAGAATTAAAGACATTCCGAAAATAATTAACTTGATTTCCCTTTTTTGCATAAAAAATACTTCCTTAAAATTAATAAAATTTATTATAAAACTATATCATATTTGGAAAAAAAAAACAAGGTTTAATCAATCCAAAAATTATTTCAGGGTAAAATTCTACTTATTGACAAATTTCTTAAATCGTTCGGTTAAAACCGCGCCGGAATCCGAATTATAATTTAAGGATATATTCGACCGCAATTTCTCGCTACGGTCGGCGGCCGACGGATGCGTTGAAAAAAATATTGATTTTTTTTTGCCGGTATGAAGATTCAGAATATTTAAAAACTCAAGCAGCCCCAACGGATTATATCCGGTTCTGACGCAGAGTTCTACTCCGGCCGCATCAGCTTCAAATTCAAATGATTTATCAAGACCTTTTTCAAATAATGTCTTATTTACTTCTCCCATTATTTCAGTATATTTGCCGGCGTCTTTTTTGGCGGCAGTCGCCGAAAGTTTCGCTAAATTTTCAAGAAATTTCCCCCGCTGTAAAGTTTTTAAAATATGTCTTTGAGTTATATGCGCGATTTCATGCGCAAGAACTCCCGCTAATTGCGATTCGTTTTGAATAATTCTTAAAAGTCCCTTTGTTATAAAAACATAACCGCCGGGCGCGGCGAAAGCGTTGATTTCATCAGAATTCAAAACAAGAAATTTAAATTCCAGTCCTGTATTATCCGAATATTTGACTATTGATTGCCCAACCAGATTCACATAATCATTTATGATTTCGTTATTGTAAGCGCCGTCATATCTTTGAATAATCTCAAGCGCAAGCGAGCCGCCGATATCGTTTTCTTCTTCTATGGAAATTTCTTGTTGAGATTTTATAACGCCTACGCTCGAACTGATTATATCAAGCGTTTTATCCTTGATTCCGAATTTTTTGCCTAATTCAAGCAGTCCCCCGCTTTTATCCGATTTTTCATTATCGACAGTTTTATTATCTTTGTCTTCCGTAAATAAATTTGTATCGGAAGTTTCAAGCGGCGCTTTTTCTTCAGATTGAGCGGTTTCTTCTTTTAATTTCTTTTTAATGCTTTTTTCAAATTTCTTGAAAAAATTCGCGGAATTTGCGGAATTAAAAACCGCCAATGTAAATATTAAAAATAATATTAAATTTTTTTTCATAAAATTATTTCCGCCCGATTTTTAGCGTTTAATTTTTAAAACCGGTTTGCAATTTTTTATCGTTTAATTTTTAAATCCGGTTTATTAACGTCTTCGGTTTCTATGTATTCGCCGAGTTTCCCCTGTTTTAAAAATGAATCAAGTTCGGAATCTGTTATTTTATGTTTTTCCATTTTCTCGGCTGTTTCAACTGTTTTTTTTGAAATTTTATTGGTTGCAGCGTATTGTTTTGAAATTTCGGTTAATCCTCTAACGTTAGCTTTTGTCGAAGAATCGCGACTTGCGTAATTATCGGTAGTCAAATCGTCCAAGAATTTATCCGAAGTTTTTTTCTTTGCCGGCGCCGTTGCGGTCAAACTGAATTCAAATATCCATCCGAATTTTTTATCAAAGGTTTCCGCATAAACAAATCTTCCTATTTTTTTACCCGCGTTCACGGAATCGTTTTTTTTCAGAATTTTTATAACCTTGGAACCGGCGTTGTTTGAAGCAAAGACTTTAACATTATCGGTTTTAGCGAACATTTCCAGAGCAGTAGAAGGAATTACTGTCATATATAAAAATAACAGTTGAATAAAAATGATTTGAAAAAATTTCATAAAAACCTCTATCCTCCTTTTTTTGTCGCATTTTCAAAGACGTTATTTATTATTATTTGAAAGTCAAAAATCTTCTGCTGACTTTTTCTATGGTTTTCAAATCTTCGTAAAGTTCTTCAACCTGACTTTCATTTAATCTTAATTTCATCAACTCTTTCAGATTCTGCTTTATCGCTCTGTATTGTTCAAAATACGCCTCGGATGTTTTATGTTTAATCGAACTGATTTTTTCTTCGAGAACCGCGGTATCGTTCAACATTATCGTTTCCAGCGGAGACGGGATATAAGCGTCATAATTTAAATTATCCTTGATTGATTTTTCAAGTCCTTTCTGCTGGTCTTCTTCTCCGTGAACAATAAATATTTTTTTAGGAGGCGTTTTCAAAGCGGACAGCCATTCGAGCATTCCCGGATTATCGATGTGTCCTGAAAAACCTTCGAGTTTAACTACGTCGGCTTTAACCATAACGCTGTCGCCGTGAATCCTAACGATTTTTTCCCCGTCGATTAATCGCCTGCCGAGAGTTCCTTCCGCTTGATAGCCGGTTATAATAACAGTCGATTCTTTTCTCCATAAATTATGTTTGAGATGATGTTTGATTCTGCCGGCGTCGCACATTCCGCTCGCTGAAATTATCATAGCTCCGTCGCTCATCTCATTTAATTGCTGCGATTCTTCAACTGTCTTTGTAAATCTGATTTTATCAAATATCAGAGCTTTTTCCCCGTCTTTGTTCATTTCAGTAACCCTGTCGCCGAAATACTGATGATGGCGCTGAAACACCTCTGTCGCGGCAATTGCAAGGGGCGAATCTATGATTATGGGAAATTCGGGGATTTCATTATTCTTCAATAAAATATTTAATTCTACGAGCAAGTCTTGCGTGCGTTCTACCGCAAATGCCGGAACAATTATATTCCCGCCTTTTTTTAAAGCTTTTAAAATAATATTTTTCAATTGACTTCGTTTTTTATCTATATCTCTTATCTCGTGAACTTTATTGCCGTATGTCGATTCAATTATCAAATAATCTGCCGAATCTATTAAAACAGGGTCTTTAACTATAGGTTGATTTTTATTTCCTATATCGCCCGTAAACACCACTTTATATTTCGATTTTTTTTCTTTATAGTATAATTCAACTAAAGCCGAACCGAGTATATGACCGGAATTTCTGAAACAGAATTTAAGATTTTCATTTATTTCAGTCATAATATCATAATCAATTCGTTTAAAATATTTTAAACAGTTGTGCGCTTCGGAAGCGGTATAAATCGGCTCGATTAATTTTTGTCCGCGTCTTAAATACTTTTTGTTTTTGCGTTCGCATTCGGTTTCCTGAATATAACCGCTGTCCGGCAGCATTACTTCGCAAAGCTCCACTGTGGCGGAAGTCGCTATGACTTTGCCTTTGAATCCCTTTTTATATAATTTTGGAATTAATCCTGAATGGTCTATGTGGGCATGCGTTAGTAAAACAAAATCTATTTCCGCAGGATTGAAATCGAATTCCCCGTAATTCCGTTCTTTTATTTCTTTCGAACCCTGAAACATTCCGCAATCGACTAAAAACTTTGTCTTTTCGGTTTCAACCAAATAACAAGAGCCGGTTACGCATTTTGCCGCTCCTACAAAAGTGATTTTCATAAAGACTTCCTTATATATTATTTAATTCAACAATTAATACTGAATTATGAAAAAAAATGTCGAAGCCGAATTTTATCAAAAAAACATATTTTTTGCTTTAACTTTGTTCCGTTTCCTTTACCCGGCTTGTAAGTGAAGCTCCGCCGAGCAGAGCTCGGCGGCTTCTTCACTTGAAATCGCAGTTGCT
>ERZ795059.5902-NODE-5902-length-11005-cov-5.580183_pt1 | contig 11005 bp, 6 predicted proteins | sample MGYA00375143_ERZ795059 | MGnify/ENA primary metagenome ERZ795059 (study PRJEB30188, sample SAMN05720168) | activated sludge metagenome | isolation source: Anaerobic digester | place: USA | collected 2015-01-07 ... | reverse complement strand
GGTACTCTTTGCTGAAGTATTTTTAATAATTTCAGCAGCACTTGTGGTGTGTTGGGTAATTGAATTGAGATTATCACTCACATTCTGAGTAATCCGGTCATTTTCCATGACAGTATGTTTAATATCCTGGGAATAACGGTTAATCTGATTAGCCTTTTGAGCAATATCATTAACTGTATTTGCAATCTCATGGGTTGCATGATTCTGCTGGTCAATACTCATGGAGATAGAATTATTAAACACCTGAACCTGGTTGATGACTTCATCAATTTGAACGACATCCTTAAATGATATTTCGGTTGCATTGAGCATTTTTTTGATTTGAAGCTCTATTTTCTCAGTGGCTTCAGCTGTTTGCTTAGCCAGTTCTTTCACTTCATTTGCCACAACAGAAAATCCTTTTCCTGCTTCACCGGCAGAAGCTGCTTCAATCGTTGCGTTTAATGCCAGGAGATTTGTCTGACGTGCGATTTCATTGATGATAGAGACGATATCAGATACTTCATTGGCAATCGTATTCAATTCTTTCATGGCGACTACCGTATTCTTGGTTTTTGTGGAAGCATCTGAGCTGATACGGTAAGCTTGTTGTGTATTTTGGTTGACTTCAGAAAGTGAAGCCGTCATTTCTTCAATAGCACTGGCTGCAGAATTAATACGCTCAACAATATCTGCAATATTGTGTGAAATCTGGTCAATATTACCAGAAACCTGATTCATAGAAAGCGTAACATTTGAAAATGAATCATTTACCTGATCAACATTTCGGGCGATGCTGGAAATGCCTTGTGCAGCCTGAGAAGATTCAATCGCAAGGCTTTGAATCTCTGAAGCATTATATTGAGATTCATCTGAAATCTGACTAATCTGTTCGTTAACACTCTGGATTTCTCTGGAAGCGCTACTGGAATCAGCGGTCATTTCCATTGAGTCAGACAGCATCTTCTGCGATAAGTCATTCAAAGCCAGCAAGTTGTTATCCAATTGCTGATTAACTGAATAGATTTTTTTGATGATCTCATGAATTTTATCCAGAAAGATGTTCATCCAAGAGCCTAATTCTCCAATTTCATCACTGGTTTCTACTTTTAAACGCTTGGTTAAATCCCCTTCACCTTGCGCAATATCTTTCACCATATTAAGGATATTGTAAATCGGGTTGAGGATATATCGCCTGGAAAAAGCTCTGACAAACCATAAAGAAAAAACAAGAACCAGTACAAAGAAAATCAATTGCATGATAATATTTCTAAAAGCTCTGTTTCTCTGGCTATCCAGATTATTTTGCAGAATATTGACAATCTGTTCATTTAAGCGAACAGCAATACTGTTGATTTGATTTTTGATAGCAAAAGCCTGTTGAGACTTTTGTTGAATTTCTTCTGAGTTTACACCCTGAGCAATATTGACAAAGGCATCAGATGAGATTTCAAAAAAATCATCATAAAGGGTTTGCAGTGAATCCAGTGCGGTAATAAATTCTGATTTTTCAGAGCTGGTTTCCTTCATTTTCACAATCAGTTCTTTGATTGTTTTTCCCTGTTCATTTGCAGAATTAACCGCATCAATATCGCCTAAAAGTAAAGCATCTTCGTAAGACTTGACCTGTTGATTAAATGCGGTATTCAGTTCATTAGAATATACGGTAAGCGGGAAGTATTCTTTTCTGACACGCAGGATATTACTGGTGAGCAGATAATTGGAGAAAAAGGTAAAAAGGGTTGCCAGAAAGTACGCAGCTAAAATCATCAGAGCGATCATTCTGATTTTATAACTGACAGAAGTGAGCTTTTTCATATTTTTTCCTATTTAATATTCAATTTCTTTACTGATCCATCCAAGGCACCTGCGGAAATAAATCCAATCGCATTTTGATTTGCAGCAACGTAGGATTTCACAGCTGCATCTGAATCCAGTTCTTTAGGAGGAGTACCGGTACCCGTAAAAACAGCCTTTTTCCAGAAAGTCTGATATTGAGGCAGTGTTTTTTTAATACCGTCTTTTAAAAAATCATCAGAAACACCCGCCTGTTTATTAAAAGTAGCATTTATACCCTTACCATCAGGCCAGCTTGATTTTTTCCCTGAATAGATATTTTGCAGATCAGCAGAGGATATTTCGCCTGTATTGTTTGCTTTATTAACAATCATTATAAAATCACTGGCATACATAGCAATTGCAGCAACCAGGATGAGCAAAAGGATTGATATTCTTTTAAACATGTTTCCTCCCTTAGAAATTGTATGATGCTTTAAAAATTGCATAAGACCAGTTTTCTTCTGCTCCTGCAGCTGAATTGTCAATTGGGTCAAGATATTCTGAATATACTTTTGCATAGCCATTCATTAAGTGATATTCTGCTTTAAATGTGATATTTGAATTAAAGTCATAGCGTCCACCAAAGGCAATATCAGATCTCTGATTACGCCAGTCATCAGTTCCTGCTAATAAATCAGTTGTTCCGGCAGGGGTAATCGCTTCTTGTCTGTCAATTTTTACAAAGTCATATAACAATGAGAAAGTAATTTGATCATTCATCATCCAGCTCAGCATACCATAATAACTGATTTCATCCCGTTCCAGCTTTGCTGTTTTGGCTAAAGTGGTTTCATCGTAAAAGTTTTGTCGTAAAGTTGTCTTGTTAAATTCCGAAGCAAATGTAAATGTATTATATTGCCATTCTCCTGACACAGCCCATCTTGCTGGGATGCCCCCATCCCTTTTCTTGGTAAAATTCAGGGTATTGGTTCCAAATGGTGCTGGTGCATCAATGGTCGCAATCGTTTTTGGGGAATAAAAATCAAGATCAACTCTGGTAAATGAGAAACCAGTTCTTAGACCATTGACAGGGGTATTCCAGAACAAAGTACCGCCAAAAAGCTGAGTACAACGGGCTTCTGTATATTCATAAGCAAAATCAAAAGTAGTCGCACCCATGACAAGGCCTGTCTGAGTTTGAGCATCTGCTGCTGATAATCCCTGACCTAAAAAGGCATTCATTACAGTTTGGTAAAACGCTTTTTGAACACCAGCGTAAACGACTGAACTGGCAATATCATTGGTTACCCGCATCACCATTTCATCTTTATTCAGATTCATTCCACCAGAATAGAAATTATAGTCAAAGGAGCCAATTTTATCGTGTGAATAGTTACCATAAATTCCTGTTCCCTGATAAGCCAGCAGGTAAGGGCGGTAGTTTTCATCATAAACTGACTGAGGTAGAAAGACCATCGGGCGTAAAATATCGGTATCACGGCCTTCATTGTATAAACCGTATGGTAATTTTACTCGTCCAAATCTCACACCAAGATAATCTTTATAACGGTAATCAGCAAATGCCCAGTCCAGCTGTGTTTTATTATTATCCAGATCTCCAAAATCACGAGACAAAAGCTGAAATCCTACTCTAAATTTTGGACTGATTTGAGAAGTAATCGTCAAACCAACTTCATTCAGCTCATGAGAACCTTTTTCAGAGTTAGCCACTAAAAAATCATTCTCCTGTGAAAAAATAAATGATTGCCCCATAAAACCATGCACCTTTACAGGATTTTCTGATTCCTGTGCATTCAGACTTGTCAGTAACATGATACTGATGATTACGAATATGTGTTTTATCTTCATTTTATCCTCCATAATAATATACTTATTCATTTTTTTAAATTTGTCAATCTTTTTTTCAGTCTGCTTCTTTTTTTGATAAAGAATCGGATAAAACCGTCTATCATCAGCATTTTTTTGGCATAATATAAAAAGCTGTAGGGATGAGTGAAGCTTGAGACCCCAGCACTGGGCGTCTCATAAGTGCCGTTCATCCGTAATTGTAAACATCTTTCACCATGCAGAAAAAGCTAAATCAAGATATTGGTAGTAGGGTATGTCATTCATCATTCATAACTAAACGTACCACCCCGTCACAGGAGTGGAATTTGTACTCATTCATCATTCATAATTCATAACTCATAATTAAACATACCACCCCTCCAGAGTCTGTGCAAAAATGAGAGTTCCGGATATTAACAAGCAGGTTGCTTGTTCTACAATGAATGCTAATTTAAACAAGCAAGTTGCTTGTCCTACAATAATCGTAGCGCAAGCTACCAGCTTGCGAAAAGTAACTACTCCGTAAAGACGACCAGATTGGATGTCTCTACCCTGTCCTACAATGAATGCTAATTTAAACAAGCAGGTTGCTTGTTCTACACTGAATGCTAATTTATTGAAAAACCTCGTTTAACTTATGGATTAAATCATCAATTGAGAAAGGTTTTTGTAAAAAGTAAGTGTCTTTATTGAGGACACCGTGTTTCTCTATGATATTAGAAGTATATCCAGACATATAAATTAAGCGGATATGAGGACAAAGTTCTTTGACTTTCAGGTACAAATCTTTTCCATTCATTTCAGGCATAATGACATCAGTCAGCAATAGTTCCAGCTCATCTTTATGTAATATTGCCTTTTCAAGTGCTTCTTTTGGAGAGGCTGCCTTTATGACCTGATAACCCGTATTTGTCAGCATTTTTTCAGTTAGATTTAACAATGCGCTTTCATCTTCAACCAGAAGAATCGTTCTATTCTGATTGGATTTTGCAATTGACAAAATTTTATCTGATTCCAGATCAGGGGCATCACAGTATGGCAGATAAATCGTAAAACGGGTGCCCTCTCCTTTTTTACTTTCCACGCTGATATAGCCATTATTTTGTTTAACAATCCCATACACCGTGGCAAGCCCAAGACCGGTCCCTTTTCCGGGGTCTTTGGTGGTAAAGAAAGGTTCGAAGATGTTATGTAATACAGGCTCATCCATTCCGCATCCGTTGTCGCTGACGCGTATAAGTACATACTCACCCGGAGATGAGCCAATATGATCGAGACAAAACTTTTCATCGAGATAGGTTCTATTCGTCTCAATGATAACAATTCCTGTATTTTCAATCGCATCTCTTGCATTCACACAGAGGTTCGCTATGATTTGATCAATCTGTGACGGATCAATTCGAACGGTATTCTTTTCCTGTTTTGGCAAATATTCCAGACGGATATCTTCTCCAATCAGATGTTTAACCATTTTTATCATATTCTGCAATGTCTGATTAATATCCAGTATTTTGGGTGAAATGGTTTGTTTTCTTGAAAATGCCAGAAGCTGACGTGTCAGATTAGTTGATCGGGTCGCTGCATTATGAATTTCTTTAAATAAATCATAAAGCGGATGACCTTCATTCAGTTCCATCATTCCCATTTCCGTATAGCCTAAGATCACACTCAGCATATTATTAAAATCATGTGCGACTCCCCCAGCCAGTCTGCCGACAGATTCCATTTTCTGTGCTTGAATCAACTGAGTCTGTAATTTTTCCTGTTCTATCTCATTCTGTCTGTTGAGGGTAATATCTCTGACAATGGCTAAAACCTGCTCTTCCCCGTTTTTGACATATCTGGATTCATAAAAATGCTTTTCTCCTTCTATCTCAATCGAATAAGTGGCATAGATCGGTTTATGATGTTTTAGGACAATGTTAACATTTTGATGGGTTATATAAGCTAATTCTTCCGGCAATACATTATCTACCATTTGATTAATAAAATAAGCAGGATCGGCATAATGTTTTTCGATTTTGTTTTTTGGATGACAATCTACAATCCGGCATTCTTTATCAAAAATAAACATCAAATCCGGATTTGCATCCAAAAGCGCTTTATTTCTGTCTAAACTCATTTGTAATGTTTTTTCAGACGCTTGCCTGAGACATAAATTCAGATACATCTGAGCAAACAAAACCAGCAAATCACACTCTTCATCGGTAAACGTATGCAAATTCTCAACTGCATCGAAACCAATAAAACCGATCAGCTTATCATTTTGTAAGATCGGAACTGAAATAAGGCTTTTAATCCCCTGAGGTTCAAGTATTTGACGAGCAAGTGAATTTTCGAGCTGAGACAAATCAGGGATGTGAATATAATCCCCCTTTTTAAAGTGTTCAATCCATGACTTATCTAATGGGACATTTTGCAGAGTTCCTATCTGGGAAGAGACATGTTGATTACACCACTCGTAAAGGTTTGAGCAATTACCGGCATCCTCATCGAAAGTAAAGATGTAAGCTCTGTCCACATTAAAAAATTCAGCCATCTGACAAAGAGATTCATTGATACTCTGATCCATGATTTCAAGTGGCATATTGATATATTTTGAAGCAATTCCCATCAGAATTTTTTGAAGTTCAGATTTTCTTTTTAATGCCTCTTCAACTTTTTTCTTCTCTGTGATATCTTCCTTGATTGCGATATAATGGGATACATTACCCTTATCATCTATGATTGGCGCTATTTGTGCCTTTTCATAATAAGGTGTTCCGTTTTTTTTGCGGTTTAAAAATTCCCCTTTCCACTGTTTCCCTTGTGAAAGGGTTTTCCATAAATCATCATACTGATTTATATTTTTATCACCATATCTCAGAAAATCTGGATTTTTGCCTATCACTTCCTGAGTTGTGTATCCGGTAACCTCTTCAAAGCGGGGGTTGACATATTCAATCTTACTGTTTAAATCAGTAATGATAAGCATTGCAGGACTTTGTTCAACTGCTTTTGACAATTGCAGCAGCTTTTCTTCTGTTTCTTTTCGACTGCTGATATCACGGGCAACAATGTAGAGTCGTAAAGGTTTTCCGTACTTATCATAAACAATTCGGGTATGATCTTCACGCCAGATATAAGTTCCATTGGTATGTCTTGCCCGAAAAATATACTGTGCATCACTTGCTTGCTGTCGGTATGCGTTAATAATGGCATTTGTAACATTATCATAATCATCCGGATGAATCTTACTCATAATATCATCAGCACATACGGCACCCGGGTCTTCTTCTGTCAGCCCCATCATTTTCATGTATGAGGGTGATTTATATATTGCAGAGCCATTTTCAACTAGCATCAGCCCGTCTGAAGTATTTTCTGCAATGAGCTTAAATCGTTCCTGACTGGCATGAAATATTTCTTCTGCTTTTTTTCTCTCTGTAATATCCCGACAAAAACTAATCAGCAATCCACCACTATCTGGCAGGTAATTGACAACAACCTCAACCTGAAATAATGATCCGTCTTTTCTGCGATGTGTCGTTTCAAATGCATCAAAACCATATTTGACTATTTTTTCAATATGTTTTAATGTTTCTTCTGGTTTTTCCACGATCTCCAGATCATTGATTTTTAAATTGAGTAATTCTTCATGAGTATAGCCTGACATCGCACAATAAGAAGGATTGCAGTCGATAATTTGCTTTTCTTTATTCGTCAGTATAAACCCATCATTGGTTGTTTCCAGTATTTTTTTTAGATAGGTTTCTCTGGAGATAATTTTCTCTTCCTTCTCTTTTTCCTTCATCTTGGACTCAAAAAGTTTAAAAGCCATTTTGATAGAAGCGATTAAAACTGTCTCACCACTGTTTTTTACAATATAGCCATATGAAGTAATTCCTTCAGTTTTTTCAACAATTTCCTTTTCAACATGAGACGAGAGAAATACAAGAGGAATATCATACTCTGATAAAATGATACGGGCAGCCTCAGTTCCGCTGATCCCATCTCCCAGATTTATATCCATCAGAATCAGATTGATTGTATGTGTTTGCTTTACTAAATCAATCGCTTCTTCTCCTGTATGGGCAACAATTACATCATAACCATTGATTTCCAGTATTTTTTTTTCTAAAAGAACCAGTAACTGTTCATCTTCCACCAGGAGAATTATCTTTTTTTGATGAGCTGAATCGCTTTTATCCTGAGTCATTATCTCTCCATCATCATTATTCATGTAATGATAGCAAATATAATTGCAATTGTCAAATGATTTTTGATTGATTTTTCAGCATAGTTTCCTAAAGGAAGCTTAAAGGATGGTAAAAGGATGGTAAAAGGAATATGAATGGACATGAAGCTATCTTTTTCTATCATTTTTTGATATTTTTTAGGCAAATAAATATAAAAAATAGTGATACTTCTCAAGCTAACTGTAGCTAAGCAAAATTAAAAACGATAAGGATTAGGCTTATCCAGTGTAAAAACAATTGGAATTGTTACCCACACGCCAATAGGTTTTTTATCACAAAGGGCTGGTTTAAATTTAGTCTTCTTAATTGACTCAATTGCGGCTTCATCTAAGCCATCTTTTCCTGGAAGTAAAGATTTTTTTACTTCTACCTCTTTTACATCACCATTCTCATCTACATATACATCTAAGAGAACTGTTCCTTGAATCCGTTTTTTCTGAACAAATCTGGGATATCTGGGAGCAACATGGAAGATAATCTCTGGAGGAGCGTCATATATGATATTTTTCCCTTTATCAGAGCCATCAGGGCGGTATTTTTTGATTAATTTCTGTCTCATTCTTTCTAATTCAGGTGTAATTTCAAAATTAACGGGAATATTGATTTCTGAAACAACGTTTTTTCCTTCATAGGTAGCAGGGATAAATTCTGCTTTTTTAATAATGTCTATCGCTGCCTGATCCAGACCTCCTAGCCCTTCATTAACTGATTTCATTACGCTTATCTCTCCTGCTTTTCCATCAGGTAAAACCTCAACACACAACACAACTGTACCACTGATTTCCTGAATAAGCATAAGCTCAGGATATTCTATCATCAAAGGTTTAGCTAATTCTGGTGCCGTGTCAGTCATGTAAAACTTGGCATATAAGCCTGTAAAACTAATTATTAATACGATAAATAAAATAATTCTGCTATTCATCATCTTTTCCTCATTATCTTTCTAATATGATTTAATCATCTAAATCAAAAAAATCGATCACTTCTTCATCCGGATTTTCATGGACATACATATCAGCAGTGATCGCAGATGAGCTGTGACCTGCATATTTCGATACATATTTGATATTTTTAAACTGCAATAAGTGCATAATACAACTGTGTCTCAGCGTATGCGCACTGATTTTTTTCCCCATCATAGCGCCATATCTGCTGATTGATTCACTGACATTGACTCGATGTAATTGATGATGAGTGGCACTCTCAAACAGATACACCTGAGGTTGCCAGAGATGGATCAACCGATAATAAAAATCTCGGTCAATAAACACAAAACGCTGTTTTGATCCCTTCCCTACAACTCTGATTCGAACGGACTGAGCCACCTCAATATCCTGTAAACGGATACTCAGCGACTCACTGATACGTAAGCCTGTCTTAAACAAAAACTCAACGATTGTACCAGTTTTTAGTGGGCAAATAGCGATCAGGGCTTTGACTTCTTCCAAACTCAGATACTTGTCTTTGTACACGGCATGGTCAGCCCTGATGCGTTTGATGTGTGAAAAAAGCTCATTTACCACTGCAATCAGAACAATATTCCCCTTAATTTCTTTTTGTGCCTTCAATACTTTTTTTAATGCCTGACGTTTGAGATTATAGGTAGCAGGTGCTGCAACTGCTTTGACTTCTTCAAAATAGGATAATATGCTGGGGATGGATAATGACAAGCCATTCTCTGTTAAATAATGATTAAATTCATCAGCCACCATTGTATAATTCCTAACAGACAATTCAGCAAGACGCTGATCATCCTGATTACGGGAGTCAAGCGTCTTGATTACTGAAGTATCCAGCATTTTTAAAGGAAATGCTTTTGAATAAAGACTTAAGGGATGCTCTTCACTCATTGCAAACTATTTCAATTTGTTTTTAATCCAGAAAATCGTTTGCTGAGCAACATTTTGGATATTTTGATTATTCTTCTCTGATACGACACCTTCCTGCCATGGTTCAAGATTAAAGCCATGATCACCGCCAACGACATGTAATTCTATAGCTTTAGGCGCTTTTGCCAACTGAGCAATCAGTACTTTCAAATCACAGTTTTCAGGGTCATTTGCACCAACAATGACATAAGTATCAATATTGAGTTTATCTAAATTCGGATGCAGTTTCACAGCTGAGTTTTCATCAGGGAAAATCGGTGTTAGTAAAATCAAGCCCTTGATGTCTTTACGAAAAGCATATTGAGGAGTAGCTTCCTTATTTTGAGAAGCTTCGCATCCAGCACCACAGTGCGTTTTTGGTTCATCCGCTTTTGTCTCTTCTTTTATCAGCATTGCCTGATAGGCTAATACACTACCCAATGATTTTCCAGCAAGGTAAATCTTCTCTGTATCAATCGCCGGATTCTGCTTTGCTACTTGAATCATTTCTTCAATTGTTTGTAACTCTTCCTGATATCTGTCAGAAGCTTTTCTTTTTTCTGAATAATATTTCCAGTTAAAACGCAGGCAGGCAATATTGTTTTTTAAGGCTTCATCTCTGATGTCAGTAAATAATGAGAGGTCTTTATGATAGCCAGCGCCCGGGCATACGATAATAAGTGGCACTTTCCCTTTCACTTTTTTGGGCATATCCAGATTGTACTGAATATTTTCTGCACTCAGACAGCCAAGTGTTGATAAGAGAATGAGCAGTAAAATCATTTTTTCAATCATAGTATCTCCTGTATTTTATTAGTATTTTTCTAAATAGTGATCCATATAATCCTGTAAAGCCAGAATTTTATCATCCTGGGGCAGATATTGAATAATCTGACGATGATAGGCTTTTTCTTTAAAATATCTCAAACTGGCTTCGTAGTTGAGCTGTTGCGCCCAACCGACCGCGGTCAGAAACATATCATTCACAAATTTGTGTTCTTTGTAATCAATCATCTCCTGATTCATGATCTTATCAACCAAATGGGTTGAATACTGATGATCATGTTTAGGCAGATGCAGGGTCAGTACATCGTTACTCTCCCCTTTTCCCAGATGTCCTAGCATAACTTCAAAGATATCCAGTTTGTCGGCATCCCGTGTAATTTTTGTCAGAAGCGCCAGATCAGCTGGCAACTCAGGCAACAACTTTTGATTATGCAGAGCAACAGCCCCGTAAACCAGTCGTCTTTGCCAGTCAGCCAGATCTGAAAGAATCTGATGCTTGTGGAGCAT
>ERZ795059.5901-NODE-5901-length-11007-cov-4.853451_pt1 | contig 11007 bp, 11 predicted proteins | sample MGYA00375143_ERZ795059 | MGnify/ENA primary metagenome ERZ795059 (study PRJEB30188, sample SAMN05720168) | activated sludge metagenome | isolation source: Anaerobic digester | place: USA | collected 2015-01-07 ... | reverse complement strand
CAACATACTTACCTGAAAAATTGTAATTTCGTGTGTTGTAAACATTCCAAAAACTACCATAGCAACAGAACCACGAATTCCCACTTCGCCCAATATAGATGTAGGAATAACGGTTGTAAAAAAATAAGTAAGAAATACAGAAATACACAACTGCACAAAAGTAATTTCGGGTAAAAACATATGTGCGAGCAACATAAATTGTCCCGAAAAAATTACATATCTACTTATACTAAATACAAAAACATGCAAAATGTCTGCACGACTATATTTTGCATACGTATGAACCAACGAAACATACTTACGACGCCCTAAAATTCGCATCCCCATTTTTTTAATCAGCACCGTATTTCGTAAAACTCTATAAAGCACAATACTAATAATAACAGAAACTATAGCCACGTATCCGGCATTACTTACAGTATTTTGTGTTTGCGCAAAAACTATATAAAGAATAAAACCAACAATACCAAATAGTAAAGTAGTAATAAGTTGCACTATACTACCAATAAATGTAGCAAGCATAGTTTTTTTCTTATGTTCTTGCAGTACAAGCGACCTCCCTCCTATTTCGCCAATTCTATTGGGAGTTACGAGTGCTAATGGCATACCTATACACACAGCCTGCAACGAAGTAAAAAAAGAAATTGGTTGAATTTTTTCTGCTAAACGTTTCCATTTATATGACTCAATTAACCAATTTACAAACATAAGTAGCACAACAAAAACTAAAACAGATACAGAAAAAAGAGGATTATTGAATACCAAAAATGCATCGTGAGGCATATTGATGATTTTGTAAACAACATACCACCACGCAATAGCTATTATACTGATTTTAAGGATAATTATCGATATTTTTTTATATACCATATTACTTAAATTCGCTCTTCGCAAAAACATATATGTAAAAAAACACAATTTAATTTGATAATCATGAACATAATTGTTTTTTTTGCTAAAAATATTACACTATGAATACTGTAAAAGCAAAAAAAAGTTTTGGTCAGCACTTTTTAAAAAGCAACGATGTAGCACAAAAAATTGCAGACTATGCACTTACACACACATGCACCAAATTCCTTGAAATTGGTCCGGGTATGGGAATGCTCACGCAGTTTTTTATAGACAAACCTATTGATTTTAAAGTTATAGAAGTAGACAACGACTCGGTAGATTATTTATTATCGCATGAGATTGTTAAGCCCCACATGTGTATACATGCCGACTTTTTGCGTATATCTGTTCCAGATATTTTTTCGCGTTCACAATATTGCATTGTAGGAAATTTCCCCTATAATATTTCAAGTCAAATAGTTTTTAAAATGATAGAACACCGAGAATTTATTCCCGGTATGACAGGTATGTTCCAACGAGAAGTTGCACGAAGAATATGTTCACCCAAAGGCAGTAAAGAATATGGCATTCTATCGGTATTGGTACAAGCATTTTACACCACCGAATACCACTTTACACTTGACGAACACGAATTCATACCACCCCCAAAAGTAAAATCAGGCGTAATTTCGTTATTCAGAAAACAAGATTACACATTACCCTGCGATGAAAAACAATTTTTTGAAGTAGTAAAAACCGGATTTAACCAACGCCGAAAAACGCTCAATAATTCTTTAAAAAAACTATTAGGCGATGCAAAACTACCTATTGACATAGGCTTAAAACGTCCCGAACAGTTAGGTGTAGAAGAATTTATAGAACTCACAAACTATATAGCACAGTTGCGAAATAAGTAAACCTGTTACGAATTGGCTTTCAGTTTATAAAACAAAATTATTGATGCCAATACTATTGTAATGCTATTTGCAATAATCATAGGTAGATTTTGTATAGAAATACCGTAATACAGCCAAAGCACAACACCGGCCGTAAAAATAATATACATATGGAGCGAAATACTTTGTGTGTCTTTAGTTTTGATTACTTGTAACGCTTGCGGTACAAACGAAAGTGTGGTTAAAAAGGCGGCACAATAGCCAATTATTTCTATCATATCTGGTTGAAATTGTTTATTTTTACAAAAAAAATAAAAAATAGAATACAAATGAATTTTGAACCTCAAAATTTAATTGATTTGGTTACAACCAAAATGCCTTACGGAAAATATCAAGGAACTCCTATATATAAACTACCCGAATTCTATTTGGTTTGGTATCAACAAAAAGGCTATCCGCAAGGAAAAATTGGAAATTTGCTGGCTTTGATGTACGAAATTCAACTTAACGGATTAGAATATTTGCTTCAACCAATAATTAGAAAATACAGAGTGTAGATTACAGTTTGGAGATTCGAGTTTGGAGAAAATATATACCCTGCTGTGTATGTTTAGAAAAATTGATTTTTTTTATATTTGCAATAAAAAACATGCTTAAAATAACTCTGGTAGTTATAGGAAAAACTACCGATGAATATATTAAACAAGGCATAAGAGTATACACCGAAAGGCTTAAACACTATTGTGCTTTTACAATTATAGAAATACCCGAACTACAAGTTTCTTCCAAAGTTTCGCATGCAGAAATTAAAAAAAAAGAAGGCGAAATACTTTTAGCAAAAATTCCACAACATACACGCGTATTTTTACTTGACGAACATGGCAAACACTATACATCGAAACAATTTTCGGCAGTTATAGACAACGCCATGCAAACATCGATAAAAGAATTTTATTTTATTGTTGGTGGAGCATTTGGTTTTTCAGACGACGTTTATGCCGCATTTCCATCAAAAATATCATTATCTGCTATGACATTTTCGCATCAAATGATTCGATTGTTTTTTGTAGAACAAGTATATAGAGCATTTACAATTATTTCTAATATACCCTACCACCACGAATAATATCTTCTTCTTTTACACAAACAATACAACAAAAAAAACATATGGTATCCTTATTATTTTTATTCTTCAAACAAGTATTTTCATGCCTTTCCATTTTTTTTAAAATTATTTGCGTAAAAATTATAAAAATTAAAAATAAATGATAACTTTGCAGCCTCAAAATCGAAAGGATTATTAAAATTTACTACGATGAATTTACTAGACGAAGTTAAAAAAGAAGTTATTGAGAAAAGAGAGTGGCCAAAATTCAATAGTGGCGATACTATAACTGTACATTACAAAATTAAAGAGGGTGATAAAGAACGTATCCAAAAGTTCCGCGGTGTAGTTTTACAACGTCGTAACGAAGGAAGTGTTGAAACATTTACTATACGAAAAATGTCGGGAAACGTAGGTGTAGAAAGAATCATTCCTGTTAATTCTCCAATGATAGATGCTATAGAGTTAAATAAAAAAGGTAAAGTTCGCCGTGCAAGAATTTTTTATCTTCGTGATTTAACAGGTAAAAAAGCTCGTATTAAAGAGAAAAAATATTAATAAACATATTCTGTATGTTTTCATTGAAAGGTTATCTGTTTCAGGTAACCTTTTTTTATGTTTTATACCAAGAGTTTGTTTTAAAATAAATTGTATATTAGCCCTATTCAAAAACTATTAAATATACATACATATGGCAGGAACTATTACCTTTACAATGATTAAACCCGATGCGGTTAAAAACGGACACATAGGCTCTATTCTTAAGATGATTACAGATGCCGGATTTAGAATTGTAGCAATGAAATTTACTCGAATGAGTACAGCAAAAGCAGGAAAATTTTATGACATCCACAAAGAACGTCCGTTCTATGGCGAATTAGTTGAATTTATGACTTCAGGACCAATTGTGGCAGCAGTACTCGAAAAAAGCAATGCTGTTGAAGATTTTAGAAAATTAATAGGAGCTACCGATCCGGCAAAAGCCGATGAAGGTACTATTAGAAAATTATTTGCAACATCATTAGGCGAAAACGCAGTTCACGGTGCCGACAGTGATGAAAATGCCTTACGTGAAGCAGGATTTCATTTTGCCACTAGCGAATGGTTCGATGCTCAAGGTAATTGCATGGGATAATCATATTCTCCTATCCTAACAAAACAATAAGGTTGGTATGTTTCATATCAACCTTTTTTTTTCGAAAAAAGTATACCTGATATTTTTCATATTGTAATTTTTACGTATGTTTGCACTGCAATCACCGTACAATTACCACATAATTGTACAACGTAACACAAAGACATATGAAAACATTATTCTGTATATGCAGTTTTGCATTAGTATGTATTACTGTATGTTCACAATCAATAGGCGACTACAGAACCGTACTATCCGGAGAGTACCAATGGAGTAACCCTGCCGGATGGGAATATTTTGATGGAATAAATTGGGCACCTGCATATGAATATCCATGCGAAAATTCATCGCCACATATGGTTACAATTAGTAACAACACAACAATTATTTGCGATAAACCTATTATGGATATTCCATTACAAAATATTTGTATCGACCCCAATAGTACGCTTATTGTAGAATCAAAAAACATATATATTCAACAACATTTTGAAGTGTACGGAACACTTTCTATGCAGAGTAGTTTAGGTATACTACTTTGCAATACTGCTCATTTACAAGGCACTATAATTCAAGATTATTCTAAAACTATTACCGTCATTTCAGACATTTCTATAGACGGTGTAACATGGAGTGGCGTGGGAACTACCCAATTTTCTATTCAAGGCAATCTTACTATTCAAACCCAAGCTACTTTGTTTTCAAATTGTTCGTTTGAAGTATTCGGAAAAACATACATTACAACCGATATTCAATTTACAACAATAGGAGGCGAAAAAATATTTCATGATACAGTATTTGTTGAAAACAGTACATGGACTAATACTGTTGGAGAAACTTTTACCTGCAATTCTTCGCTTATATTTTCACATTCTACCATTCAATGTCAATCATTACCTGTATTTACCGTTGCTCAAGACCTACTTCTCATATCATCGAATTTACTCAGAAATAATGATTTTTATACAACCTTTACTATTCAAGGCAATTGTATTATTCCGGCATTTTCTACTTCATATATAGAAAGTGCCTGTTTCGAAATTCAAGGCAATTGTAATATTTATGGCGAATTACAAATTCTTGACAAAAAGGGAGTAAAAACAATATATGGTTCGTTTATTATTCACGAAACCGGAATATTGAGAAACAATGGCATTGATAGATTACTCATTTATGGAAATATAGAAAATTATGGCTCTTGTATGAATGGTACGAATGGAGTTTTTCAGCTGTTAGGAACCAACAAGCACATATATGGCAATATAAAAACACCACGTATGATAATAGACGGTACATACACAAACAATTCAATACTTGAAGTTACATCAGATTTTTCGGGCACCGGGGTTCTAACCCAAGCCGAACATGCAGAATTAATTATTCAAAGCCCTTCATCGCCTCACATTAAAGCCAATGCTACCGGCAATATTGTAAGCTATACCCGAGGCGGAAATCAGTACATAGAATGCGACACTTTTTACATACTCAAAGCAGAAAACAATAGACAAAATCTTTTTTTGCAAACAGACATAACCATACTACATCAATTACTTTTCACAAAAGCATGTTTTATTCATACAAATGGGTTTGATATAACATTTTGCACGATAGACGAAAACACTATTGGCGGTTGTTCAAATTTTGATAGAGGAATTATTCTAACTCAAGGCAATATACACCTACAAACTATTACACACACCACCCCTATTGTACTGCCAACGTTTGTAAAACCAAGTATTGAAGGGTTTGCCGGTATAGGAATTCAAAAACTAGATACAGAACCAAGAAATTACACAATTCGTGCACTAGATACTGTTGTTGCATCAAATCCACAAGTAATGAATGCTCAGAATATAGAAAGTGGTATTGTAGGTACACTATTTTCAATTGATTCCGAAAGTAGCAACACAAAAATCACTTTTTATTGGCACCAAACACGAGAACTCGCGGCATTTGAACGATATTTATGTGCAATTATGCACTTTAATGGCACACAGTGGCATATGTTAGAAGAACCTATTGAAGCTACAACGGTTAGCACATCTATATATTCAGTATCGGCTACAGCTACCGACTTTTCTCCATTTATAATTAGCAGTAATGCCGGATTATTAGCCACACATCTTAATACATGTACAATACAACGTGTTCCTCAAGGTATTGAATTACAATGGGAAACATTGCCGCAATCTGAGTTTACAGCCTTTACTATTTCTGTTTCAGAAAATGGAATAGATTTCACACAGCTTGTACGTTTACCAAAAAACACGTTCACATATACAGATACCCATTTGTATAATTCAACACTATTGTATTACGCCATTGAATGCGAATCTGCAGACGGTACAATTAGCAGATTTCCTATTCAAAGCATTTCTATTGAATCGCCAACACCAAAATTCACTATTAATCAAAACAAAAGAACTATATATGTATGCTCTACAATTCATTCAAATTGGCACCTTTACTCATTACAAGGATTAGAAGTTTTGCAAGGAATAAGTAATACAGAAACATCGTATTTACATTTACTTCCGGGCATATATTTATTAAAAATAGCTGATTGTTCGTTTCCAATAGTTATACAGAGGAAAGAATAATTGTAAAAACTTTTTCAAAAACTGCAAAAAAAAGAAGCTGTCCTTGCGGGGCAGCCTCCTTTACTCACTTTTTACTCCTTAACTAATTAAGGAACACATCTAGGTTTGATAAAGAACTTGTTTTGATACAAGTATACGCTCTACTGTAGTCTTTAAGAAATCTTATACGTAATTCAAGATTTCCGGAGAGAATTTGGGAGATTTTTTGAGCGTTTTGAAGAGAATGTGTAAAATTTTTATTCATAGGCATATATTATTTTCTATTTTGTGTATTAACGATAGTTTACATAAAAATTGTATAGTACTGTATAAAAAATTGACAAGTGAAATAAATAATCATATATTTGCAACACATTTCGAAGGGGCTGACCGGTATTGACGGGGAGTTGATTGAGAATGTAAGCATGTCGGGCGATGAAGGTTTGTCCCGTAAAAACGCATCTTCAAGCAATAACTGGCGAAACTAATTACGCTCTTGCTGCTTAATCGAATAAAGTAGATTATTAGCTTTACATTGTACTAGGTACTTTGGCAAGACATTCCGCAGAAGGCCCGCCTTTAGTCGTCTGATTACGGAGTGCAATAATTAAGGGATAGCAAATATAAAGCTTGTGTTTATTTGCGAGATTTTCAAGCTAAGGAAAAAATAGAGTGCTCGTTCCCGGTTTTTTCTCGAAAAACAATAATAGAGCTACACATGTAGAAAGCATTAGCAATGCTTTTCCGGACCAGGGTTCAAATCCCTGCAGTTCCACTAAATTAAAAGGATTATGAGTTTTTCGTAGTCCTTTTTTTTGTATACGTTAGAGATGAGAACATACTGAATGAAACCCCGAGAAAGTCTACACATCCGGTAAGAAAACTACTTCGTATTCCATTCTCCACAAAATTCTTTTCTACCGCATTCTTTACAATGTAAACCTATCCATACATCGTCAAATTGTTTCATAAGATGTTCTACAAAATCTGTATTTGAAGTACATATTCCAGTTTCGAAGTTTCTATTTTTTTTGCTTTTTGCCCCCATACCGGCACCTGTTAAGTTTGCACTTCCGGTATATGCCCAATTGCCATCAACAATTACTGTTTTAAAATGGACACGTGGACATTGAAACTGTTCCAAATCTTTTGCTAGTATTGGGTAATTATCAAAATCTTTCTGAAATGCTTGCCCCGGTTCTTTAGCAAACAATAAACGCACTTCGATTTTTTTCGATAATAATTCTGCTAAAATCTCTAAAAAAGGAACCATTCTCGCTCCTTTTTTCACATACACATCTTTAATGTCGGCTGTTGCAATCCACACAAACTTTTTGGCTTTAGGAATGGCTTCTAAAAGCACGTATTCGTATATTTCGGTATTTGTTATTAGTTGCATATTGCTACTTGCCAAAGCCTTATACGATTATTGAACCACTTGTATTTTATTCAAATAATTTACTTTACGTTTATCTTTTTCGTCGGTATTTTTAATTTTTTGAATACCAAATGCTATAAAATAATTGTTGTACCAATAATTAGTATTCATTGAAGAACGCGTAATATTATCTGCCTCATTTTGAGTTTCTATCATGTTATTGGTTGCTGTTTTTGTAACATTCCCTTTAGAATCAAATACAGTATAATGAAAGTCGAATCCCGAACCATGTAATGTAGATAATGTTCCATTCGTAAATTTTACATCCAAAAATATCCGCACATCATGCGGCTTATAGTCTATATGCATTTCTTTACTGTTGGACCACAACAAATTTCCCTGTTGATCGAAATTACATAAAAAGTAATGCGTATACTGATATCCATCGAACACATTTTCACATTGAATAGTAGCACCACCAAAAGCATTAGGAACAGGATGACAAACTTGCCGATATGTAGGATAATACGCTTCGCCCACCAATACATACTGATTATTACTTTCAATAATACGATGCGGAGCCATTAAATAATTTATTTCTAATTCTTTCCCTTTTTGTTCATATCTGTCCTTTTTCTTTTCGATTCGTTCTTGCTTATTTTCAGACAAATAACTTGTAAAATTCGTAATATCAAGATAATTTATATACTTAATGAAGACCTTTTTCTGTTGTTGAATTTTGCAAATAAAAATTCCCGTTGTAAACGTTTTTACTATAAAATTCCCAACAGTACCGCATATAATATAACTCCCATCTTTTGTCTTTGAAACACTAGCAAGTTGCATATAATTTCCCTCATCGTTTTTTATAATCACTTCTTGCGTTTTACTTCCTTTTGCATACACCTGAAATACAGTAATTATCTCATTATTAACCTTATCACGATACAATACATAGAATTCATTACTCACCGTATCAGCCTGATAGCCAAGAATTTTAAAATCACGAGAAGAAACTATTTTTAAATTTGAAATAGACTCCTCTCCTGTTTTTACATTTTTAAAAAAGAACAAATGATTTCCTCTGACATCACCTTTTACAATTACATAATCATCAAGCGCCGACATTGAACGAATGAATGTCCCTCGTGGCATTTTACCTTGCAATGTTGTTACTTTAAGTGAGGGAATATCTACACAATGCAACATAAACTGTGTATTTCCACTAACTCCCATATTATAGTATGTTCGATAGGTTGAAGCAGTAAATTCTGTCCGATACCCATTGGGAGTTATTACATCAACATCACCTAATTTTACTAAATTGGTACTATATAACGTACATGTAATGATACGATTTTTCTTATCTGCTTTATTTTTTGCTTCATCAACTACATCTTGTAATATTCCATTTGTTCCCATGGGAATATATCCACGTATTCTATTTTCTGTTTCAAATTCAACTCGTTTTATTGTTTCTGCTTGCGAAAAAACACTTAGTGAAGAACTCAATGCAATTAGAAATACTAGAAAATGTCTCATGATGTGTGAATTTTAAAAATTTTTATTGATTTTACAAATATAGATAAATAATGATATGTAAACGGTTTCTCAGATTCCGCAAAAAAATTATTTTTTCAACGAACACATATAAAGCAATTTATACATATCGAACAACTGAATTGGCACTCGATATTTACACATTATTGTTTTACACATACTACCAAACAAAACATACATAAGAGAAAACAGAAATCGTAATCGAAAGTGTTCAATACGGGAATATATACGGGCAAGACTAATATCAGTAAAAAATTCTCTATCAATTAAGGGATTCAGGAGTAACATTTGTAAACCTTCGATTGCCCGTTTTGTTTTTTCTACAAACACTTTGTTCTCATCTAATCCTTTATGAATTAATTGATTGTCGATATGTAATATGGTATATGAATGTTTCTGTAGTTCAAATCCAAACAAAGTATCCTCATGCCCATATTCTCGAATTGTTTCATTGAAGGGTATCGCTTGAATAATTGACTTTGAAATCAAAAAATTAAATGTCGAAAAACTGGCATTTGGACGAGTATTTCGTTGTTGTGCCGATATTTGCTCGCGATGTATACCATATTTCCACCGTAATCTGTAAGAATTGTTTGGTTTGATTGTTTGATAGGCAGTACCACCGCATACAACAACGGTTCCGGAACAATACGACACATAGGTTTGCAAAAAAGTATTGCTCAGCACCTCAGCATCACAATCCATAAATATAAGATACGGAAATTGAGCCTCGTGCGCCAAAAAATTTCGTATTCGTGCTCGTCCCATATTTTCGGATAATCGAATAAATCGAACATTCGATAGCTTTTCAATTGCTGCATTTTGTTCAATAAATTCAGCATCAGAACAATCGTCGGCAACAATAACTTCGAACGCACAAGGCAAGACTGTAGCTTGTGCATGCAAATCGTTTACAAGCTTCAGCACAGAATAATTATATACAGGAATAAGTATCGATATCACAAGTACAATGGTTATTGTTGTTTGCGTTCTGTTTTTCGTTGCATTATTGCATTTGCTATTATTTGAGCATCTATCATTGTTTCTATAGGGTCTACCAGTTGAAACTGTTTTTGCAAATACACTATGGTGCCATTAATGATTACCGTATCTACATCGTGTCCTTGCATAGCATACACTATGTGCGAATAAATGGAATACAATGGAACCAAATGTGGTTGGTTTATATTTACCAAAATAATGTCAGCTTGTTTTCCAACTTCTAAACTGCCAACGATATGGTCTATGCCAAGAACTTTGGCTGCACCGCTGGTACACATATGTACAATATCTTGTGCCGGCAATACCGCAGCATCGCTCTGATTGAGTTTGTGTATAAGTGCCGCAACTTTCATTTCTTGAAACATATCGAGCGAATTGTTGCTTACAGAACTATCGGTACCCAAACATACGGGTATGTCGGCCTGTAATAGTAAAGGAACCGGCGAAATACCGCTTACCAGCTTCATATTGCAGATCGGAAGAGCACACGTCTGAACTCCAGTCACACCATCCAATCT
>ERZ795059.5895-NODE-5895-length-11015-cov-4.245803_pt1 | contig 11015 bp, 9 predicted proteins | sample MGYA00375143_ERZ795059 | MGnify/ENA primary metagenome ERZ795059 (study PRJEB30188, sample SAMN05720168) | activated sludge metagenome | isolation source: Anaerobic digester | place: USA | collected 2015-01-07 ... | reverse complement strand
CTTATCCCCACTTGTCACACCGACGCCCATTTGCAGATTTGGGTGACTCTTTACAAGTGCAATAAGTGCAATATAAGTGCATCTATACGAGTGTACTATAGATCAGTGGAGAAGTTTGGCCTCTCTTTTCCTTTTTAACTCATCTCCTCCTTGTTAACTAAGTTTCTTTGCTTCTCTCTGTTTCTCAGCTTCACCCCGTTTTGAACAAAAGTACTCCCTCTCCCCATTAGCAGATTGACATATTTTACCATCTTACCAGAATGGTTTTTTATGGAAAAGGACAAGCAACTATCCGGAATAAACAGTGAAATCAAGTTCCTGAAAGGAGTGGGAGAAATCCGCGCCCGCAAGCTTTCCAGGCTGGGGATAAATACGGTTCTTGACCTGATGGAGTATTTCCCCAAGGCTTATCTCAGCCGCAAGCTTTTTCCTGCGCTTTCTGAAATCCGGCCTGGCGATTTGCTGGCCTTTACAGCCATGATTTCCTGGGTTGACGTGCGAAGTTCGCAAAAGGGTAAAAACATTCTGAATGTGGGTGTCAGCGACGGCAAGCTGGGCCTGATCTGCTCCTGGTTCAGCTATCCAAAAACCTACGAAACCCTCTTCAAACCCGGCCGGATGCTTTGGTTGAGCGGGATATTGTCCGAATACAACGGTCAACTCCAGTTAGTGCATCCCGATTTTGAACTATTGGAAGACGAGGATGAAGCCGACGGCGATTTTTGGAAAAACCGTCAACTGCTTCCGGTATATGCCCTTACGGAGGGAACAACCCAAAAACTGCTGAGACGCCTGGTGTATAATGCCTTTGCCCTATACGCTTCGCACATAGAGGAAAACCTGAATCCCGCTCTGCTGGAAAAGCATGGTTATCTACCGCGAAAAGTGGCATTGCAAAAGCTGCATTTTGGCTTGGATGAAAAGGAGAACCGCCAGGTCTTGAGGCGTTTTGCCTACGAGGAATTTTTCTTTTCCCAGCTTTTATGGGCCCGGCACAAGGTACATCACGGCAGTCAGAAAAATGGCATACCCTTTGAAAATAAAAAACAACTTACCACTGCGCTTTACCAGAAGCTTCCTTTCCAGCTTACCTCAGCTCAAAAAAGGGTGTTGCGGGAGATTTTTGGCGATATGTGCAGCGAAAAACAAATGAGCCGCTTGCTGCAAGGGGACGTGGGTAGCGGAAAAACCGTGGTAACGCTGTTTGCCATGCTGTTGGCGGTGGAGAATGGTTTTCAGGCTGCGTTAATGGCTCCCACGGAAATTCTGGCCGAACAGCATTACCACACCATCAGCCATCTGCTGGAAGGCTTTGAGCTGCAGGTGATCCTCCTGAAAGGTGGCAACTACAAGGGAAAAATCCAAAGCAAGGAAGATATCAGCTCTGGAAAAGCCCAGATCGTTATCGGCACCCATGCCCTGCTGCAAAAGGATGTCAGCTTTACCAGGCTGGGCTTTGTTTGCGTGGACGAACAGCATCGCTTTGGAGTGGAGCAACGCGCCTTGATAGCCCGCCAGGCCACGCATCCAGACCTCTTGTATCTTTCTGCCACTCCCATCCCGCGCAGCCTGGCAATGACAGTTTTTGGCGATCTGGAAGTAAGCATTTTGAACGAACTGCCCCCCACCCGCAAACCGGTTCGCACCATGGTTCGATCCTCCGGTAAGATAGACCTGGTTTACAGCGAGGTTCGAAAAGAACTTGCGGCAGGCAGGCAGGTTTACATCGTATGTCCCCTGGTGGAGGAAAGCGAGAAGCTCGCTTTGCTGGATGCCACCAAGCTCTATGAGTACATCTCCCAAAAGGTTTTCCCGGATTTCAGCGCCGCCCTCCTGCATGGCCGTCTGGCGAACCGTGAAAAGGATGAGATAATGCAACGGTTCAAAGCTGGCCAGATCAGGATCCTGGTTTCCACCACAGTGATCGAGGTGGGCGTGGACGTGCCAAACGCCAGCGTAATGGTCGTGGAGCATGCCGAGCGTTTTGGCCTGGCTCAGCTTCATCAACTGCGAGGCAGGGTTGGCCGCGGCGGAGCTCAGTCCTACTGCTATCTGATCGAGCATCAGCCGCTCAGCAATGTAGCCAGAGAAAGGCTGGATGTGATGAGCCGTACCACCGACGGATTTATCATCGCCGAAAAGGATTTGGAACTACGTGGACCGGGCGAGTTTTTTGGCCTGGAACAAAGCGGAATGCCAAATTTCCGATTTGCAAACCTGCTGCGGGATCAGGATATTCTTAATCTGGCCAGGGAAGACGCATTTAATATCATCGCGGCTGATCCTGATCTTCAGAATCCGGAAAATTCGCTGTTGAAAAAGGTATATCAGCAGCAATATACTAAGAAAGAGGAACTTATCCTCTATTAATGTCCTGAGTTCGATAAAAAAGGTTTGACTAAATCCCCCCTTCCACATTTAATGAAAAAAAAGTCCCTTTAGAGGTAAATATGAAAAAGCTGTGTATCCTGATTCCGCTGCTCATACTGGTTGGCCTGCTCTCGGCCATCAAGTTTGACCCGGATTTGTTCCATTCCAAAACCATCATCGGTTGTTTCACCAAAACAGCCGTGCCCAATATAGACGGCAAGATCGCCTTCACCCACGAGGACGGGGTCGTAAAAACCGGATTTTCTTCCTTCGACCGTCTGGCCAGAGAACTTCGCATCGTGGACATGAAGCAGATGCACACCTATGTAAAAGTTCCGGATTGGAACGATAACGGCATCTATCTGCAAAATCATTACCGCCTCTACCTGGAAAGCGACGAAAACATGGATCAGGCCGTGGAACTGCTTGGCAAAGACACCAATCTGGTTTATGCCGAGTTTGAGGGTATTGTGCGATCCAAATTCGTCCCCAATGATCCCATGATCAACCAGCAATATGCCCATGCGGCCGTTCGCAGCTACGAAGCCTGGGATTATATCCAGGGGACTCACGACGTGCTGGTGGCCATCACCGACAGCGGCGTGAAATGGAATCACCCCGATCTCAGGGCAAATATCTGGATAAATCCCGCAGAATCACCCGGCATGACCATCGACTGGAATTCCGGAACCATTAGTGGCGGCAACGGTGTTGACGCAGGAGAAGGCGGAAACAAAATTGACGACCTGGTTGGCTGGGATTTCTATAATAACGACAACAATCCCTTTCAAAACTATTCTGCAAACGATCATGGCACTCACGTAGCCGGTTGCGCAGCCGCAGTTGGCAACAATGCCATCGGCGTTTCAGGAACCGCACCCAATGTATCCATCCTTAGCTGTAAAGGAGCTTCCAATACCTCCCCCTCCACCGGAATCAGCTATGCCTACGATCAGGTAAAATATGCCGCTGAAGTCGGCGCACACATCATTAACGCCAGTTGGGGCAGCACAGGAACAGCCACTTATCCGAACTCCATAGTGAACTACGCCACAGCCCTCGGCTCACTGGTAGTAGCCGCCGCAGGAAACGACAATACGGAGCATAACAACAGCTATCAGGATTATCCCTCAGATTGCACCAACGCCATGAGCGTAGCCGCCACTGCCATGGGCGACACCAAAGCCAGCTTTTCCGATTATGGTGTCCCGATCGATATCTGCGCCCCTGGACAAGGAATTTTGTCGACCATCGTGGCAAACGACAGCTATGCTGCCTACGACGGAACCTCCATGGCTTCGCCTGTAGCGGCCGGTGTGGCAGCCCTGGTAAAATCCATGCATCCCGCCATGACTCCCGCCCAGCTTATGCAACGGCTGATGCTTACAGCTGATAACATCGACGCCATCAACCCCGGTTATGAAGGCAAGCTCGGAGCCGGACGCATCAATGCTTATGCCGCGACCATGTATGATAAAATCCCCAACCTGAAAATAGAAGACTATACCCTGCAGGAAGTTTCCGGCGACGGAGACGGCGTGGCCAATCCTGGAGAAGTATCATCCCTCAAGATAATGCTCACCAACTACCTCGATCCGGTTTCCGGTCTGGGCTGGCTTACCGCCAACGACGTAGTGGTAACTCTACGTTGCAATTATCCCGGTGTAACGATAATCGACTCTACGGCCAGCTTTGGCACGATGTATGCCGGAACCACTTTGCTTAATAACAGCCAACCCTTCAAGTTCCAAACCGTGGCATCTCTGCCTTCCGAGCCTATACCTTTTGAATTTGTAGCCCGCGCCAATCAAGACGGAGCTTACCCCTATAATAAAGCAATCCCGCTAAGCATTCCGCTGTCTTTGATCCAGGCTGGCTGGCCCTACAACGTAGGTGGCGCCACCAATACCTCTCCCATCCTGGCAGATTTGAACAATGACGGCCAGAAAGAGATCATCTTCAGCGGTCAGGGCGGTAACATCAGCGTCTTGAAGAAAGACGGCAGCACCATGTATCCCGGCTTCCCGGTGGCAACCAACTCCACCGTGATCGGTTCCATGGCCATGGGCAACATCAATGGCGACGCCAATCGCGAGTTTGTGGCGTGCCTGCAGAGCAACAACATACTTTGCGTAAACGACCAGGGTGTGCAAAAATGGAGTGTTCCGGCAGGCGGAACCCTGCGCAACGGACCCATTATCGCTCATCCAAACGCAGCAACCGACAATAAGGTAATCGCCATCACCCAAAACGGCATCCTGAATGTGCTGAATGGCGATGGCACACCCTTTGCCAATTTCCCCGCCACTCTTTCAGGCGCCTTCTTGGCTCCACCTGCAATAGGAGACCTGAATGGCGATGGCAACAACGAAATAGTGGTGGTAAGCCTTAACGGCGCTCTGAACGCAGTCAGCCTGACCACTGGCCAAAACCTCAGCGGTTTCCCCGTTACCCTGGAAGGCGGTGGATCTCAGAACGGCGTTACTATTGCCAATCTGGATGGCGACACACAGCCTGAAATCCTGGTTGCCTCCAGCAATGGCGGTTACCTGTACGCATTGAATCACGATGGCAGCGTGCTGTTCCAAAAGAATATCGGCACCCAGATGAAAACCAGCCCCGTGGTAGCCGATATAAACAACGACGGTTCAAAAGAGATCATCCAGATCACCAACAATGGTACAATCTACATCATGACCAGCAACGGTACAAACCTGGCAGGAACCCCCTATAGCATCAATACCGCCGTGGAATGCTCACCCGTGGTGGCGTACATGGATGGCGGAAGTCAGGCCGGCATCATCTTTGGCGACGCAGCAGGCAAACTGCATAGCGTCCGCGCCGACGGAACTGAATCCCCCAATTTCCCGATTACCCTTGGAGGAAACATCAAGGTTTCTGCAGCCCTTGCCGACGTGGATGGAGATGGCGATATCGAGATCGTGATCCCCAACGAAACCAGTATGTTCGTGGTGGATGTGAAGCGTCCCGCCACCAACCTTCCCTGGCCCTGCTACCTTGGTGGATGGGGCAGAACCGGAAACTCTTATCAGCCTACCCCGGTTGCCGATCCGCAGGTTCCCGGTTTGATCACGGAACTCAGTGGTGCCTATCCCAATCCCTTCAATCCCAGCACAACCATTTCCTTCAGCCTGGAAAAGGCCGGCAATACCAGCCTGGAAATCTATAACCAGAAAGGCCAATTGGTAAAAACCCTGGTGAATGCAAATCTGTGCGCCGGGACCCACAAGCTGGTCTGGAACGGCGATGACGAAAACGGTTCTGCAGTATCCAGCGGTCTTTATTTCTACCGCATGAAATCAGGTAAATTCAGCTCCACCAAGAAAATGGTGCTGATGAAATAGCATCAGAGAAGCTTCCGGCTCTTGCGGGAAGATGTAATAAGCGAAAAGGGGTGAGCAGTGTGCTCACCCCTTTTCATTGTAAATGACAATATCAGTTCACGGCTCTGCGCAACAATTCAACCGCATTGATGGTTTTGATTTTGCGAAGAGGCATAAGTACACTCAGCAGCGTTAGAAGATAGGAGACTGAAACAATCAACAGGTAATCGACAAACTGAAACTGCACCGGCAAAGTAATAGCGCTGCCATCACCCATTCCCAGCTTGATGAGCCCGCTGCCTTTCTGCAGTAGCAACAGAAGGGTGCCCACACCCAGTCCCAGCACTATGCCCAGGCTGCAAAGCAGTAATGCCTGATTGAGGAATACTCGCTGCAAATCGAGCTCTTTAAGACCCAGAGCTTTCATCAGCCCCAATTCGCGCTTCTTTTGGGAAATGGTTTTCAGCAGATTTCCGGTTAGATTGAAGCTAGCGATGATGAACATGAAGAGCATAATAATAAACATAATGATCTTTTCAAAGCGCATCGCCGCATACAAGCTCGAATCGAAGCTGCTCCAGTCCTCAATCCGATAACCGGGAAACTGGTTTTTGAGGATGGATGCCGCCTTGCCAAGCTTCATATCACGGGGCAGTTTGATCTCCAAATGATCCACTGTGCCGTTTTGACCCGAGAAAAACCCGGCATGGGACAAAGGTAAATAGCAGTAGTTCTGGTCATATTCCGGCATTCCAGCCGCAAAAATCGCCTGCACCTTCAGATAGCGCACTCTGGGAATCATGCCAAACGCCGTGGGAACATTAAATAGAGGCGAAAGAACCTGAATTTCGTCATTCAGATACACTCCCAGTTGAGAGGCCAAACCTGCACCCAGAATTATCCCGGTTTGCTCAAAGCTTTGTTGTTCTGCGATCCCGGCTATAATGCCCTGTTGCATTTCGTTATTAGGGGCAGCAGACACAAGCGTGGCGGACACTGCCTGCTGTTTTTTCAAATCAATCCCTATGCAGAGAGCGGGTGTGACTACCTGACCCTGCTTCAGCAGAAGTTCGGTTCGGATTACTGGGGCAGCCTTGAAGCCAAGATTTTCCAGTTTGGATAGTAAATCAGGATAGTCGGCCAAAGGCTGGCTGTTTTTTGCGCTTAGCCTCAGTTCCGAGAAGGTGCCCACGATGCGGGCCTGGATGTCGCTACGGAATCCATTCATCACAGAGCTCACGCATAGCAATGCGAGTACTCCCAGGCTGATCCCGGCCAGGCTGAGATAATGGGCAGGATTTATCCCGCGGGATTTTCTTCCCTGCAGGTATTTAAAGGCAAGATAGTGAACTGCGTTGTTTTTCATATAGTTTTCGAAAAGCTAAATCCCCTGGATGGCTTTGGAAGTCAAGCATTGTTTTTGTTTTTGGTATGAAAACTGCATAAACCCCTATTCGCTATGAAGAGAAACACTTGGGTAAACAGATGAAAAAAGAGAGCTTCGAGGCTTTCTTGAGCACAAATGAAAAGCGGATTTATCGCTATCTTCTATCACTGTGCGGCAATGAACAGGATGCCCAAGACCTCGTGCAAAACGTGTTTATCGCTGTTTATCAGCATCTTGAGCGCATCGAGGATAAATCCGCTCTTGCCTATACCTACAAAATAGCACACAACAAATGTATGAGCTTTCTGAAACAGAAGTCCCGCTATGTATGCCTGGACCCTTCTGCCTTCAGCTCAATTCCAGAACGCCCAGCCGAGAAGGAGATTGATTACAGCCGGCTTAACAAGGCTGTAGCCGAGCTTCCTCCCCGTTTGGCGGCGGTGATCCAACTGCAATACTACGAAAAGCTCTCTTACAAAGATATCTCCGGAGCGCTGGGAATCAGTATGAAAGCGGTGGAATCCCTGCTGGTGAGAGCCAAACGCATACTCCGCAAAAAAATGTTGCAGGGAAAAAGCTGAGGCAAAGTATATATCATTGGAACCCGAAGCTGCAAAGCCAAGGGAATACTAATAAAGGAGCAAGACATGAGATGCAGCAAAGCCAAACGCTTCATCGAGCTTAATCTGGACGGCCTTCTGGCCGAATCTCAGGCCAAAGCTTTGAACGAACACCTCAGCTCATGCTCAGCCTGCTGGAATTGGCAAGCTGAAGCGGAAAAACTGCATTTGCTGCTTTCTAATGCTCCCCAGTCCGAATTTCCTGCCTGGATTCACGCTCAGATCATGGACAAGGTGCACCGTCTGGAGAACAGGCGTCCAGGTTTTATCCGCCGTTTCAAGCTCGCCCCTGCTACAGCAATGCTGGCCATTGTCTTCAGTTTTTGGCTGGGTACCAATGTCGGCATCAGTAGTTTCGGCACTCCCTCATCCCCTGCAACCAAAGCTGCCAGTAGCATCACGACCGCCAGCCTTTCCGATTTTGGCGAGAACAGCCTTTTAGGAATCTGGGACGAAGCAGGAGACCTCAATGAGTAAATCCTGGTTAATCGCGTTGCTCCTGGTTTCTTTTAGTTTCAATCTGGCCGTTATCGGCAGCGCGCTGTATTTCCGATGTGCGCATACCTGCCCGCCCGACCGTCCCTTCCTGGATCGGAAGATGCCTCCTGCAGCTCATTTGCGCCCCTTCATGGAGAAGGATAAAGAAATCCGCCAACTGCGCGAGAACTTCAGCCTGTCCAAAGAAGTCCTATTGCAAGAACTGGCCAAAGACCCGGTAAACGAAGCCCGGGTAAAAGAAATAATCGATTCATCCCTGGTAGCCCAAAATGCTCTGGAACGCCGCATTGGCGAGAAAATCCTGGCTTACCGGAAAACGCTTACTCCCGAAGAGGCCAGAGAACATTTCCTCCGTCGGGTGGAACGCATGAAAAATCGCTCCCAATTTAACAATAAATACCCAAACAGGAGAAAACCATGAAAAAACTACTTATTCTCAGCATAATCCTGATCCTGGCAAGCGGGATCCTGATCGCCCAAAAAGCAGATGGTGAACATTGTGGACAGCATATGATGCAAAAACCAATGCTGAACCAGGCCAAAGCCATGAAAATGGATGCCAGAATGGAATGCTGGGATGAAATGAAACTGACCGACGCTCAAAAAAAGAAGTTTGATGAATTAAGAACCGCTTTCCAAAAAACTGAAAACAGCCTGGAAGCCGAGATTGAAAACCTGAAAATCGACCTGCACACCGCCATCAAAGCAGAAAATTTCAAACAGGCCAAAGAACTCAACAAACAGATTTCTGCCAAAAAAGCATCTCTCCAGGATGCCAGGCTGGACTTCATGGCTGCCAGAATGAAAGAACTTAGCGCAGATCAGAAGGAAATCATGAAAAAGAACCTGCCTCAGATGATGATGCACCGCAAAGGCATGATGAATAACTGCCATGGGCAGGGCATGATGCAGATGAAACACAGAAACGATTGCAATGACTGCGACAATTGCCGCGATAACAAAGACGGCATGCATAAACCCAAGTAAAATCCCTCCTCAGCAACACACAGACAAAGCCACGGGTACACTCCTCCCGTGGCTTTTTTGTTACCGCTTGGTTTGCCAGGGCATTTGCGGTAATTTATCTTTATCATCCCAATATCAAGGAGCACAAATATGAAAACCCTGTTCAGAACAGATCTTATAGATAAAGAACCTTCCCTGGTCAGCGTTCCCATCCGCAAACGCATGATGTGCCTGAATGAGAGTTGCCTCGATCCTTATCAGGCGATCAAGGAGCAATTCCAGGCCCGTCTGGCAGACATTCGTCTGAACCGCTATCTCTCGCCAGTTACGCAGGAATTGCACCATAAACTGGCCGCTTACGTTGGCTGTGGAACAGCAGCAGAAAACCTGCTTTGGGGCAATGGAGCGGACGACATGCTGTATCACATCTTTCTCAGCGTCCGCGAGCACGACCAGGCCTTTGCTCTAAGCCTAACTCCATCCTATTTTGACTATAAAACATTCTGCGAGGCGGTAGGACTCAAAATCAGATTTTTGGAGCTGAACGAGGATTTCAGCTTTTCCACAGAGGAATACCTGAAGCTCGCCAGCCATCCGGATTGTCGCCTGGCGATTATCTGCAATCCCAATAACCCCACCGGAAACCTCTTCCCAAAAGAGCAATTACGCCAGATCGTGGAAGCCCTGCCAGATAAACTGGTATTGATCGACGAAACCTACTACGAGTTTTCCGACACCACTTTTGCTGGAGACCTGGCCAGCTATCCCAATCTGATTCTTACCAGGTCTTTTTCCAAAGCCTTTTCAGGGGCAGGTCTGCGCTTTGGTTATGCCATCTCTTCCCCTGACAACATCTATTCGTTAAAAAAGGTATTTACCACTTTCCACACCAGCATCTTAAACCAGGTTTTTGCCCTCACGATCCTGGAAAACGTCCCGCTTTTCTGCGGCCAGGTATTGGAAGTAATGCGGCTGAGAGACGATATGTACGAGCAGATGAGCAGAGTGGATGGCCTGAAGGTGTATCCCTCCCACACCAATTTCCTGACCTTCACCGTCGGGGAGAGAACGCCCCAGCTCTTTGAATACCTGAAGGAAAGAGACATTGCGGTGCGGGATGTGGGAGCTCAACGCCGCTTGAAGAACTGCTTGCGGGCTACTCTGAGCTGTCCAGACGATAATGAAGCGTTTTTCTTTGCCCTGAACGACTTTCTAACCAATTAACGTATATCCTTACAGGAGATACCTATGCGCTACCTTTACCTTTTAATCATCTTTACCACTTTGCTGATTCTCGGCTGCAGCGCTGAGCATCCCTCAAAACCTGATGAAACTGGCGTTTTGCCAATCAGAATGAACCTGCAGCCGGCTATCCAGCATGGCTTCGCCGTTACCCTGGTGCGAGTAAGAATCACCAAGGGGGCGTTCAGCCAGGAGCAGGATTTACAGATTAGCGGAAGTACTGCAGAAGGAACATTCTCAGATCTGGAAGCCGGCGTTTATGCGATAAACGTGGAAGTGTACGATAATCTTACCCTTATCGCCACAGGCCAGGGAACCGGAACCGTCGTCCCAGCTCAGACTACCACCGTTTATATCACTTTGCAGTTTGTACCCGGGAGTTTGGATGTGGTGATCAACTGGGGTGTACCCTACGAGGATAGCCGCAGAATTCTGCTGGTTGGCAATAGTCATACCTATTACAATGGTGGTGTGAACACACACCTGGAAGCCCTGATAGACAATGTGCATCCTGACTGGAACGTTAGCGTAAGCGCAAGCACAGATCGGAAGAGCGTCGTGTAGGGAAAGAGTGTACCATCCAGTGTA
>ERZ795059.5892-NODE-5892-length-11016-cov-6.836055_pt1 | contig 11016 bp, 8 predicted proteins | sample MGYA00375143_ERZ795059 | MGnify/ENA primary metagenome ERZ795059 (study PRJEB30188, sample SAMN05720168) | activated sludge metagenome | isolation source: Anaerobic digester | place: USA | collected 2015-01-07 ... | reverse complement strand
CGGCCAGCGACACCTTGTCGAAGCTGTCGCAGGTGGGGCCCACCACCGCGCAGACCTCGCGTTTGCCCTGCTTGAAGGAGTGAAAATTAGGGATCCAGTGGTCGAACACCACGCCGGAGAAGGTATGGTACACGCCGTCGTTGATGTGGTAGAATATTTTTCCGTCGCGGCGCGCCTTGCCGATGATCTCGGTCACGAGCATAGCGGCAGTCGCCACCATGAAGCGGCCCGGCTCGGCCAGTATCTCGATATCGTCGGGGAAAAGCCGCTTGAAATCCGTATTGAGCACATCCGCCAGCTTTTCGAAGCGCGGCACTTGCGCGTCGTAGGGGACGGGGAACCCGCCGCCTATGTCGATGAGCTTGACGGTATGCCCCTTGGCCCGCGCCTCGTGAAGCAGCTCCGAGGTGAGCTCCAGCGCCCTCGTGTAATTGTCGAAATTGGTGCACTGGCTCCCCACGTGGAAGCTCAGGCCCTCGATGTCCAGCCCCAGCTCCGCGGCATGGTGCAGCAGCTCGTAGGCCTCGGCCGGTTCGGCCCCGAACTTTGAGCTCATCTCCACCTGGGAGCCGGTGTCCGGCACCTTGAGCCGCAGCACGAGCCCGGCCGTGGAGCAGTGGTCCTTGATTTTTTTCAGCTCGTCGAGGTTGTCATAGGTCACCAGGGGCTTGTACTTCTTGATCTTCCTGAGGGTCTCGCGGTCCTTTATGGTGTTCGAGAAGATGATCTTGTCCCAGATGTAAAAATGCTTTTCGTCTTCCTCGAAATGCTTGATATACTCGTGCACCTGCATGAACTCGTTGTACGAAGCCACGTCGAAGCTTGAGCCCTCGTTAAAAAGCGTCTTGATGATTTCCGGGTTCGAGTTCGCCTTCACCGCGTAATAGCACTGCACCCGGGGGAGATGCTTCTTGAACAGGCGGTAGTTCTCCCGTATCCGTTCATGGTCCAGGATGAAGAGCGGCGTCCCGTATTTCTCCGCAAGCTTGAAGATCGTCTGCCTCATGGAACGCTCCCTACGCCTGCAGCTTTTTCATGAAAGACTTCAGCTCCTCGACCTCGCGGTTGTTCTCCAGGTAGGACTCGATCAGCTTTTTATGCAGCTCGTCGCCGCGCTCGTAGAGCCTCTTCTTCCGCTTGGGCTGGGTCGTTTTCAGGGTGTACGCCACCAGCAGGGGAAACGCCACGGTCACGTCAATGTACGCGGTCACCGTCTGGTCCAGCATGGTCGGATCGATCTTGCCCCAGCTCGCCGCCTCGCTGGGGGGCGCGCCGGAGAGGCCGCCGGTATCAGGCCGCGCGTCGGTCACGTTGATGTCGTAGTCCTGGCCGACTTCCGGGATCATCAGCACCTCCTGGATCTGCGGCTCGGTCTGGAGCATGAAGTTCTTGGGGCTCCCGCCGCCGATCAGTATGACCGCGGTCTTGCCCTTCTCGTACCGCTTGGCGTTCAGGATGATCGCGGTCGAGTCGTTCACGTCGATGCTCGGGTTGATCTTCAGCCTGAACCTGTCCTGGAGCCCGGCCGCCTCGGCGAGGAGCTCGAGCCCGGCCACGTTCATGCCGATGGTCGAGTCGCCCGGCGAGGAGGTGAATACGGGGACCCCGTTGCGGTACGCGGCCGCGAGGATGCTCACCTCGCCCAGCCCGTTTTTCTTCTCGTACTCGTCCAGGACTTTTCCCATGTGGTGATAGAACTCCCTGGTCCCCATCTCCTTCTGGAACTCCGGGCGGAGCATGATTTTTCTCAGGATGCGGTCGGTCTCCATGAGCACGTCTTCGTAATCGAAGAGGATGTCGTAAATGCGCGTAACGCCCTTGTCGCGGAGGTCCACATCGTCCACGCTGTGGCTGCCCCGGTACATCGGCAGGTTGAAGGCATAGTGCATGTCGTGGTACATATTTGCGCCGGTCGCGACAAGCCAGTCCACGAAGCCGTGGTTCATGAGCGGCACGACCGTTGAGGGCCCGAGTCCCGCCGGGGTCAGGGCGCCGGCCAGGCTCAGGCCGATGGTAACGTCCTCCGCGGAGTACTTCTCGCGCATGAGCTGGCACGCGGCACGGAGGCGTCCGCCGTTGTACGCGTCCATGTTGTCTATCAATGCTACGATGTCAGTGTCCTTCGTGGACGGCTTTGGAAGGATACGTTTTCCCGACAGATATTTCTGCTTGCCGGGGCAGCTCTCGTTGTCGTGTTTCATCTCGATGGTCCCTTGTACGATAATTTTGTTATGATGAGCGGTCGTGCTCAAAGCCGCGGGCCCATCAGGGCGCGCCGGCGGACCGCGCCGGCGGGTCCGCGGATATGGGTCCGGCCGGCAGTTTCATGTTGCGTTATATCTGTCTGAAATTTTAAAATATGGCGTTTTAGTGTCAAGGACTTAAAAGTGATATGGTGGTTAAAAAAAGGCGATAATTTGTATAATATATTATACAATAGAAAGATACCGGAAGGCTGAAGGGCCTTCCGGTCCGGGCCTGTTAATCATTCCAGTTTCGATTCGATAAATTCCGAAAGGTTGTACATGCCGAAACCCAGTGTTCCTTCGAAACGCCACATCTGAGGCCCAAATCCCTTTGCCGCAATTCTGACATTGGCAGAGTAAATCAGTTTCCTGGCAGCCGGGGCATAAAAATCAATATCCATGTAAATGTAATTCGGATCAAAACCCCTGACAATCTTCACGTTTCTGAATGTTATTGCAAGATCACCTTTAGGATTATTCCCTCCCGAAGTCCCGAATAATAAGGTTTTCTTTGCCAGACGTTTCTTGAGATCACTTTGAAACCACTGAACATTCAACTCGTGAAAACAACTCGTCCAGGAATCCTGGTTCTTATAACCCAGTTCCTTCCACTGAGCGCCATTAAAGTCAATCCAGCCCACAGAGATCGTTCTGTACATTGACATGTCGGGCGCCTTCTGCGATTCTTTCTGGACTTTGACCGTACTGCAGGAAATTAAACAGATACAGACGGAGACGATGATCATCGATTTTTTCATCGAAACACCCCCTGCTTGATTTAATTGTATGAGCAGAATAAGACCATATCCCAGGCACCCTGTCCACTGTTTTTAATGCTGATAATAAATATTTGAGCCCATTTGATTCTCCCGCAAAAGCCCGTATTCTCAAAACCTCAACGATGCTGAACACGACCATATTGTCCTGCCATGACGTCAGGGCCGCCCGGTAAACCAGGGAAGAAGAAATTCAGAGCCCGGTGAGGTTTTTTTCTTAACGCCGGTTTTTATCCCTGCCCATGCGTTCCGGGTGGGAAATAACCCGCCAGGCGGATTTTTTCATTAATTATTTTCACAAACCTTTCCGACTTGATTCCAGCGCGCTATACACCGCCACAGCGGCGATAACAATCGCGGCGCCCGCGATCGCCCACGGGCCCGGTGACTCTCCCATGAACATGAACACCCACACCGGGTTTAGTACCGGCTCGATGATCGGGACGATGATCGCCTGCAGGGCGGGCACGTGCCGGATGGCGCGCGAATATATGAGGTAGGATAAGCCGAGCTGGAACACTCCGAGAAAGACAAGCGCGGCCATGCCCTTCGGAGAGGGCGCGCTCCGGAACATGAAGGGCGCGCAGACCACCACGGTGAGCAGGTTGCCCAGAAGGATCGACTCCGTGGGCGAGCCCTCCTTCTGCATGCGCAGGCAGATCACCAGCACCGCGAGCGTGATCCCGCTGATCACGGCCAGTACGTTTCCCGTGAACCCGCCCGGAGAGAGCCTGTCCAGGAAAAAGAGCACGATGCCGCCGAGCGTGACCGCAACCGTGATCCAGGCCCGGGCCGACACCCGCTCGCCCAGGAACGCGGCGGACATGAGCGCTACATACACGGGACAGGCGTACTGCAGCACGATGGCGTTGGCAGCAGTGGTCATCTTGTTGGCCAGCACGAAGAGTATCACCGTGGCCGCGTAGGCAGCGGCGCCGAGCAGCTGCGGGAGCGACCACCTGAGCCTGGGCCGCCGGAGATAGGCGAGCACGACCAGGGCGGCAATCCCGCTCCTGGTCCCGGCTATGGCAAAGGGGTCCCACTCGACGCTCTTGATAAAAAGTCCGCCGGTGCTCCAGAGCACGGCCGCCACGACCAGCAGGAGTACCGCTTTCCCCCGTGTCATCGCCGCTGTATCCGATTCTTTATCCATATGCGGGGATACTATCAGTACCTGCGCCCGTGCCGGCAAGTGGAAAATGACCGGTTTGAAACCATTTATGCATACGACGCCTCACGGCTCTTTCATTCACAACACGCTTTCATGCTGAAGATTTATTCTTGCAATTTGAGCAATTTCATGATACTATTATTAACAGGTGTGTTGTTTTTAACAGATTCCTGAAAACTCCATCCATGGTGTTTTTCAGGGTCGGTTTTGAGAAGTGAATTCTCAAAACCTCACATTTTTCTCGGCAAACGCCTCGAAATATAGCGGAACATTCTGTACCGTATTAGCGGTTTGCTGCTTTTCAGCAAACTGCTAATTTTATTCTAGCTCACACCAGATGTCGGGTGGCAGGAAAATTGTACTGCCCTGTTGCGGGAGATTCGTTACCTGAGAGTAGAAGCCCCAGACGCTTTCCAATTCAAAGGGGAGGTATCCTGCATGAAAATAAGCCGCAACTACGCCGTTGCCCTGCTCATCGCCTGCACGCTGACCACGGTTCCCCGCCCTGCTTTTACCGCGAGCATGAACATCGGCGGGACCGTCTGGTTCGCCTGGTGGCATTTCAGCCTATCGGATTCCATCAAGGGAACCTCCATCCCCCATATGTCCCTGTACAGCAGGTATCGGATGAAGCCCACGTTTCTCTATGGACCAATTGTCTCTATTGATTTCGCCCGGCAATTTTCTTTATCTGCGATGTTCATTTACACTGACCAATACCGCATCTATTCAAAGAAAGTCGGCACACTTGAGCCAGTCAATTTTTTCCGGGAAAAATACCAGATTTCCAGGTACGACCTGGATGCGACGTTCAGCTATTCTCCAGTCAGCTTCTTTAAATTATTCACCGGGTTCAAGTACCAGGGATACGATTTTACCGGCAGGTTGAGCGAACTTGACCTGGACAAGACCGGTTTTAATAAAGGATGGATATCAGGCAAGGACAGGGCCCTGGGTGCGGGGCTCGGCATTGGGTTCACGGCGCGTATCGTCGAAGGGCTCTTCTTCCAGTGGAACATATCCGCGCTCTACCTGAACATGAGGTTTCGTTATTACACGGATTTTTTCAAGCTTGAGACTTCACCGGCGGTACTGTATATCCCCGGAGAAGTTGACATTAAGTTCAGGTATCATTCGTACGGCGGGAATACGAGCATGTCGCTGGCATATGTGGTTTCAAGGATTTCCTCCACCATCATCCTCGGTTTCCGTTATCAGGTCCTGTATAATACGCTGTATCACCTCGACCTTGAAGAGCGTACTTTATTGAACATACCGCTTACAACGAGATATTTATCATTGGTAAAAAATCGTTATATGCAGCAACGGGGAAACGGAAAGGTATACGACCACTTCTATGGAGTATCGTTTGCGTTTGTTTATTCATTTGAATTAACCAGGAGTAAGGAAGAGGAGGAGGAGGCCGAGTGATATAAAGGGCCCCTGTCCCCTTCCGGTCCTGTTGACCGCCCTGTTTTTCTTGACATTTATCGATGGCCTGACTGAATAGTCACTGTAAACTGCTGGACGGGAACCAATAACAACTTGATAATCGAATTCTTTATCTCGGCCCTTGTCCTGGGCGTGATAGTCGCGATACCTCCCGGGTCTGTCACGGTCATCGCATGCCAGCGGGCAATCCAGTACGGGTTCCGTAACAGCCTCATCTTCACCATGGGCTCCAGCCTCTCGGACATATTTTATATTTGCCTGGTATATTTCGGCCTGGCCAGTTTTATTCAGGATGACGGCAACAAGCTCGTCCTCTGGATCGTGTGCGGCGTCCTGCTTGTCCTGATAGGCATCATGACCATGGCATCGTCCAGGAGCAGTTCAGGCGCCGATGAAAGGGGAGCTTCCCTGCTCCAGTCGAAGCCGTGGGTGACCTTTGTCTCAGGCATTGTCGTTACCCTGACGAACCCGATGACGATCATAGGCTGGATCGCGATAGCGGGAAATTTTTTCATGATCTGGAAGGACCGGGTCCCCGCTTCTGCCGGGTTCATCGCCGTCTCGATCGCAGTAATCATGCTGGGCGTACTGGCCTGGTTCATACCCCTGACATACGCGGCAAGCAGGCTTCACCGGATCATGAACCGATCCATGCAGAAATACCTGGTAGCATTCGCGGGCGCCTGCCTGATCGTCTTCGGTTGCATCTCCCTGTTTTCCGCCTACAGGATTGCAGCCGGATAATCACGAGGTCGAGATTCCCGGCCCCGGGCCCTTTCCGTTCGATCAATAGATGAATTTCCCGGTCCCCAGGAAGGAGACGACGTTGTCCACGACCCGCTTCTGGAACAGGAGCATGGTGTGCTGGCCCGGTATGACGATATGGTCCTTCATCCCTTCCAGCCTGGTTTCCTCCACGGCGACCGTGGCGTCATTATCGCCCGGGATCAGGGGGTTGAGGCCCCGGCTCGTTCCGGTACCGCCCGAGATGACCCCGAATTCGCACGGCGGGGGCTGGGCAGGCCGGTATTTCAGGGAGTATTGCAGCTCCTCGCCGGTAATGCCGAGCAGGAACTTCACCGCGGGAATGTTTTTTACGAGCGTCTTTCCCCATACGGAGCCCTGGTTGGGCGGCGCGATCATGACAAACCGCCCGAGGTTCTTCATTTTTCGTTCTGACAGGTAATATCGCACGACCACCGCTCCCAGGCTGTGGGTTACGAAATGAATTGCCCCGGCATCGTTCGGGAGCTCTGTCCTCAGGGTACTGTCCAGGTTGTCGGCGACGGTTTGTATGGAGTCCTTCCTGCTGTCATACCCGAAATTTATCACGCGGTATCCGTTGCGGAGCAGCTCGTTTTCGATCCTCGACATGGCCCTCGGGCCGCTGAGCATGCCGTGGACCAGGATTACCCACCCGTGGCCTGGGTTTTTTTCAGTCGCGCGTGCGACAGGTGTCTTCATGCCGGCCGTCTCCTCGGAGCAGGAATGGATTGCCGAAAACAACAGGGCAATGCTTACAAGTCGGACAAACAACGCTACAGGCTTCATGGATGCAGCTGGCACGGTTGCACGGACAGGCAACGGCCGTTCCCCTCATTCTTCATAATTCAACAGGTTGGCATAATACTCGATGAATGAAATATTTTTTTTATTCACCGTTATCTCGTTGTTCCTGATCCTGACAATGTCCCGCCGCTTGAGGATCTCCAGGGCTATGCGCGCCATGTTCCGCGCCTCGTTGACCCCGAGAAAGTCCTCTTCGAAGGAGACCAGCTCCTTTTGCCGGTCCTTCTTTTCGGTGACCAGCGTGTCCATGGACTGCTGGTAGCTTTTAAACGCCTTGCCGATTACGATGCGTCTCTTCCGCTTCTTGAGCTCATGGTTGATCCGGATGATCGTTTTAACAAGCAGGTCGCGGTCAAAGCTGTCCCTGCCGAGCGACAGGATCGCGCGCGAGGCAAGGCAGACCGGCGTTACCGGGACCACCTCGCCGATCCGATCGAGCAGGCCGTCCGCGAACTCTTTCACCAGGGCGAGTCGCTCGTTCCGGCCGAGCCTGAAAAAGTTTTTATGCGCTTTCAAAAAATCCGAGACCGGTACCGGGTCCCCGAAGCTCACGCTGGCATACCCGTGCTGTTTCAGCCGTCCGGTCAGGTAGCGCGCGAAATTGAAAAGGACGATGAACGGGGTCTTCAGCACGATGCGGAACAGGGAGACGATATTTTCCCGGAAACCGGTCTTTTCCTTATGCTCTTTCCATTCCTTTATGAGAACCCGGTCCTCCAGGACCCAGTCGTAATTGATGCCCACGGGGACGAACACGATCTCTTTCGTAAAGTCCGTATCGTCCTTGATCCTGACGATATAATCAAGGAGGCCGATCTTGGAGTCCCGGAACCTGCCGTCGCGGGTGAGGCCGCCCTCGATGAAAATACCCTGGGTGACGCCCTGCCGGCTGATCATCTGGATATATTTCTCGAGCACGAGATGGTACAGCTTCTCCCGGTACTGGCGCCGCAGGAAATACGCGCCAAAGGACTTGAATATGTATTCGAGGGGCCACACGCGCGCCCATTCCCCCACCGCGTAGCTGATTGATATGTTCCGGTAGAGCATGAAGGCGACCAGCACGTAGTCGACATTGCTCCGGTGGTTCATGACGAAGACGACGGCCGAATCCTTCGGTATCTTGCCGATCTTCTCGGCGTTTTCACGGTCTATCACGACCTCGTACAGGAGGTTGAGAAAAAAGTTGGCAATCCAGAAGCCGATCTTGTAATACGAGAGTAGGTTGAAAAAGGGAACGATCTCCTCGATATACTCCTCGACGAGCTCGTCGACATCCTGGATATTGATCCCCTTCTCGCGCGCATGGACGAGTATGGCATTGTGGATTTCGTCATCGTTCATCAGCTCCTGCTTCACGATGAACTTGTTCATGAATTTGTACTTGTCCAGCTTGATATTATATGCCGAAATATACTGCCGCACGGAGCGGTTGAGCCGCTTAAGGATCTTGTCCTTTATTATGAAGCGCAGAATTTCATAGGCAAGGACAATGCCGATACCGATGAAGATGTATTTGATTACCAGTATAACCATTATATTTTCAGTTGCGGAATGCACGATCACCCGATTATCATCCGGCGACTAGAAAATGTCAAGATGTATTACATCCGAGAAAGGACCCGGGGCACAGCGCAATCAAATCACAAATCCGGTTCCGACGGCTGTCCGTAAAATTCGGGTGTCAGGGATGGAGCGTGTGATAGATTACCCGCAGCAGTTCGTTGAGCGAATACGGTTTGGCAATAAAGGGGTATTCCTGGTCCATAATCTCCTTCCAGCTCGATTCCCGTTCCGTATAACCGCTGCACAGTATAAATTTAATCGATTTATTTTTTTCAATCACCATTTTAAACAATTGAGTTCCCGTCGTATCCGGAAGCATGAGATCGCTGAACACACAATCAATCGTTGGCCCGTGACGTTCCATCATGTCCAGACTTTCGGCAAATGTTGAAGCCTCCAAAACCCTGTATCCGTTAGCGGATAATGCAGTCGATGCGAATTTTCTCACTTCATCCTGATCCTCCACGACGAGTATTGTTTCGCCGTTTCCCCGCAGCTTGCTAATGGGTATTTTTTTCTTTTCTGAAACCTTGATACGTTCCTGGATTGCCGGAAAAAAAACCTGGAAAATCGTACCCCGGCCGGGCTCGCTGTCGACTGTTATAAACCCGCCGTTATTTTCAACAATACTTCTCGTAATGGATAGCCCCAGGCCGGTACCATTGCCGGGCTCCTTGGTCGTATAGAACGGTTCATAGATTTTTTCCAGGTTCTCCTTCGGAATGCCGATCCCCGTATCTTCTATTGACAAGGATGCATAATAACCCGGCTGCGGCACCGGCAGGCGGGTACGGTCATCTTCGCTGAAATACCTGTTTTCAGTTTTAATACTCAGTCTGCCTCCCGCCGGCATTGAATCACGGGCATTGATGACCATGTTCAGGATAATCTGCTCAATCTGGACAGGATCAATCTGGATGATATGAATATTGTCATCGAGCGTAACCGACAGCTCAACATTTTCGCCAACGGTTCGGGTGACCATGTTATTCATTTCTTTAACTTCGCTATTGATATCAACAGGTACGGGCCTTACAAACTGTTTTTTTGTAAGGCCTAAAATCTGTCTTGTCAGAGCGGATGAACGGCCAACCGCTTTCATTATTTCTTTTACATCATTGATCCGGGGATCGTTCGTGTCCATTTGACTGTACAACAGATCACTGTAACCAGCAATGGCTGTCAGAAAGTTGTTGAAATCATGCACGATCCCGCCGGCAAGCCGCCCCACCGCATCCATTTTTTGGGCCATTACAAGCTGTTCTTCGAGTTTTTTATGCTCCCGCAGATCTGTAACAATCGTTGCAAATGATGCTGTTTTCTTTTCGTCGCTCCCGATAATGAAAATATTCTGAAACGTTGGAATAACCGATCCATCGGGCGTACAAATCGGCAACTCACCGGTCCAATAACCCCGGGTCTTTACGCAGGGCATGATTTCCCCGGTAAGTTTTGCAACGTATTCTTCAGGATAAAGTGAAAGCAACTGCCTGGCTGTTATGGCATAGCCGGAATCACTAGTGACAAGCCTCTTCATCGCTTCATTGGTATATGAGATTTTCCCATCCGCATCCGAAATTACAAACCCCTGAGTGGAAGCATCGGCAAGCTCCTTGAAAATGCGTGTCTCTTCATTAGACTGCAGTAACGCGCTCGAAGTATCGATAAGCTCCTGGTTCATGTCTTCCATGATTTCATTCAGGGATTGCAGCTCAAGAACCTTGTTTTCCAGCGTGCCGCTCAGCTTTTTGTTGTTTTCCAGTTCATTTTGGGTTTTCAAAAGAGCAGTGTCCGCTATCCGCGAGATAAAATACGAGAGGATAAAAACTACGATAAGGGTTATGGTGCTGTTGATGGTTGAACCGATGATATAATTCATCAGGCTGGTTGAATAAAATTCGCGAATGATGAGCGCAAAAGATATATTTGTTGCTATAAGAAATAACGAGACAAAGGTAATGATGGTTCTATTCCCGAAAAAAGAGGTAAACGCCATCAATGCGAACATGAAATAGATATTATTGTTTGATCCCAGGATGGACATGGATTCGATTTTTATTACACAACCTGCGACAATCCTGACGGTAAGGGCAATGATCGTGAACACAACCGCTAATGAATAGCGGCCTTTCAGCAACAGCCAGCATGTTATAAGAAGGAAGACCAGCAAGAATATGTTCTTGCAGGACTTGGTTCGCATGGCCCAGAGTTACGAGAAGGGTAATCATTACGAAGA
>ERZ795059.5891-NODE-5891-length-11016-cov-7.292400_pt1 | contig 11016 bp, 9 predicted proteins | sample MGYA00375143_ERZ795059 | MGnify/ENA primary metagenome ERZ795059 (study PRJEB30188, sample SAMN05720168) | activated sludge metagenome | isolation source: Anaerobic digester | place: USA | collected 2015-01-07 ... | reverse complement strand
AAAAAGGTTCTGTTATTGCCCCAGAATTATAATTACTCTGAGAAGTGGTAATAATTTTTCTTCCAATATATCTTTTTAATCCTGCAGAAAAAACAACAGATGCATATTTACTTTTATTTGTCCAAATTAAATCTAATAAAGCAATTATTTCTGCTCTACTGTCTATTTTATTATTACTGCCTGTAACGGTTCCAATTCTAGGGTCTCTTTCAATAATACTAGATAAATCTACAGAATTAAAATCTTGAACCATTTCGTCAAATGTGTATCTATTTGCATTATATTGTGACCATGGTGCTTTTTCTATTTGTGCAATACCATATGCTGGTTTTCCTGTAAGAGAATTACCATATTGTGATTGTGATCCACTTATGTTTGTTGAAGTTCCACTCTCTTGAGCAAGACTTCCCCAAAATTGTGCTGTTTCTTCTAAAGTGTAACCAAAAGCTTTAGTTACTCTAAAAACAATATAATTAAACTCAGAAGATTGCGGATTTGTTACATGTGCATTATATTCTACATCTAAGGCTTCTTTTAAAAAACAAGGAAACTTCAAGGTTGTTGTGTTACATTCTCTACCATAACTTAGACTTACTCCTGTTGTATGATTTAACATTCTAAATGTATTTATTCTTTCATCAATATAATTGTCAACATCTTGCATTGTCTTCGTTGCTGTAATTCTAGAATTTGCTGGTTTTCTTGCACTAGTTAATGTGAATTCTAAGTTGTTTCCTGAATTTGTTAATTTGTTTTCTAAATCTAAAAGACTTGAATAACTTGTTTCAGAATTATAAATATAAACATAAGTTCCTTTTTGCACATTATTAAACAAAGTAATAACATCACTATTTAACATTCTAATACAACCATGAGATCTTTGTTGTCCCATTGAGTTTTCATAATTTGTTCCATGTATAAATATCCCTCTATATATTGTGTTTCTATTACCTGTGTCACAACCTAAACCAATATTTTCTTTTTCAAGACCATCAAGAACAAGTTTTCTGGTTACAACTTTAGCTGTTCCTGAATTATAACTTGCAAGTACGGGGTTTCCGTTTTGATATTGACAACCATTAGCACCTATCACTTGTAAAGTAAAACAATTTTGTCCAACTTTTTGTACAATTTTAAATAGCCCAATTGGGGTTTTTAAACTATCGTTCTCACAACCAAAACCATTAACTCCTGTTGCTATTGGATATTCAGAAATAATATTAGTTATTCCATTCTCTTTATTAACTAAAAATACTTTTTTATATTTGCCAAGAATTATAATCATTGGCTCTCCTGGTGTTAATCTTATGTTTTGATTTACTTCTGATATTGAATTATTTGAATAATTTGTTTTATAATAAATACTAAAATCTTTATTTAAAATTCTATTATAAACAACCTCTAATTCTTGATACATATTTTGATTTATTGTATTTTTTTGTATTGTTGAAACCATTTCAAAATTGTTAAATGAATCTAATATGTAATCAGGAACCACACCTTGATAAATAGAAGAATCCACTGAACCAAGAGAGATTCCTTCAACTCTTGCTTTTGTTCTTAATTTCTGATAAAGATTATTTGAAATCATTATTTCTTTTATTTGTCCATCTTCATAATAACCATAAGCATTCTTACCTCTTGCTGTTGTTTTTAAGAAAACATCTAGTTTTTCTATTTTCAAAGTATTTAACCACGAATGAATAACATAATGACTAGAACCCATTTTCCCTAAATAAACAACAACATGACTATATTCTTTATCCCAATAACTTGTATTATTATGCTTAATTCCAAGAACAGAACCAGGAATTAAATAATCATAACTACTTTCCGAAAGAGACCCGGTTGTAGTCTTCCAAATACTTTTATTATTTGGTTGATCTGCTAAATCCCAAGCATTTGCAGAATCAAATCTATATCCAAAATAATAATTATTAAAATTTCTAATAAAAGCAGAACAATAACTTACTTTTGGATTTGACCAAAAACTAACACATTCTGTTGGAGTATTATCTATGCACACATTTTTAAATACCTCAAAGAAAGAATCTTTTGGAATTACTCTTGTTTTTGATATCCTACAAATTAAGGTTTCATTACAATTTAATAAATTTATAAAGTCTTTTTTTAATGCAGGCTCACTTTCTAATACTTTTTGATATGCTTGATTATAGCTTTCTAAAATTTCTAAATTCCTTGTCTCTGTTTCTGTTTGGATATAAGAATTAACTGCTTGTACTTGTTTGTAAAGATTCTGAGACTCATCAATTGTATATACTGCAAAGGTTGTATTTACTTCGGGGTTTTGATTTAAAGTTGTTGCAAGACTTTCAGAAGAACTATTTTCTTAAGATTGTAAAGCACTTGCAAATTCGTGATAACTATTTGTTTTTGTAATATCTAGTTCTTGATCAATATTTGACCATAAAGAAAGACTATTATCTATAACTGAAAAACAAGTTTTATTATTTGAAATATTGTTTATTAATTCAGAAAAGCTTAAATTTTGAGTTTCTGAACTTAATCTATATACATATTTTTCTTGTTCTCTATTTCCAATAACTTCTTTATTAAAAATTAAAGGAGTTGTTGATTCAACAATTAATGGGTAATTAAAAAATTCAGACTTTGGTGGATAAATAACAATTGTTTCTTTAGTTGGAAAGTCTTCTCTTGAATTATTTACTTTTATTAAATTATTAGAATAATTAACATATTCTCTACCATTATAATACTTGATTAAAATTTCTTCTTCAGTATCTTTAGTAATAATTATGGGTTTTGTTAAATTAATTACAAAATCAGAACTGGTTGTATCTATAGAAACAATTTTGCCTTCTTGGAGATTATCATAATTGTTTATTATCTCTGGTTGCTTAAAAGTAACAGATGTTGTGTTTTCAAAAAACTCTCCACGATTATAACTTAAGGCATTTATCGGCATTAAAAATAAAGGATTATTAGAAAAATATTGATTTCCTGAATAATAATTAACATATAAATCTGTTGTTGGATCATTAAAACTAATATTTGCTTCTTTTCTTTCAGGAACAATCTCTGAAAGATTTACAATAACTGTTTTTGGTTGTGTTGTTTGGTTATTATCTAAAAGATTTAGTTTCCAATAGTTTCCAAACAATTGTGTGTGTTCGTTATTTAGAATTGTTTCTGTATCTTCTCCAAATGGTTTAATATTATATATAAAATAATTTAATCCTTCTGATAAATAAACATTAGAATAACCTTGTGTTTTATATTCTAGGCCATATAAAAGTTTAGAATAAATGTCGTTATTTGCTCTTGATATTTTGAAATTATTAATTGAATCTAAATATTTTTCAAGAGTTACTTGATAATGTGTGTGATAGTCTGTTACTTTATAATAATTAGAAATTAAAATTTCTTGCATTATTCTGTCAAATTCTGTATCGCTTACTGCTGGTTCATTATTTGTTAAATCAATTATTGTTAATTTTTGATATTCTTCAGGGATTGAATTTAAGACAGCAATAGAAAATTCTAATGATTCGTTTATTGAACTGTTTGTCGAAAGTTCTGTAATTTCAGACAAGTCATATGCTATATATGTTCCAACCTTTGAAATTAAGGTGTTTTTTCCTTTCTTGTATTTTGTGGCTCCAATTTTAACATAATTATTATTACTTATCTCATCTAATTTTTTAGAAACTGCAATTCTTAGTTGATCTTGATCTACATAGTATTCTCCATAATCAAAAAAATCAGAAGGAATCTTGTCGTTCCATTCAAAATATAATCTATTCAAGCCAAATAATTCCAAAGATTCATTTGTAAAACCAGAGATTCTTGAACCATCAGGTAAAAGACAAACATTTTCTTTCGCACTTAAATATTCTGTTATTGATTTTTTCTCTTGTTCAAAAACAGACTTGCCACAAGAAGAAAAACCATTTTCATTTATCCCATAGTCTTTAAGATGACAATAAGGACAATAAAATTCAATAAGGTTTCTATTTATCTGAAATAAAGTATATTTGTTAAAAGAATCATAATCTAATTGTAAAACATTTGTACTATAAACTCCACTAACTTTTTGATTATTATCCAACTCTATTATTTGTAAAGAAAAATTAGGAACATTTGCTTTAAGATTTAAAAGTAGTTTTCCGTTTACAATTGAACTTTTATTTATTTTTAGATATCTTGGAATGGTGTTAATCTCAATTGTTGAAGAACTAATATTTACAAATTGAGTCATAGCAGGTATTGGATTTGATTGCGCTTGGTCAATAACTAAATATACTGTTTGTGTGTTTTCACTTAAATTTAATTTAAGCTCTAAGGTTTTGTCTTTTGCAATTTCTTGCGAAGAATTATTTATTACATAAGTTCTTCCTTGGTTAAATGGATATATTCTTTTTTTAGTATTTTGATTTTCTTTTAAGAAATAATGAGGAATATTAAGAGATTTATAATTAACTTGAGAATTTAAAGAAAATGATGAATTCTGATCAAAAGAAGAAAAACTTGTAATTAGGTCTTGAGATTCATCCTGTTCTGTTTCAGGATAAATTGTCTGTATTGTAGAAACATCTAATTCTCCTTCTGTTCCATTTATTGCCAAAGGAACAATAACAGAATTGCCTTCATCTTCTGCAAAGATAAAAGGCAATATTAAAATTATAAGAATTATAGATAGTATTTTTGTATATTTCATAAACTTTTCACTTCTTAGAGATATATAATATATAAGATATAAAAATATATAAACATTTCATAAATATCCCATAAATTCCAGTATATTTCTGTAGTTTTCACTAAGTTTCACTAAGTTTCGCTAAAAGTATTTAAATAAAAAAAATCATAAGTTTTGTATAAGTAAACGATTTAATGAAAATGCCATTAAATCCCCTTTAAGAAAAAAAAATAAAGCGAGGTGAAATAAAAATGAAAAAATTAAGTTGTCCAGCAAGAAAAATTAGACAATATTTTTTGGCTATTTTTATTTACCTTGCTATTGTAATAACATTATTATTTACAATACTAAGAATAAAAACTAAAATTTAAGGAGGAAAAATATGAGTGAAAAAAAAATAATAAACTATGTAGTTGCAATATTTGCATTAACAATCTTTGCACTTGCTGTTGTTCCTAAACTTTATGCCCAAGAAACTATGAGTTATGAACTTCAAATACCTTGTGCAATAGACAGAGCACAAATTGTTTTACCTGTGCGTTTTGATCAAAACTATACTGGGCCATATAAAGAAAGATGTAATTCTAGTGCTTACTTTAACTCTGAAACTAATACCTATCATTTAAAGAAAAATGAAGGCTATTATTTAGATTTAAAACTAATGCCAGAAGAAATAAATAAAATTGCAAATGTTCCTGAAATTGAAAGCATAATTTTAGATTTCTATAAAGAAGGAGAAGATCAACCTTGTTTTACAAAAAAATTAAATAAAAGCTCAACAGATTCTTTATTTCATGGAAAAATAAGTTATGTTAATGAAAAGGATACTTCTGAAGAATTTGCACAAGAAAATATGACTGGATTTATTAATTCTTGTGGAATGAACACAAATATTGTTTTCAAAACAACAATTAAATTAAATGATGGAACCGAAATTCAGGGTAATAATATTGGATACATACAACATTTGAAAATTGATTCAGATAATTCCAATATTGTTGCAGAAAATGCTAGAGCAAAAAATCAAATACAAACAAACTCTATTGCCCAAAATTTTAAACCAAATAAAGAAGAATTAACAACTGCAGAAAAACCAGAAGAACAATTAAGAACAAGATCTCAAATGGAAGTAAAAGATTCTGAAATTTTTGTGACAAATGAAAATTCTACAAAAAAGATAATACCAGTAACACAAATACTTCAAGAAAATAAAATTGATTCTGAAAAGATAATCGGAGAGATAATCTTAGAAACAGAATCCGAAAATCCAGAATATGTTTTTGAAGTTAAAGAAAAAAAGAAATTCTTAGGGTTTATTCCTTTCGGAGAAAAAATTGTAGAAAAAAGAATTTCAGCAATAAGAGAGATTAAAGAATAAATTTCTCTTCTTTTTTTATTTTTTTTAAAAAAAGTAACTTTAAATATATGATTGTAATATAATATTAGTGAATAATTATGATTAAGAAACAAATATTAATATTTTTTGTTTTGATTACAATAATTAATTATAATTATGCTTATAACGTTATTTCTCAAGACACCGAAATATTTGCAGATAAATTCGATAGTTATAAAATTTCTGAAAAATTAACTATAACAAATATTAATTCAGAAAAATTAGAATTACCAATTGTTCCAAGTTATGATGTTGTTGTAAAGATTAATAACCAAAAATATTCTAATTTTTCATACACAACTGAATTATTAACAATTAACCTAAGCAACATACCAGAAACATTAAATATAGAAATCATCTCTCTTACTGATTATTACACAAATAAAAATAATGGACTTTGGAATCTAAATTATAAATCTAGATATTTAGACACATCTAATAATTTAAAAATAACTCTACCCAAAAATGCAGAAATAAAAGAAACGCCCACCTCTTCTTCTGTTCAAGTAATCAATGGACAAATTGTTATTTCTTTTAAAGACATTAAAGAAATAAATATTAATTATGATTTAAAGAATGTTGAATCTAATAATAATTATTATTTATTAATTATTTCAGTTGTTTTAGTTGGGGCATACTTCTTAATTAAAAAGAAACCAAAAACTAAAAAAGAAATAAAAACTACAGAAAAAGGAAAAGATTTACTTTTGGGACTAAATGAGAATGAACAAAAGATTATGAAGATAATTATTGAAAACGAAGGACAATCTCAAAAAATAATAACTGCTAAAAGTTTTTTGCCTAAAGGCACAGTTTCAAGAAATATTAAAAAACTAATAGATAAAGGATATATTGATATAAAAAAATACGGAGTAAGTAATAAACTTTTCCTTGGAGAAGTATTTAAAAAAGGTGAAAATAAATGATAAATAAAAGAATAATAATAGGAATAATTATGGCAATTGTTTTTGTATCAGGAATTATTGCAGGATTTTTAATTTTTTCAGAAAAGAATACAACTGAAATTGCAAACCCTGCTTCTGTTTATTGTAAAAATCTTGGAGGCACATTAAATATTGTCAATTCAGAACATGGAGAATATGGAATCTGTACATTTGATGATGGATCTCAATGTGAAGAATGGAAGCTTTACAGAGAAGAATGTTTTAAAGGGCAATATCCTCCAACAGAAGGAAAAGTTTGTACAATGGAATACATGCCTGTTTGTGGAGTTAATGGAGTTACTTATGGAAACGCATGTACAGCAGACAATGTTCCAATATTAAAAGAAGGAGAATGTTAAAATTATCTATTTTATTCGTGGCCTATAAACCGGAATTTTCCTTTTTTGTTTTTTTATTGTAATTGTAATCGGCTCATTACTTTCTGGATTAAATTTCCTATTATTTATAGAATACTTAAAATCAGAATTAAATTTTCGTCTTGATTTCCCAATATTTGATTGACCGGTTATTTGTTTTAATGGCTTATGTAATGCTGGTTTTGCAGTTAAATCAATATAAATAAAACCCTTTACTCTTAATTTTGCAACTGTATTAATCAATAATTTCTTTCCAAGACCTTTGCCTTGATATTCTTTTCTAATTGCAATTCTTCTAATATATGCTCTTTCTTTATCTTCTTTATTTGATATAGAAAAACCAATTATTTTTTTATTTTCATGTAATAAATTAAAATAAACGCCCATTTCTTTAGAATTAAGAATTTCAAGATATAGGTTTTCTTTTAATCTTTCAATAAATTTTTCTTTCGAACTATAAGTCAGATTGGTAGTATATTCTATTTCATATAGTTGATTAATCAAATCTTCTCTTTTTAGAAAAGACACGACATCTTCTGGTTTATTTAGAATAATATTTTCAAATTTCATAATATTCAAATAGATTATAATCTGCTAAGGGCAGGATTCGAACCTGCGAAGCACTAAGCACCAGATCTTGAGTCTGGCTCCTTTGACCGCTCGGAAACCCTAGCATGACCGGTTGCATTCAAAATTGATACACAATCAATTTATACTGTTTTCATCTAATATATTCTTGAGATAAACATTTTATAAACATTCATATTATTATATTATATAGGGACAATAAATGAATAAAAAATTAAACTCAATAATTGCAATAATTATTTCTATAATAATTATCTCTATAATGTTATTTTTATCAATATCTAAAGAAAAAACACAAGCAGACATTATTAACGAACAATTAAAAAAACAAAATGGGTCTTGGGTTGCTACAAATTACTCTAAAGAAATTATGAAAATTCCAATCACTCAAAGAATTGATGAAATTGATTCTTATTCAAATGCAAATCCTGATCCATCACCTATTTTTAATACCGAAAATAAAAATAATTTCTTTCCAGAAAACTACAAATATGATGACTTAAATTCTATGAAAAAAGAAAAAAATAGGAATACTGGATTATTCTTATTAACCGATGCCACCATTTCTGCTCCAATTTATGAATTTGAAGACCAAATAAATTGGGCAACATATATGACGCTAGGTAAAAATCAAACAACTTGTGGTTCTTGTAACACTTTTGCAATTCTTGGAGCTTTAGAAGGATACATAAATAGAAAAGATAATCTTTCAGAAAATAATAAATTAAACTTATCTGAACAATATCTTATATCCTATTCTAATTTCATTGGCTGTCGTGGTGCTGGATTAGATTATTACATTAAATTCTTATCTTTAGCCTCTTATAATCAAAATAGTGATTTTAATAATTATTTAAAAAATAAAATAAAAGGAGAATTAGGTTTAGAAAATAAATTAATTGCAGGCACAGAACATTTACAAACAAGAACCCAATTAAGTTTAGCTGCTGGAGAAGTTCCTTTTGGTGTTCCTTTAGAAAATCAACTAAATTATTTGGCATATGATTCTTGTGAAATTGTTAATTTAAATAGAACTACTAAGAAAACTACAACAAATATGAATATTACCCCTCTTTTAATAACTGGTCAAGGCCGATTAAATATTAATAATATAAACTCTAATTTTTGTCCAGATACTTCTGATTCAGATACTGAAAATTCAATTTATTTGCCTAGAAAAAATGACAACTATACCAAGTATTTTATAGAATCTCATTTTAGAATTGATAATTCTGATTGTAGAACTATAAATAAAACTCAAACAATCAATAATATTAAAGAAGCACTTAAATTATCTCCTCTAGCAACATCTATTTATTTTTATCCGTCTCTTTATAATTTTGAATCTGGAATTTGGTCTAAAATATCAGACGAAGACCCTCCAACCCTTGCTCACGGTGTTACTATTGTTGGATGGGGCACAGATAAGATTAGAAATAAAGAATACTGGATATTAAAAAATAATTGGGGAGAACACTGGGGGAATAATGGATATTTTAGAATATGGATAAAAGATGAAGATGCTAAATTAGAATGTTCAATAATTTATGGATTTTCTGGAGAATTAATTTCTAAATCAGGTAAAGAAATAAACGATTTACTTCCTATTGCTAAACAAGAATTAGAAAGACAAAATCAAGCTGAAATACAAAGACAAGAAAATGAAAGAATTAGACAAGAAAATTTACAACGAAGAATTGAAAATATGCCACAACCAATTACTCCTGTTCCTGATTATCCAAACGATATTGATCCATTAAATGAATATAATATTATCAACATTAATTATCAAGACACAAAATATATTTCAGATACAGATTGTTTAACAATTATGAGTTGTATGAGTAATAAACTTAATGGCTTTTATGGAAATAACAATTCAGAAAACGAATTTACTTAGACTTTTTTTTTAACCAGCCAATTAAAAATAATATTCCTATCAAGAATGCTGGTCCTGAAATAAATAAAATCCAAGATAAATAAAACCATTCAAATGGTGGTGTTCTAATTATAGTAATCAAAACATTTAGAAGATATAATAATCCTCCCAAAATAAAAGCAATAGCACCTACAATTTCATATTTCCAAGAAATTATTAAAATTGCAGTTAAAATAAAAACAGGGATATTATGAATTAGTAATCCGCCCACAATCTCCAAAAAACTTGCCTCTGGAGTAATAACATCTAAAGAAAACAGTGCTAAAAAGAGAATAAATAATATTGATAAAATTCTTGGTGTCCAATAAATAAATTTATTTTTTAACATTAAAAACCATCAATACCTTTTCTTCTTTTAAAACCATTGCCTGAAAAAAGATTTTCAAAAAATCCTGGTTTTTTTGGCTTTCCTGGGGCAGGTCTTACAACTTTTCTTGGGCTAAATAATCTTTGAAAGAAATTTTGCTCATTTCTTCTTCTCTTACTTGCACCTACTGAAACTGCACCAACCTCTGGTTTAGGTATTCCGCCAGTTCCATAAATGGTTTCTTGCAGTAATCTATCTGAATCAACTTTTTTTTTAAACATAATATATCACATTTTTGTGTATCAATATAGTAATACATAATATATTTAAAGATATTCTTAGAAAAAGAAAAACGCAGAGGACGGGATTCGAACCCGTGTAGTCTTTCGACTCTAGCTTAGCAGGCTAGCGCGTTTGGCCACTCCGCCACCTCTGCATGAACTGCTCGCCCAGTTCGTAGGCGTTCTTTCTATGGTTAATCTCTAACCGGTTGCGGTCGGTTGGCGCCCAGCCAGAACCTGTATTGTACTAACTGGTTTTACCAAATGAAATCGCAAAATTTTAATAATATATATTTTAGATTAAAAATATATATAAATGTGTTTGTTGACGAGTTGTCCAAGAAATGGTGTTTTTTACTTGTTTTTTCTGTTTTTTTCTATTTAAATATATTTCTATATATGTAATATATAGTAAATTTACTAACTATTTGTGTGAGTTAAACATGACTATAAAAGAAAAAGCTGTTGTGGAACTTAAAGATATCTATAAAATTTATTGTATGGGT
>ERZ795059.5889-NODE-5889-length-11017-cov-4.792191_pt1 | contig 11017 bp, 7 predicted proteins | sample MGYA00375143_ERZ795059 | MGnify/ENA primary metagenome ERZ795059 (study PRJEB30188, sample SAMN05720168) | activated sludge metagenome | isolation source: Anaerobic digester | place: USA | collected 2015-01-07 ... | reverse complement strand
CAGCAATACCACGCATCCGATGAAGATCGCGCTCCATGAATAGCCGAAGGCGAGCCAGTACAGGGGCCCGTAGGTCGGTCGTATGATCGAGTATCCTTCATTGCTGATAATCTCGATTGTTCTCCAGAACAGATGATGGCTGTCGTTGGTGAAAACTACGATGGGAAGAATAACAGGGAATAGTATCGCGGAAACGATGAGTGCCGGAATCGTGTGAGTGATCCATCCGGTGTATCGAAAGGAGAACGAGATCCACGCGATTGGAAGGTAGGCGAACGCGATGTATTGGAGCTTCGCAAAAAGGATCGTGTTTTCATCGGTGCGGGAGATCAGTTCGAGGGCGTTCGTCGCCATCAGCAAAAAGCACAGAATGAGGTACCAGAGAAGGGACTGGGCCGCCGGTTCCTTCCTGTACGGAAAGGCCGCCGCGAAGGACGCAATAAGCGCCAGCTGGGCGAACGGCGCGAGATTGATGAAGAGGGTAAAGCCGGAAGTCATGTAGTCTGCCTGATAATATTGTCGATGGCGATCAGCGTTACGTCGTCGGTAAAATGGTTTTCCGGTATGAACATCCTGAAATCCTCGACGAGGGCCTCGGCGGTGCGATGCATGTTCTTCGAGACGATCGTGTTTTCAAGCTCTTCGCTGACGGTGAAAAAATGCGGAACCGATTCCACCAATCCGTCGGTATGGAGGAGAACCCTGTCTCCGGGGAGAAATACCCGTTCCGTCTTGTAGAACTCCGCTTTCGGAAAGGCTCCCAGCATGGGGTTCGGAGTCCTGAGCGCTTCAGGCTTTCCGTCGCGCAGGTGGATGAGAGCGGGCATGCCCGCCGTCGCGACTGCCAGGAGCTTTGTGGACGCGTTTACGTAGAGGGCCGTCAATCCGATCAGCGTTTCCGGGCTCGCTTCCAGCATTTTGCAGAAATGCGCGTTCATCGTGTTCATCAGCAGGTCGGGCTTCGTCATCAATTCCGGTTTCGCGGAAAAGAGCGCGTCTATTCCCGTCTTTATCATCCCGGCGATCATCGCAGATTTCGTCCCGTGCCCGGTTACGTCTCCCAAAAGGACGAGCAATCCTCCCTCCGCCGGAGTGCGGAAGTCGCAAAAATCGCCCCCGCATCCGTACTCCGCCATCGGCTGGTAGGCAAGGTCGATCTCGACTTCCGAGGTCATGGGAATATCGAAGGAGAAAAGCTTGGCCTGGAATTCGCCTGTTTCCCTCAGCATGTCCTCGATGCGCCGCGTCAGGGTGTTGTTCTGCTTTCTGATCGTCCAGATGTCCCGGGCCTTCGAAATTTCAGAGGCGAGAGCCTCCCTCGTCCAGGGTTTGAACAGAAGACTTTGAATGGAGGCGGAGATGGCCTTTTGTATGTTTTCAATATCGGAATACGCGGTGAGCAGTATCGTCTGCACTTCAGGGGCTGATTCCCGCACCTTCGCGAGGAGCTCGCTTCCGCTCATGTGGGGCATGCGGAGATCGGAGATGACCAGAAAAAGATTGTCCGGAGGAGGGGCGGTATACGCCGCGGCCTCTTCCGGATTTTCAAAGCGCGTTATGCGGAATTCCTCTGATCCGAAGGCCATGCGTATTTCACGTTCCAGGGATTGCGTCACCCGATTTTCATCGTCAACAAGAACAATTTCCGGAATACCGCTCATATACATGCCTCCAGGAGGAAAAAATGTCCAACTACATTTACATTATAGCATTTTTAGGTGCATTTGCTATATCCGCAGGAAAAACAACTGACGCAGCCGTCGCGGAAGGAGAGGAGTTCGCCGCATTCCGGGCATTCCCTGTCGCTGGTGATCACCTCTTCTCCGTCCCTGATGTAGGTTTTCAGAACCCGCGCGATGCAGCGTTCCACATCGGTAAAGTTCGTATCCTTCTGGAGCTGGGAAATAATGAACTGCAGCGGCGTTCCGTGGCGGAGCGCCATCGAGATGAACCGCGCAAGCGAAGCGTCCGGAGAATTGAAGGCCGAGGTGAAATCCTCAAGAACCGTCTCCTCCGAGCCGTTGACGAAGACCAGGTCGTAGCGGCCCTTCGCGGCTTTTCGCACCAGCGCCTTCCGGTCGTCGTCTATCCCGATCTTCCCGTCGGTATCGTCGAGAACGAAAATCTCATAGAGGGTTCCGTTGAGGAATCCCGGAATGACGACGTATTTCCGCTTTCCGCCGGCAACGCGGTGGATTTCGCAGGGCAGGTCGCGGGGCCGCGCCGGAGCCACCCGCCGGTGAACCCCTTCTTCCTTTTTGCCGGAATATTCCAGAATGCCCTTCATGCTTCCTTCCGGATTGAAGGTGGTGAACCCTTTCAGGCCCTTTTCGTAGGCGTACATGAAGAGGTTTTTATACTCCTCGAAGCTCGTGCCCAGGGGAAGATTCAGCGTCTTCGAGATGCTGTGGTCGATGTATTTCTGGAACACCGCCTGCATGTCGATGGACTGGTACGGGTTGATGTCGAGCGTGGTGACGAAGGCCTCGGGGACGGCGATGCTTTCCATCGGCTCGTTCTCTTTTCCGTTCAGGCTCTTCCACAGTTTCCACGCATAGTCGCTCACTTCCTCCGTCCGCGTTTCGTCGCCGCGGCCGGTGCGTATGGTTCTTTTAAAGGAGAGGGCGAAAATCGGCTCGATTCCGGAGGAGCAGTTTTGTCCCATGGACAGGGAGGTGGTTCCGGTGGGCGCCACCGTGTTGAGCTGCACGTTCCTCATGCCCTGCGTTCTGATCTTCTCCCGGAGTTCGGGATCAAGAGTTTTGATGAAATTCGCCTGCAGGTATTTTTCCGCGTCGAAGGCCGGGAAGGAGCCCTTTTCGGCGGCGAGGTCGCTGGAGGCCGAATACGAGGCGTCGCGGAGGGTTTTCGCGATCTGTTCCGCAAGGACCAGAGAAGGCTCTTCTCCGTATTTCATCCCCATCATGGCGAACACGTCTCCCAGTCCGGTGAAGCCCAGTCCTACCCGGCGCCAGTCGCGGGAGAAGGTTTTAATCCGCTCCAGCGGATAGTCGGTCGCGTCCAGCACGTTGTCCAGGAATCGGATGCCGATTCCGCAGGTCCGCTCGAAGGCGGCGAAGTCGAACGAAGCGTCCGCGCTGAACGGCTTCGCCACGAAGGAAGCGAGATTCACCGAGGAAAGACAGCACAGCGAGTACGCCGGCATCACGAGCTCTCCGCAGGGGTTCACCCGATCCATCTTGAAGGCCCACCAGCCGTTGTTGTAGCGCTCTACCGTGTCCGCGTTGAAGATTCCAGGCTCGTTATGGATAAAGGCGTTTTTCGCCAACAGGTCGTAGAGGTGCTTCGCCTTAACGGTTTTAAACGTCCTTCCCTTCCAAACCAGATTCCAGTCTGCGTCTTCCTTCACCGCCTTGATGAAGGCGTCCGTGATTTTTACGGAGATATTGAACTGGGTCAGCTCCTTGTTCTGTTCGCCTTTTTTCGCGGTGATGAATTCTTCGATTTCCGGGTGCGAAATATCGAGGAGGGCGATGTGCGCGCTTCTCCTCTGTCCCCCCGTCATGATCGTTTTAGCCGACTGGTCGAAAATCCTCAAAAAAGAAATGACTCCGGAGGATTCTCCTCCGTTCGACAGCTTCGCCCCGATCGGCCTGAGCTTGGAAATGTCGAAGCCGACCCCGCCGCCCATCTTGCTGATAGTCGCGTCGTCCTTCAGCGCCTCGTAAATGCCCTCAAGGGAGTCTTCTATGTCGATGGTGAAGCAGTTGTTGTAGTTTTTCATCGGGCTGCCGGGCCGCGCGTTCGCGAGAATCCGCCCGGCGGGCTGGAGCCGCCCCGAGATGAGCTCTTGATAGAAGACCCCTTCCCAGTGCCGGCGTTTTTCTTCTGTGGTTTCCGCGGATGCTATTTCGCTCGCCACTCCCGTAAACACCTCTTCCGCGCTCTGTTCGCCGTACAGGCAGTATTTCTGGCGGAATATTTCTTCGCATATCGGTTGTTCCCATATCCATCGGGTCTGTGTGTTATTCATGCACTATATATAGCGTTGAGCGGGAATAAAGTCAATCTCGACAGGAAAACGGAACCGGCGGGCCGGGGCCGGCCTCCAGGGCTAAAAATCCGCGCTTCTAGAGCACCGAAAGCTTGTTTTTGCCCATTTTTTTCGATTGGTAGAGCGCCGCGTCCGCCCGCAGAAAGAGTCCTTCAAAGGTGTCTTCGGGCCGCGTGCGCGAAAGGCCGATGCTGATCGTATACGGAATTTCCTCTCCGGTTTCGGTATAGAAGTGATCGTTCTGGATGGATTCCCTCAGTTTTTCCGCCACGCCCTTCGCCGCCGCGATATCCGCTCCGGGAAGGATCACCAGAAATTCGTCGCCGCCGTATCTGCAGGCAATATCGGACTTGCGGATATTCTGCGTGATGCGGTTTCCGAGCTTCGCCAGCAGCATGTCGCCGGTCAAATGGCCCCAGGTATCGTTCACATTCTTGAAATTGTCGAGATCGATGATGATGAGCGACATGTCCCCGAACGCCGAGCGCGCCTCCGCGTTCCGCACGATCTCGTCCTCGATGAACCGGCGGTTGTACAGCCCGGTGAGCGTATCCGTCCTGGCCAGTTCGCGGTAATGCTGCTCCCGGACGCTCATTACTTCTTTTTCGCGCAAATCAGCCCGGATTTTGTCGAAGATGGCGAGGGTGAACAGCAGGGCGTCCATCGTGGTGCCGAACATGAAAATGTAGTTGACCGTAACCTGCGACTCGATATACGCGGCGCTGGACCACACGAAGGTTCCTGCGAACATAGCGATGAGCGCGAGCAGATAATACCTGGCTTCCCGGAAACCTTTGACGTAGCTGAGGACGGCCGTTCCGATTATGGCTACCGGCACGACGGCTCCGGTAATATACGCGATCTGGTTTGCCAGGTATGAAAATCCCGCAACGCCGATTACGGTTTGCGCGAGAAAGAGAACAATGCACGCGTTGAAAAAGAGGTTCAATTTCGGATAGACGACCTTCACGGAAAGAAAGCTTTTAGAGAAGAGAATCATGAAGACGCCGACTCCGCAGAGGCTGATCCAGAGTGCGGCTTCAAGGACGGCGAAGGGCATAGGGATAAAGTAGAGATACCCGTGAATTCGCAGATTATACGCAAGGAGGCTTATCAGATACGCCAGATATACGGCGAAATAGGCGCGTTTCAGGATGAGAAACGAGAAAAAATTGATGATTATGACCGCGACAAGTATTCCGAAAAACAAGCCGAACGCGAGGTCGTCGGCCTGAGCCTGTCTGATTACCCGGGACGTTGAGTATATTTCCACGGGAACCTGCATGATGGTGTTCGTTCGAACCCGCAGATAAATCGGTTCGCGCACGTCGTGGGTATCGGGTATGCGGATATTCCATAATCTGCTGCGAATTTCGTTCGAAGCGGCGGGCCGTTTTTTTCCCTCTGCCGCTGAGCTTCCGTCGGAGAACCAGACATCGATGAGCTCGAGGCTCGCGTTCGGTATATGAAGGAAGGCGTCCTCTCGGAGCGACAGGTTTCCGACGAGAGCGATTTTAATCCACCAGGATGATGCGCTTCTCCGGACGTACAGCGATTTCTTGTCCAGGGGGAGAAATCCCGGATTCGCTTTTTTCAGACTTTCAATATCTATGGCGTGGGAAGGGTCTTCGAATACTTCAATGCCTGCGATGAGGTCCGCTCCGCCGGCCTGTTTCGGGCCGGGAATATAGGCCAAGGCGACGGCGCAGATCAACAGAACCGCCGCTGGGGTGAAAATGTATATGTCTTTCGTTTTTTTTGTATGCATGGCTTTCGAAAAGATGATACCTCAGAATTTCCGGTTTAACAGCCTTATTTCTCCATTTCCTCTTTTATTTTAGTGTATGGGAATATGGATGGGAACTATTTTCCCGTACGCCGGGCAATAAATTCCCGTTTTCTATAAAAAACATGTCAAAACCCCTGAAATCAGCTTGGCACGGATTTTGCAGTATGTTAGTACCCCGTAAAAAACGTTCAAAAGGACGCAGACCAGGGGAAGGAGATCAAGCGTATGAAAAAGACAATTATCGCCGCTTTCGCGGCCCTCGTCATCGGATCGGCGGCATTCGCGGCCGGCGCCCGCGACACGGTTTCAGTCGAAGGCGTGCTCGCCGTCGCGGAAGGAATCCCGACCGTGCAGGCAAAGGATCAAACATGGGTTATTCCGGCAGGCCCCTTTTATCAGGTTGCCTGGGAAAACGGAATCAAGGTCGGCGACAAGCTGAAAATCGAAGGATTCTCGTTCGAAGGCCGCGGCGAGTGCCCGATCGAAAACGCTAAAATGATCATGCCCGCCAAGGTATGGGTCAACGGAAAGGAACTCGATCTTTCTGCCTACGCGGATTCCCGCGGCTTCGGAATGGGGCGCGGAATGGGACGCGGCGCAGGCTGCGGCGGGAATAGCGGAAGAGGCCCGAACGGCGGCCGCGGCTATGCCGGCGACGACGAAGATCGTCCGTTCAATCGAAACAGAAGGTGATTGTTGCGCCCCGCCTTTCGGCGGGGTACACTTCCGGTATGAAGAGAAAGCGGCTTCCCTTTGCAGGCCTCTATATACTTATTCCCGCGGCAGTGCTGCTGGCCTTCAGCTTCGCGCTGCTTTTGGTGCGCCAGGAGCATGAACGGCGCATGGAAGAACTTGAATACCGTTCATTCCAGATCCTGATGGGCCTTCTCGATCATCATCGGGATTCGGGGCGGCTCGATCCGCAGTCGTGGCCGGAGGTTCTTTCCTTCGCCCTGTATGATTCGTCCGGGGCGGCGGTATATCGCTTCGGAGACGCTCCTGCTGCCGTAGACTACCGGGCGGTTCCCGTCCGGGGCGCAACCATCCGCAAAAAAAACTCGATCGTTCTGCTGCGCAGGGCCGGCGCCGTTCCCGGTCATATGCCGGGGGAAATGCCCGGTCCCCGGCGGGGCATGATGGAGCGCAATTACGGATACATATACGCCGAACTCGATGTCTCCCAGTTCCTTTCCGAAGGCAGGCTTTTCTACCTTGTACTCTACGGCCTTCTTGCCGTTTTCATCGTGATCCTTGCCCTTCTCGCCGTTCTCGCACGCCGGCTGTCCCGCTACCGCGAACGCGAAGAATCTCTCAGCCGCCTCGTCCAGCTCGGGGAGGCCGCGCGCACCCTCGCGCACGAGATCAAGAATCCTCTCGGCGTAATCCGCATCCAGTGCGCGACCCTCAGAAAAACGCTCCCCGCCGAACGGCAGGGCAACGTCGGCGTCATCGAAGAGGAAACCGCCCGGCTCGCCCTGCTCGCGGACCGGGTGCGCGAATTCCTTCAGTCCGGCGAGGGCTCGGCGGAATCCCGGGATGCCCGATGGTATATCGACCGCTGCGGCGAACGATGGGCCGGACGAATTTCCGCGATCTGCGAGTCAGCCGATCCTCTTCCCGTTTTGATCGACGGCGAACGTTTATTGCAGGCTCTGGACAATCTGGTTTCCAATGCCCTCGAATCGGGGGGGGGAGGGGAAGAGCCGCCGGTCGTTCGCCTTTATTCCCGCGCCGGACAGGCCGTGTTCGAGGTTCTGGACCGCGGCGTCGGAATTCCGCCGGAGAACCGGGGCAGAATTTTCGAGCCGTTTTTCACCACGAAGGCCAAGGGCACGGGCATCGGCCTCGCCCTTTCGAAGAAATACGCGGAACAGGCCGGCGGATCGCTGACCTGGACCGAGCGGCCCGGCGGCGGTTCCGTGTTCTCGATAGCGTTGCCGCTTGCCGGCGCGCGGCGAAAGTCCGATTCCGGGGAGCGTTCTGAATGAATGATGCGCGCATACTGATAATAGACGACGAGCGGAACCTCAGAAATTCTCTGGCCGAATACCTTGCTCTCGAGGGATTCCGGTGCTCAGGCGCCGCGAACGGCGAAGAAGGCCTCGCTCTTTTGGAGCGCGAACTGTTTTCGGCTGTTCTGCTGGATCTTCGCATGCCCGGCATGGACGGTCTCGAGGTGCTCGACCGCATCCGCACCGGAGGACCCGGCCTTCCGGTGATCATCATGAGCGCCCACGGCGACATCAACGACGCGGTTTCCGCCATGAAAAAGGGCGCAGACGACTATGTGGTCAAACCCTTCGATCCGGGCGAGCTTGCGGTCAGGCTCGAAAAAGCCCTGGAAAAAAACCGCCTCCTCCGCCTTGCCGACGTCGGGCGCAGGCTGTACGACGAGCCGGCCTCGCGCGGCGGTGCGGACGGCTCGCGATGGCTCGGGGACGATCCGGCGATGCATTCCGTCGTTACTCTTGTCCGCAAGGCCTCTCCGTCTTCCGCAACCGTTCTGGTTACCGGCGAAAGCGGCACCGGAAAGGAAGTGATCGCACGGGAGCTTCACCGCCAGAGCCCCCGGTCCGGGGGGCCCTTCGTTCCGGTCAACGTCGGCGCCATTCCCGAGAGTTTGCAGGAGAGCGAGCTCTTCGGCTTCGAGAAGGGATCCTTTACCGGCGCCGACCGGAGCAAACAGGGCTTGTTCGAGCTTGCCTCCGGCGGAACCTTGTTTCTCGACGAGCTGGGAGAGATGAGCCCCTCGCTTCAGGTGAAGCTCTTGCGCGTGCTCCAGGAGCGGGTCGTCGTCCGGGTCGGCGGCACACGACCCATTCCGGTGGATGTGCGCGTAGTCGCCGCGACCAACCGGGATCTGGAAGAGGCTGTCCGCGCGGGCGCCTTCCGCGAAGACCTGTATTTCAGGGTGAATGTGATCAGAATTCATATTCCGCCCTTGCGCGAGCGGCCTCTGGACATCGCTCCGCTCGCCGGCATGTTTCTCGCCCGGTTTTCCCGGGAAACCGGCAAAAAAATTTCCGGCATCAGTCCTGCGGCCCTGAAGCTGTTGACCGAATATCCTTTTCCCGGAAACGTGCGCGAACTGGAAAACGCGATGGAGCGCGCGGTCATCCTGGCGGAAGGAGACGAGCTCGGCCCCGCCGATTTTACCCTGTCGAGCCGCCTGCGCCCGCCGCCTGCCGGGTCCGCCGCCGCTGAGTCCGCGGCGGCATCTGCCGCGGCTTCTGCGCCTGCCGCCCCTGCATCCTTAGCAGCGCCTGCCGTGCAGAGCGAGGTCTTGAGCGTCCGTGAAGCCGAGCGGCAGGCGATAGTTTCCGCGCTGGCCGTAACCGGCGGGCATCGGGAAAAAACCGCGAGTGAACTGGGCATATCCCGGCGCACGCTTCTCAATAAAATGCGAGAGTACGGGCTTCTCGGAAAAGACTAGCGACCTTCCCGCGCGCGCTCGAATCCGGTTGAAAATGAGTGCAAATTTCTTCGACCGGACGTACACTGATCGCATGGATCACACACGGATTTACGGAAATCCCGTACCTCATAGAGTCATTGTCAAAGCAGAAAAACGCTACCAGCGTTTCGCCCGGAAATTTTCGTTCGATCCCGAATCGAGCCCCGTGCTTGAAACCCGGGAAGAAGGATTCCCCTTCGAGGACTTCGGGATACGCACAGTGCGCGAAGCATCGAACATCCCTCCCGAGTCTTCCGGAGCGACTCGATCCGCGGACCCCACATCGGCGGCGTCCCCCTTCGATTCTGCCGACGGCGTCGTGCTCGGCACCATCCGCATGGGCTTCGGCCATTGCCGCATGGCCATCGCTCTCGCCTCCGCGGCCAAATCCCTCGGTCTGACCCCCTATTGGCTCGACCTCATGTCCTTCCCTGATACAGCGGCCAGCAAAACAATACGCTATCTCGAGGATCTCTATAATCTCGGCTCCCGGATTTCGCAGCGGTCCCGGCTTTTCGACAAATACATCTGGGACTACGTGACCAGCACCGCCGCCCAGCGACTTGCCTTCACGATCGAAGAGGACTCCCTTTCGCGCATATTCGCTCCCCTCTACCGCGGCTTGCCCCGCGACATCCCCTTCCTGTCGACCCATCCGTGGACCGGCCACGCGGCGGTGAACGCGGGACTCGAAAACATCGTCACCATTATTCCGGACAACTTCCCTCTCGCCTTTCATATCGTGGAAGGTACCGTCCATGCGGTCCAGTCGCCGTCCACCTATATGGGCTACCGCACCCTCCACTCGATGGGCGTGGACATGCGCCTCGACCATTGCATGCCGGCCTCGGCCATCTTTCTGGCAGGCCATTACGTCGACCACGAGATCGTTTCAGGCATCGAGGCGGATTGCGATTCCCGGCTCAGACGCATCAGGGACGGAGAAACCCGCCGCTTCCTGCTCACCATGGGCGGCGCGGGCGCCCAGGTGCTCCGTTTCGCGGACATAGCGCGCACCTGCAAAGACGCGATCGCCGGCGGAAAGGTGTCGCTGTTCATTAATATGGGAGACCATAAGGGCCGATGGGCCGATCTTGAAAAGATGTTTCGCGAGGACGGAATTTCCTGGACCATGCATTCTGACTGGAAAGAAACCCGCGCCTTCGTTCAAGAAGCTGCCGAACGCCCGGTCAGCGGCGTCCATGTCTTTCTGCATGACGAGTTCTGGTGCGCGGTGTACTCGACGAATCTTTTGATGCGGGTGTGCGACGTGATGATCACCAAGCCGAGCGAGTTGTCGTTTTATCCGGTTCCCAAACTCTTCATTCAGCGGGTCGGCCGGCACGAGGCCTGGGGCGCGATCCGCGGGGCGGAAATCGGCGACGGAACGATCGAAACTTCCTCGGTAACCGGTTTGCACCGGACGCTTAATCTACTGGTGAACGACCGGGATATGCCCGCCCTGTATTGCGACAGGATTCTGCGGAACGCAAAAAACGGGGTTTACAACGGCGCGTACGAGGCGGTAAAAAAGGTCCGGGACATACGGACTTCTCACTCCACCACGACTACGGAGGCTACTCGCCCGTCCCGCGTGTAGACGCGTTCGGGGTTCGTATTGTCCGGGAGGCGGTTCGAGCCTTCGTAGTACGAATAATACCATGTGCCCTTCGGGAGCGGCACGGCCAGTTCGTATCTGCCGGGCGAGGTTTCCTCGAGCTCGTACATGAACGGGTCCCAGTTGTTGAAGGTTCCGGCG
>ERZ795059.5887-NODE-5887-length-11018-cov-4.790112_pt1 | contig 11018 bp, 13 predicted proteins | sample MGYA00375143_ERZ795059 | MGnify/ENA primary metagenome ERZ795059 (study PRJEB30188, sample SAMN05720168) | activated sludge metagenome | isolation source: Anaerobic digester | place: USA | collected 2015-01-07 ... | reverse complement strand
ATTGAAATTTCACTAAGAAGTTTACTTAAACCTGAATTCATTTCAGTACGTTCAAGACCACCTAAAGTTTATAGGGGGGGAGTACCTTTCATTATTGAAGCGGCAATTGCGTATGGTGGTCATGCAGGTAAAATTAACCAGAATGGACATAAGAGTTCTGAAGTATTACGTTATGCTAATCGTTCACCACTTTTGTTTGATGCTGGTGCTTGTGCAACACAAAAATCTGTTAAAGCAATTGATTGGAAAAGGTATGAAATCAGAAACTTTGATGATGCACCAATTTCAGTTTTCATTAACGTAATTTCAGCTTTCGTTCCGTATACTGGTGCGGGAAAACAATCAATCTCAACAGAACCAGAAATTGCAGATGAAATTAAATTTGCTGTAATGGATGTTGCAAGAGATTTAAACAAATATATTTCCGGTAAAGTTCGTGAAGAACGTAAAGATGCTAAGAGGAAAGCTATAATGAGATATATTAAACAACTTTCAATAGCATTACCTGAACTTGCAAATTCAGGTAACTCGGAAGAGATTGAGCGAAAGTTAAGTTCAATTGTACTTGATAGATTTACTGTTGAAGATTCAAAGGAAGATGAAGATGGTGAAACCCGTGACATCATGATTGAAGAAGATGGAGATTATGATGGGGACAATGAATCTGAAGGCAACATTGAATTTGATGAGGATGATATGTAAAGGTGAGAATTATGGTTAAAAATACATCAGAAAAAGCACTTAATAAATTAGTTACATTAGGACGTGAGATTTTATTGGATATTAATTCCGAAAAGTCACCTTCTTTTTACACACCTGTTCGTGGTAGAAGTAACATTCATTTTAATCCTGAAAAAGGAATTTTAATGCTCGGTGATAAACGTGAAAAGAGAACTTTCGTGCACGTTTCACAGGCCAAGAAGTTTATGCAAACAGTTTCAATTGCAGCTAAATTGAAAACGTTTCTTGAACAGGGGTTACACACATCAATCAGAGGTTTGTATTATCAATTAAAGTTCAGTTTAGGGGATGAAATGGATGAGGAATTGTTCAGTGAACAATCTGAATCTAATCCTTTAATTGAAGATTTGGAAGCGTCACTTGACTTGATGCGTGAAGATTTCAATTTGAGCACAGATCGTAAAGGAGTGGTAGCAGGACAAATGATAATTAAAGATAAATACGGTGGTGAAACTAACATAATTGATGCTTCACAGCAAGGTCGTTCGGGATGGATGATTCCCAGTGATGTTGATAATGATATTGAATTTGTTGATGTAAAAGCAGATTTTGTTTTAGTTGTAGAAAAGGATGCAATTTGGCAAAGGTTAAATGAAGATAAGTTTTGGAAAAAAAATAATTGTCTTTTGATTACACCTAAAGGTCAAGCGTCAAGAGGTACAAGAAGATTAATTCGTAAACTTGCGGACATGGGGTTACCCATTTACGTTTTCACAGATTGTGATGCATGGGGATGGTACATTTATTGGGCGATTAAAACAGGGTCAATGAATTTAGCGTATATTACAAAGCATTTAGCAACACCCGAAGCGAGATTTTTAGGAGTTACTATGAGTGATATTGATGAGTATGATTTCCTACAGAAATTAACAATTAAAGCTAAAGATGTTGATATTAAGAGGGCCGAAGAAATGAAATCGTATCCTTGGATTAATAAGCATCCTGAATGGGTTAAAGAACTTGATATAGTTTTAGCTAAGAAAAAGAAGATTGAACAGGATGCTCTTCAAGGTGAAAAGTTAACCTTCGTAGGAGATTATGTTCGTGATAAAATCAACAATAAGAAATATCTTCCATAATTTTTTTAATTTATTTTATTTAATTAATTTAATTAAGTAGGGAAATAATGAAAAGTATAATTGTAACTATAGATACAAATGGTAAATATGGTGGCAACCCCGTATAAACTGGCACCTCCTCAACCCCCAATTCTCTCAATTTATTTATTTCATCTTTACTAAGCAATCTTTCAATTTTATGTTCTTTAACAAAATCTTGATTCATTTTATCAACGGCCAATATATCTTCTTCAATTATTTCATCAATTTTTATTGTTTTAATCATACTGTTCATTAAGTTAGATTTAATCAATGCGAAAATGGAATTAATAATTCCTAAGAAAAATACTATGGTTCCAATTGTTGTTTGGCCTATGTTATATATCATGTAAGCGAGTGCACCATATCCTATTATCCACATTACTGAAGTTATTATATCATTTTTTTCAAATTTTATTTCTTTACTTTTAACAAAGAAATTAATTGTAACATAAAACATTGTAAGTAACATTGAACCTAAAAGAAGTAATATTATTGAAGGTATTCCTAAAAAGTTAAGTGGAATAAGTAAACTTAATCCCGTTAATGCATAAACATCTGCCCCGCCCAAGTAACCTATTTTGTAAAGTATATATCCAATTATGAAAACAATTAATGCTATAAATACTTTCATGAATTCAAAAGGTAAAAATACAAAGAATATTATTATGCTTAAAATCATAAATGAATAAGAAACCCATTCGGGAACTATTCTATTATTGAAAATATCATAATATGAAAAAATTAACATGAATATTATTGCAACAATCCATTCTATCATTCTACCACCAATTTGATACTTTTTCGTGTACTTTTGCTACGTCTAATTGTATACACTTAGCATTACATTCCGCAATGAGTGAAAAGTTAGGTTGTGTTCTCCCACTATCACCATTTATTAATTCTTTAATGTATGCACCTGCCTGTGTCATTATGTCAAAGGTTATTATTCTATTATTCTTTTCTTTGGTAACTTTTTTAATCTTGTAAATGTCCCTTTCCCTAATTAAATCTGCTCTTCTATGTTCAACTCTTGTAGGAGTTCTCTGACTTATATGTTTAATCTCTTCAATTCTTTTTATGGTTTCATCACTAACTTCTTTTTCAAATTCAACTATTGCCCTGTATTCCTTTTCAAATTTACCCTCCTTTCCTATCCAAATAAATTCTTTTCCAACTTCTTTAATTACATTTAATTTGATTTGTTTTTCACTTACTTCTTCAATTTTTTTCTCTAACTTTTTAAAATCATTTTTTCTAATTTGAGGTTCAACAATTTCAATAGTACATAATCTTCCTTCACCTAACATGTGCACGTCAACATCTTCTCTTCCCGCGCCATGTAAAAATATGTTTGAACATTTGTAATGTTCTTTACAAGCTTCAAGTATAAAACCTTCAACAGAATCACTATATTTATCCCACCTTGTTTGTGAAATTTCTCGTGAATATTTATTGTATTTACAAAGTAAATAAATCGGATTAATTTTAATTTCACATTTATTTTTGTTTAAATCAAAAATTAAACTAACATCTCCTTCAAGTGTCCACTTTTTACCCGTTTCATTTTCAATTTTTTGTTTTATGTAATGATTAATTTTACTTTTCAAAGGCCTTTTACCTATAATTCCCTTTTTTCTCATATCTTCTTCATTTTCTTCATTTTCTTTATTCATTTTAATGGAAATGCTAAATGTATCGTAATCTTTATTTCTTAATTCTTCCTTTACAATTTCAATTAGGGTATCTACATCTTGCATAATTCATTATGAAAAGTGAAATTTAAAAGCAAAATATATAAATTACATGCTTCTTCAATAAGTTATGCTGCAACACAAAGAACAAGAACTTCAAAATTCAAAGAAATCTAAATTTAAAAAGTACTTTAGAAGAAGTTTGATTGTGGGTGCATGTATGTATACTTTTCTTTATGCTTCTATGTTGGATTTAATGAGGTATGAATATAAAAATAGGACAGCTACTGAAATTAAAATGAGTGAAACATGGGATACATTATTAGTTGAAGATTATATTGCAACAATTGACGGAAAAAGAAAATGTATAACTCTTTTTGGTGAAACACATGTATATAATTTAAAGGAACATTTACGTTCAATTGATTTAGTTGAAAATTATGATAAAATATATTTTGAGACAGGTAGTAGAAAACATATGCAAGAAAATATTAAGAAAGAGAATGAACTTTTAGCTTATACTATTGATTATTTTGCACCAGTTTATAGGTTTTATTTAAGTTTCTGGAGAGGTCGTTATTATCCTAACATTTCAGATTATTTAGAACAGAAAAATAAACCTTCCATTCCAATTGAAGATTTAAATTTTTTTTATGAGAACGCTTCCGCTTCTTATTTGTTTCAACATTTTTATGATAATTTCAGTATGCTTTTGTTTGGGCCATTCAATTACAAATATTTCAAATATGAATTTAGTGTTAAAGAGTATATGGATTATGAACCTTCCCAAGAGATTAGAGATAATTTATTGGACGGTAGAGATATAATCATGGCCCAAAATATTGTTAAAGCAATAAAAGAATCTGAAACACCTATTTTAGTAGGTTTTGGTTTACTTCACTATAAAGGAATTCTAAAAAATTTAAGATATAAAGAAAATGTTTTACTTAAAAAAGTAAATTCACTTGAAGAGTGTAAGAGAAGGGTTGAGAGTTGTGAGGATTCTCATTATTTTTCTTATTGAATATTGTATCTATCGATACATTTAAATCTTTATATTCCTTCCCCCCAATATCTTTTCATGTTACAATACATCAGTTTAATAGGTCTCTTGTTCATTGCAGCAGGATGGATGGCACAATACCTTTCTCTTAGTAAGGGTAAAAAGGAAATTGTACAATTACTTCCAGCACTTAATATTTTAGGTATTGGTATTTTAGTAGTTGGTGCATATCTCAGTAACGCAGTTGAAGTTTTAGTGGGAAACATAATTACTTTGTTAAGTACCATTTTAGTATTTATTGCCTTTAAAAAATAATTATTTTCTTTATTAATTTATTTTTTTAATAATATTCATGGTACAATATCTTACTATAATCGGTCTTCTACTCATTGCAGCGGGATGGATAGCACAATATTACGCACAATTTAAAGGCAAACAAGGAATAACTATTTCTTTATTGGCATTTAACGTTTTAGGTATAGGTATTTTAGTGGTGGACACATATTTAAGTGGTGCCTACGATATTATGATTTGCGAATTTCTTACTTTATTAGGCACGGCCCTTGTATTTTCAAATCTTAAAAAATAGTTTTTTTTAAATTTTTCTTTCTTTAAATTGTTATGGATTTAAGGAAAATGTTTTTGATTAGCAGACCTGTTTCTTGGATAATTTTTCCCTTAGGTTATGGGATTGGTCTTGTTTTGGGAGGAATTCAAGTAAATTTATTTCATTTAATACAGATGTTTACTTTAACATTGCCTGCAAGTTTCGTTATGTTCGGAATTAATGATGTTTATGATATTGATTCTGATAAATTAAATCCTCGTAAAAAAGATAAATTTTTTGGAATTGTAATTGATGAAATTGACGTTCCTGAAATTAAAAAAATTTCATTGTTTTTTTCTATATTAATTATAGTGGTTTCTTTATTTTCTTTTAATCTTGTTCATATTTTTTTAACTTTCTTAGCTGTAATTTCAGTTTACGTTTATTCCGTACCTCCCATTAGAATTAAGAGTAGGCCCATTATAGATTCTATTTTTAACATGTTATTTATTTATTTACCTTTTGCAATGGGGTATTCATTAATGGGAACTTTAGATTTTCTTAATATTCATTTTATAATTTTCGGTTTATTGGGTTCTGCTGCTCACGCGATAGGAACTGTAAGTGATTTAAATTCAGATAAAAAAACTGGGATTAAAACTTTTGCAACACAATATGGACATGTTCTTCCATTAATTTTTGCTTTATTTTTATTTTTAATAAACATTCCATTTGCATTAAATATTGAATTGGGTGCAGGGATATTACTTATTTTTTTAAGTTTAGCAACAATTTTGTTAATTATTTATCCAACTGCTCCAATTTTTAATTGGATGATTCTTTCTATTGTATTATGGATGTTTTATGCTATTATTTTATACTCTTTCAGTCCAGGTTCTTTTAATTTAAGTGGTTTTTAATTTTAGTTTATATTTATTAATTTTTAACTTCAATATTTATTCATGACATTATTAGATTTACAAAATATAAGTTCTAAAAAGAAATACAAATCTTCTCCACCTGATTATTTAAATTATGTAATTATAGGAGTGGTTTTGATAGGTTTAATTACAGCCGTTGCAATTGTTGTTCCACCTTTTATTGCCAATAATATTTGTTATGGGCCAGTGTGTGGTGTGAATGATGTTGATTATACAGATTCTTGTGCTGCATTATTTGCAGGTGTTGAAATTAAACATAAAGGTATTTGTTTAAGGTGTAACGACCCAGACGGTTTAAATGAGTTTACAACAAGTGAAGTTGTGTTTAATAATGGAACTTTAAAGGATGTTTGTGTAAGTTCCACTGAATTAAATGAAGCTATCTGTGAAGAGGGTGTAGGTAAATATGTTTCTTTGTTTTGTGATGTGGGTTATGCTTGTGATGAAGGAGCATGTGTTGAAATGTGTGTTCAAGATTTCAATGAAATTAATTTATATGAAAGAGGTAATGTTATTTTCGGTAACACTTCAAATGTAAGTGATGTTTGTGTGTCTAATACTACTGTTAAGAAATATTTCTGTGATAATAATACAATTAGTTATGATGAAATTGAATGTGATTTTGGTTTCCATTGTACTGAAGGTGCTTGTATTGAAAACCCTTGTGAAGATAGTGATGGTGGTAATGATGTTTATGTTAACGGCACTATAACTAAAGGTAAAGATTCATTTACCGATGCTTGTATAACTTCAAATAAGGTTAAAGAGTATTACTGTGAAAATGGTGAAATTACTTATGAAGAAATAACATGTTCTTTAGGATATGAATGTAGTTACGGACAATGTCAAGAAACTGTATGTTCCGATTCAGATTTTGGTTTGAATCAATATGTAAAGGGAACTACTAAGTTAGGTTCTGATGTTTTCGTTGACTCGTGTTATAGTCCTTATAGTGTTCTTGAATATTACTGTTTAGATAACGAAATCAAAACAACTACTCTTACTTGTGGTTCAGGAAGTGAATGTGTTGATGGTTTATGTAAAGTTGTAGATTGTCAAAAAACTGAGAAAAGTATTGATTTAACAGATTCAAAATATACTATTGGTACTTATGATGATGATGTTAATTTAGACATTTTGAAAGGTAGTATTGTGGAAATTAAAAGTGGTTATCTACTTGAAGTTTCTGATTTGGAAAATTTAACTGTAACTTTTACATTATATAAAAATATTGAAGAGTATAGGGACGGAGAAGAATTATGTGATTTTTCAATAAACAAAGGTTCAAGCTTAACTAAATATTGTGGTAAAACAATAACACCAATTAAAGTTGTTTCATTAAACGATACCACTGATAATGTTAGGTTAGAAATTGATGTTTTCTATGCAGTTCAATATTATAATGCAGATGGATTTATTGTTGATTGGACGGATAGTGTTGCGTGCAGTGAAGATGAAGTTTCATACAATGAATTTGAAGTTGATTTCTTTCCATATTTAGATGCAGATTCTGATATGGAATTTAAAACTAAGAAAATACAATTCTTGGATGATTACGCAACTATTAAAGATGTTGATTTGGATGATAAAACATTAAGATTAATTTTTGGAGGTAAAACATTTACTTTTGAAGATAAAGATACTTTTGAATACAAGAATGTTGATTATGTAATTGATCTTGAATTTAATGAGTTGGGCCTTACAAAGTTAATCGTTGAAGAAGATTAATTTTTTTTTATTTTTATTTTTTGGTGTAAATATGAATGGTTATAACAGAGAACTTGCTTTGAAATATAAGGAAATCGAATCTCAATTTTATAAGGAAAATAAAGACACTTCACGTGAATTTTTATATAAAGAATTAGGAAATAAAATTCATAATAAAAAAATATTAGATTTAGGTTGTGGATTTGGTTATGATTTAAATTACTATGCAGATTTAGGTTATGAGGTTTATGGTATTGATGCTTCTGAAACTATGAAGGCATGTATTACATTATGCTGAAAACATTGAACCTGTTTTCAAAGAAGTTAATAGAATATTAAAGAAAAAAGGGAAATTCATTTTTTTAGTTGATCATCCCTTAAACACTTTCATGAAAAAATCAAACCAAAATTATTATAAAACAGAAAAAATCAAATCTAAAATATATAATGAAAAAGTTGAAATTGAATATTACACACACAAATTTACTGATTATTTATGCCCTTATGTTTTTGAAAATTTCAAAGTGTTAAATGTAATTGAAGGGCCAAAAGAAACAGATTTCAAGGAACCTGAAAAGTATGCTATACCTTATAATTTAATTATAAAATTAGAAAAAATTTAATCTAATGAATTAATCCACTCTTCATTTATTTTTGTATAATCCACTTTAAAATTTTCTGTGTATGGAATTATTTCCGAAATTCCAATAAAAGATTCATTGAATACTGTTTGGTTCATATCCCAAGTTCTTGCAATTAAAAGTTCACTTATTCTCATAACTTCCGAATCTGTAAGCATGCTCGCTAACAATACTGTATCATGATTAGGTAATTCTTTGGAAAAGAATTCACATACACTTTCAAGCATATGATTAATTAATATTGAATCTTTTTTTGAGTAAACATTTTCGTACATGAACATTTTTATTTTACTAAAAATAATTGCTTCTTCACTATCTGTAAATGAAACATAACCTTTTTGTAAACTCTCTTTAATTAAACTATCAATACAAGATTTAGTTTGTTCCCTTTGTGTTAATCCTAACTTAATTGCATCTTCAGGGATTTTATCTAAAAATTTATACCTCTGCGCATCCATTAAATCAGCAAAAAGGTATGCAATTTTATCTGAGTACATAACAATTGTATGTTCGGGCAAATGGTTTTGTGATGATTCTAAACTTCCCTTCCCTTTGGAATGTCTTATTATACCTAATAATGTTTCTTTAGTTAAGCATAACCCTCTTCCTCTTCTTTCAATTAATTCAAGCATTACAACACTATTTTTTTCATGTCTAAACCCTTCACTAAAATTTCCGAGAACTTCTTCCCCCCTATGCCCGAAAGGTGTGTGTCCTGTATCATGTCCAAGTGCAATAGCTTCAACTAACTTTTCATTAATTTTAAATTTCTCATTGTTCAACATGTTAAATCTTCGTGCAATTGTTAATGCAACGCTTACAACTTCTAATGAATGAACTAACCTTGTCCTAACATGTGAATTGTTAGGTTGTGTAAAAACTTGTGTCTTATAGGCCAATCTCCTCAACGATTTTGAACCTCTAATTTTCTCAACATCTGAAAAGTAACGATCAAACTCACTTATATCATCCTTATCATAACTCCTTGGCTTTATACGTTGCACTTGCTGTAATGAATTTGAATTCATAACTCACTTTAATAAGTTTAAATTTAAATATGTTTTCATTATATTCTGTCGTTCCTTAATATTCAGTAATTTTTCATCCTTTCCCTTGAATATTTCAAAACAAATCGTCTCATCATAATATTCTTTAATTAGATTAACCCATTCCTTCAATTCACTTTCACTTTCAAAAGGCACATGGTCCACTCCTTTTATGGAATTATGTAAATGCACATGCTTAACTTTCCCAGTTTCTAAATATTTTTTTACTTCCTCTTTATTCATATTAAGATGCCCAACATCCAATGTAACCCCTTGTACGCCACTTTCATTAACTATTTTCATAACATCTCTAAAATTCATTCCCTTAATATTCTCTAGATAAACATCAATTCCCCTACTCACAAATTTCTTTATTCTCTTAACATTTTCTTCAACATTTAATTCCTTTCTTGGATGTATTGTAATCCACTTACAACCTATTCTCTTATACTCTTCCAACACATTTGAATTTTCAAGTGTATCTTCCCAATGTAAATGGCCAACATATTTACTATTTTTTTCCAACTTAAATTGTGGAAGAATTGTAATCTCAACATAATCAAAATTAATTAAACCAAATTTAATTTCCTCTTTGTAATGTTCAAATGAAGGCATATAACTATATTTCATATTTTTATTTCCCCTTTATTTATTTTATAACATAAACTTCTAACGTTAGTTGCACAATTATACTTTTCATATTCTTTTGTATTCAACCACATTATACTTTCAAATATATGAGGTTCCGTAACGTAAGGTTTTTCATTCCCTTTAATTTTAGCTAAAAAGTTATGACTTCTAAATTTCTTTTCTTCAATTTCAAAATCTTCATAACATATGTATTTAATTAATTCTAAATCAACACCAATTTCCTCTTTACATTCTCTTAAAGCGGCCTGTTCAATTGTCTCATTTAATTCAACTTTCCCGCCAGGCAATTCATAATGGCCATGCTTCTTTCTAAACAAAACTAGTATTTCATTTTTTTCATTTATTACAATACAACCAGACAATTCAATCCTCACATCTAAAATTAAACATTCACAATTTAAATTAATTACTTGTTTTTTACGGGGATGGGGCAGATATATTAAAATCGGTCAGAGGATTAGCGGGAGCACGAGGGCAGAGCCCTCGTACCGTGGTGTCGCGGCGGAACGCGACAGGGCCTCAACCGAGAATGACCTTTTCTTTCCCAGCGTCACTATGTTCCGCAATGGTAAAGAAAAGCCGCACGGAAAAGAAAGTAATTTTAGAATAATCACTGATCAATAAATATTTTAAAAAAAAGAGGGCCTCAACCGAGATTTTCATTATTTTTTTCAACCTTTTGGGTTGTACCTATTTGCTTAAGCAAATGGTATGTCATTCGGCTTTGCCGAATAGACAAGTCTTTTACCATGCACTGGCGACTTAGTCGCCGAGTGGTGGGAAAAGGTCAAATTGAACTCGGTCCTTAGGAGCATTGCATCAATCTTCAACATTCTGAAGATGGGTTCCACAATCCCATATGCTACCATTACACCATTGAGGCCATATATGTGATTTTATTAAAGTCATTAATATTTAAAATTTTTTATATAATTTAAGGCCTTTATATT
>ERZ795059.5886-NODE-5886-length-11019-cov-8.333273_pt1 | contig 11019 bp, 8 predicted proteins | sample MGYA00375143_ERZ795059 | MGnify/ENA primary metagenome ERZ795059 (study PRJEB30188, sample SAMN05720168) | activated sludge metagenome | isolation source: Anaerobic digester | place: USA | collected 2015-01-07 ... | reverse complement strand
GGTCAAACCGAAGGTCAAACCGAGGGTCAAACCGAAGGGGTGAGTGAAGGTTCAACGGAAGAAGGGCAAGCGGAAGGCCAAACGGAGGGAGAAGGGGAAATCGGAGACCCCGGTCTAATTGAAGACGGCGGATTCGAAGCGGGAACCCCCAACCCCTTCTGGGAAACTGAGGAAGGCATTTCCCCTATCTGCTCTTATGCCCTGTGCGGAGAAGAACCTATTAACGGCTATTGGAGCGCCTTTTTCGGAGGCGCGGATGTTGGTTCGGTTGCTTCCTGGGTCCAACAGCCTTTCCTCATCCCTGCGGATACCGAAAAAGTCTTCCTGAGTTTCAGGCTAGACTCGCTTTCTGGAAGCGGAACAGCCTATCTCAGAATAATGGTTGATGGCGCCCCGGTTACGGAATCTATTTTCGGAAGTCATATGCCTGAAGAATACACAAGCCTTCGCGAAATGGACTTTCTACCCTTCGCCAATGGAATTCCGCATATGCTCCGATTCGAGGGTGGAAACACCGCCAACGCCGAGGAAGGCGAAGGCATCCTGCTGCGGCTGGATAATGTGGCCATAGGATTCCATTCGCTGTTTGCAGGCGCTGACAACAATCACAATTACGCAATCAATCTCTCCGAACTGCTGCGCATGATCCAATTTTTCAACTCTGACGGGTTCCACTGTGACGCTTCCACCGAAGACGGGTATGCCCCGGGCGATGGCGATAGGAGTTGCCTTTCCAATTCCTCGGATTACAATCCAGAGGACTGGCACATCAGCCTGTCGGAACTTCTGCGGATTATCCAGTTCTATAATTCCGGCGGCTATCATGTATGCCCCGATGGCGAAGACGGTTTCTGTCCGGGTTTCTAAACACCTGTGGAGGGAAAGCCCCTGATTTCAGAGGCTCTCCCCAACAAATTAGCAATTGCTTACAATTTTCGTGCGCGGCGGGCGATGATCGTTCCAGCAAACCCCGCCAAGGTCAACAAGCCCAGAAAACCTGCCGCAGGCACTCTCGCCACATCTCCTTGAAGATACGTCAGGCCCTGCGACATCACCGTAATGCGATCCGTCACGTCGTTATAAATAACGCTGGTATAGGCGTGATTGCCGATGGGATCGAGGGTCTGCTGAATCCCTCCCGTGGCCGGATCAACCAACTGTACCCCGCCTTCCAACCCCCACCCGAAGGCGCCGCCAATGACCAGCAATCCCGCCTGGGTGATGCCGGAAACCCCGCCGTTGAAATAGGCGCCGGGGCTTCCAATGAGGGTTCCATCCGAAGTCCAATTGAGGGTGGTATGGGTAGTGTACGCTTGAATGAGTCCAGCCACACTAAAAGAACGCAATTCAAGACTGGCTGCATCCATGACATACACAATCCCGTTGGCCTTATCCACGGTCATGGCCGCGGAATATCCAGGTTTATACACCACGGTATCCCCTTTTACCGGCGGTTTCCGGACCACCGGCACAGGCCCCGACTTCCCTCCAGAGATGTCATGAATCACCAAAAGGCTGTTCATCCAGTCGCCTGCGCCCGCATCGATCAGCACAAGCGATTCGGTAAGAAACGTGGCGGCAAAATGCGGGATCGTGACAGCCACCGCATCGGGCGTGTAATCCTGCACAGCGCGCGCGTCAATCCGGTAGATTTTATCCAAATAGGGATCGGTCCCATAGCCGCCCGCGCCCAACAGCACCGTATGCCCATCGGGCGAGAGAATCGCAAAGGCCGGATCGCCCTCATATCCACTCGCATAGTGCTCAAACTTGTCCCGGTTAGGACGCTCCTGGACAAAGATCCCGCCGCCATTCCAGATCAGGAGGCGCCCATCAGTCAAGGCGGTCCCTACAACGTTATACCGGGCGGTCGTGGGAAAATTACTGTACACGGAAAAATCATCGGCTCCGGCAATTCCGGAACACACACACACTATCAACGTCCAAAAACATACTGACTTCATACGTATCCCCTTCATGGTTATCGTATTCCTTGTTAAGTACCATTTACCAGGGGAAAAGCAGGCAGGAAAAGAATCGGAAGGAAATCCATCCTGCGGCAACCTTTCCGCGAAATTGCAACAGCGAAACACACGATGCCAGGCAGGTCTTCTGGCTTCCGGATCCTCCTACTCCCCGCGCCTTCCCACCCTTTCTGGGCAGTGGTTCGATTCGCGGGTTTCGTCCCCGGTCACAGCAGCGCGACTGCGACGGACTTTCACCGTCTTCCCTTGGCCTGAGACCGTTACAGGCGTCCGATGGCTTGCTTCCTCCTTTCCGCCCGGTTGGGACACCGTAGAAGCAAAAGTATAGCGCGCCACATCTAAAGATGCAACGATCCCGGCAAGGATTCTTTCAATGCGCCGTGCGGGAGGAATCCCCTCCCCACATACATGTAAGGGGTTTCCCCTACACACTTGTAGGTAGAATCCGTTGCAGACAGTCTTTCTATTTTGAGCTATCATTTCATCTTGGTATTATTCCGCTTCTGCATCCGGTTTTTAGCGGGAAGCAATGCGAAAACCCTGGTCTCGAATCAGACGGCAATATTTGTTCGGATACTTTCAGGATTTTCCTGCTAAAGGCAATGACCGATTGCCAGAAATAGAACTTGCGTTGTGGCTCAAAACAGAACTGATAGTGAAAGGGAAAAAACATGGGAACCAAAATGACGCGAAGAGATTTATTGAAAGCCTCCGGTGTGACCGCTGGTGGGTTAGTCTTGGGGGCGAGTACGGCCCCTGAGGGTTGTGATCCTGAGATCTCTGACCCAAAAACGCGGAATACCTATTTCGCCAAACTCAAACCGTACTATCCCGGAACCGAAACATTGGGTGAGCAGGAGATGCGGATTACATTCTTGGGAACCACCTGCCTTCCCCGCTTGACCCAAGCCTGTAACAGCGTCTTTGTGGAACTAGGCAACGGCGAAAGCTTTGTGTTTGACTGCGGTACCGGCGTGATTCCCAAGTACTATGCCATGAACATCGGTCTGAGAAAGATGGACAAGATCTTTCTGACCCACCTGCATGCCGATCACTTTAGCGATTTGATCTTCATCTACGGTTTTGGACCTTCTGACGACCGCAGAACACCCCTGTATGTCTGGGGACCTTCAAAATCCAACGTGGTGGACCCCATTGACCAAGTCACCATTTACGAAGATGGCACTGCCGCCTTCTGTAAATCGATCCAAGACGCGATGCGCTGGCACAATGAAAGCCAGAGTTTCCTGCCGAGCAGTGTAGTAGGCTATACACCCCCTGCCTGGGCCCCACAGGACAAAGTTGACGCGTATGATCTCGTGGGATTTGATGTGCCCTGGAATGAAACTTCGGTGGTGTACCAGGATGATGAAAAAGGAGTGACAATCACCGCTTTCCCCGCCGTGCATTGCCGTCAAGGAAGCGTCAGCTACAAGCTGGAATGGAATGGCCTGTCCATGATTTTCGCCGGGGACACAAAGCCCAACTACTATATGGTGGATGCAGCCAGTCCCGGGGTCGATGTACTGATCCATGAGATCGTCGTTCCGGTAGACGTCTGGGCGGAAAGAGCTACCGGCGTATCGCCCAGTGATACTGAACATTTTGCCATCGCAAGAAGGGGCGCACAGATGGTTCAGGATAGCTCCCATACCCCACAACGAGCCTTTGGCTATATTCTCAGCCAGCTTGAAGTGCCGCCCCGGCTCGCCGTAGGCACCCATTTCCAGGCTGCGGACGATACCATTGAAGCAGCGATGGCGGACATCCGGGCGCATTACCCCCAAGGTGACTTAATAATCGCCACGGACTTGATGGTGATAAATGTTACCAAGGACCTCGTCGAAGCGCGGCGGGCAGTAGTATCCGACTTCACTTGGCAACCGCCCGTGCAGTTTGACCGCACGCTGGGCCAGGCAAAATACAGCAACGAAGATGGTTCCGGCAATCCGACCATGCAGCTTGATCCCAATGCGCGGCTCATCGATCCTGCACTCTGGGAAGCGTAATAACCAAAAAAACACCTGTTTCAACGTCCAGATCAAAAACGTTGAGACAGGGATAATTTATGAGATTGAAGCCACCACGAGAAAAATCGTGGTGGCTTTGTTGTTGATGAAGTTTTCTAAATACATAAAGACCGAAAAAATTCCATCGGGAAATAGCAACCAGTGAGAACTCCCTGTTGTGGCCGTCTTACGCGGCAAAAGCGGGAATTACCCGCCACAGACCAGATGCTCCTGTAAGTATAGTATCGGCAGACGGGACCTGTTCATGCGCCTGCACCATGATCATCCAGAGCGGCCGCTGCCCGGGGACTTATGAATCGGCGGCATGCCGCAACTTCACAGATTGCCGATACAAGTACTTTATGGGCCTCTTGTTTTGTAACATAGCCCAACGATCCTGCTGCAAAGGCACTTTCCACATGCCGACCATCCTCATGTATTGAGTAGACCAGCACTGGCACCGCGCGCTTGGAAAGGTCGGCAACAAGCGCCAAACCATCCTCATCCCCCAGCGAAATGTCTACCAGCGCTATATCGGGCTGGCATTGTTCCACACAAACCAGCGCCTCAGCGCGTCCGCCTGCCTCTGCACAAACCTTTATGCCTTCCGGTTCCAGCAGCAACTCCAGTCCCTGGCAAACTGCTGGGTGATCATCTACCACCAGGACACGAATGGTTTCTGCTTCTTTTTCTTGATTATTTTCCATAGTTCAGCTAATAGGCTATCAGCTTGACAGAGATTTGTCTGCCACGAATTTCCCCTACATCTATACAGGGGAAAATCCGTACCCCCGTGTAAGGGAATTTCCCCGCAAGAAACACCTGCGAACCTCAATGCGTCTGATCATGGTGGTGGCTTATGGCATTCCGTCGAAGTTCACGCATCCCTTCCAAGCCTAACTTTATCAATATGCGGGCATAATAGGATTCGACCGTGCGAGGGCTAACTTTCATAGTGGTGGCAATCGCACGGGTTGACTCTCCCTCACCCAAGAGCCGGTAAACCTGTTGCTCTTGACTGCTCAACCCACTTATGGAAGCCTGCTTGTCAGCAACTTGATCCGCCAAGGCAATGGCCGCCTTGGGACTGACAAACCGGCGGCCGGCAGCCACCTCCCCTATTGCCTCCACCAACACCTTGTGAACCTCCCGTTTCGTAACATAGCCAAGCGCCCCGGCAGCAAAGGCACGTTCCACATGCCATCCATCCTCGTACATCGAATAAACCATACACGGCACATGGCGATCACAAAGGCACCCCAACAGGGACATTCCATCCTCATCACCCAGCGAAAGATCAACCAGCACCACATCGGGCTGAAACTCATCCAAGTGTTCTAGCGCCTCAGCACACCCACTCGCCTCTCCACAAACCATGATACCCTCGGGCTCCAGCAACAAAGCCAACCCTTGGCGGACCGCGGGATGATCATCGATAATCAGGACATGAATGGCCTCAGAGCTTCTCATTCTGCTAACACTCATCGTTTTCCTCTTTAGTGTTCTGCAACTATTCGTCATATGGGGCAAATCCACGGCCCGGCACCCGGCAAAATATGCGTGTGCCTCCCTTGGGCAAGGGAGCCATGGTGAATTCCCCCTCCAGAAAGCGCGCCCGATAAGCCATGGTACGGAGGCCCATGCCACCCTCGGAAGTCTTGCCGGGCAGACCCTCGCCGTTATCCTCCACTTCCAGAATCAGTCCGTCTTTGCTCCCCCGTAACGCTACGGTGATCCGGCTGGCATGTGCATGACGCACCGCATTGCTTACGGCCTCCTGCGCAATCCGGTAAAGATGGTGTGCCGTGGTGGAATCGGCAACACTCACATCGCCTGCGGTTTCGAACTGGCAAGCAAGCCCGGAGGCATCCCGGGTCCGCTTGATAAGTATTTTCAATGCCTCCGCAAGCGCCTCAGGGTCAGCATCTAAAGGGCACAACCCTTGGGCGACAGCGCGGGCCTCCTCTATAGTTTCATCAAGCAGCGAAGAAAGTGCGGAAAGTTCTTCCACTACCGGCGTCTCGCCCCGGTTCAACCGGCGCGTCAATGCTTCTGAACGCAAAAGCGCACCTGTAAGTTGCTGGCAAACACCATCATGAATTTCATGCCCCAGACGGCGGCGCTCTTCATCTCCGGCACGGGCCACCTCCCGTTCCAATCGCTTCCTTTCCGACATTTCCCACTCCAAATCTTGGTACGCGGCACGCCGGTCCGAAGCCTCTTTCTCCAGCTTCGACAAAGATTGCAGAAGGAACCAGTAAAAACGCTCCAGCAAAATCATTAAGGCAATCAATACCCCCATCAGCCCGGCGCTCTGGGTCAACATGACGGTCAACGGCACAGGCGCTGCATTCGCGGGCATCACAATCACGCCCCTAATAAAAGGGGCATCATGCAGAAATGGAACACACAGAAGGATCACCGCACTGAACACTGTCGCATACCGCCCCGCCGGCACGCCAAAGAGCACTAAAGTCAGCAACGGAAGGAAAACCGGCAAGGCCCGCAAAAAAGGACCTTGCGGAAAGGTCATATTGCCAACGAAAATCATTATGTATGCGACAACCAGCATGGCCCCAGCCCGGACCCTGAAGTCAATCCGGCGAAGCATGGTGCTCAATATTACAACTACATATGCTCCCGCCATTGTGCCTTGCACAAGTCCCGTCGATGGCGGCGCCTCTCCTCCTAACATCAAGATAACGCCTGGAAAATACGAGATGATACTGGCGATCAACAGGGCATCGGTCGCTTTACGGCGCCATTCTTCCAGCGCAATTTTAACCGCATCACCTTCCGGCGCCGCTCCACCATGCATCGCCAACAACTCTCCACTTCCCCAATGTTTGCACTCGACTACAATACCTTTGCTCACTCTTCACCCGGCCATCCTGCGTATCCATCAGATAATACAAGTCTAACAGGTTTGACTATTAACCTCCAAGTGGAGTGATCCAGGCGATTCCAGGCACTTGCCTGAAACGAAACGCACCACGTATCCAATTGACCTTTCCATTGCCCCGCCTATAAGATTACCCCATGAATACGGATGGAAATACTGCCATGAAGGTTATTCTTGTTCTGGGAATTCTGACGTTCTTATTCCTGCTCCTCACCTCATATGCACTAAAGAGGACGCTTAAACCCAATGAACTCGAACGCGTCGTGATCCGGCAGAAATACTCGCCCTTTGATTCCCAGCGCGCCTTCAAAGATTTGTCCACCATCGTCGCCTTCGGCCCCCGTCCGGCGGGCGCCCCGGAATCGGCCAAACTGCGCGAATTCCTAAAACACGAATTGACCATGAAAGGGATTCGCTGTTTTGAACACGCCTTCGAGGCAGATACACCGGCGGGCAAGAAGTCCATGGTGAATCTAGTGGCCGTCATCGAAGGCACACGTTCTGAAACCATCCTGATTGGCAATCATTACGATACCAAGCTTTTTAAGGACTTCCCATTTATAGGAGCGAATGACGGCGGCTCCACCTCGGCGTGGATGCTCGAAATGGCGCGTTCGCTCGGGCCGCGACGCGACGGACGCACCCTCTGGCTGGCATGGTTTGATGGCGAGGAAGCCGTCGCAAAATGGTCGGACACGGATGGCCTATATGGGAGCAAGGCATTGGTAAAACACCTTCAGGAAAACAGGGAAATCGCCAATCTCCGGGCCATGATCAACGTGGATATGATTGGCGATACCTATTTGGGCATCCAAAAGGATAAAAATGCCGCGCAATGGCTTCAGGATATTTTCTGGGATACCGCGCGCCGCCTGGGCTATCAACAGCATTTCGGACGCCTCGCAGGCAACATCCAGGACGACGATTTTCCATTCCGTCAAGCGGGTATTCCTTCCCTGCTCCTGATTGATTTCAGTTATGGCGGTTCTATCCTTGAACACCAGCAAAACTGGCATACGGCCAATGACACGCTGGAGAACGTGTCCGCGGCCAGTTTGCAGGCGGTGGCCGACGTCTTTTATCATGCTTTACCGGCAATAGACGGCTATTTGGATCAACATCCCCGGAACCAGGATTAATATGAGCGTACTGGCAGACGAAGACACCATATTGCAGGGCGGATACTCGGTAGAGGACCTCCAGCGAATCGTAGGAGCGCTCTACCGCGTGCACCGGCTGGTGGCGGTGTTGACAGACCTGGAACAACTCCTGAGCAGCATCTCGGAAGAAAGCCGCCACGTCGCACGCGCCGAGGCATCCTCGCTCATGCTATTCGATCCCGAAACCGAAGAATTGTACTTCCGCGTGGCATTAGGCGAAAGCGGCGACCAGGAAGCCCTGAAACGCGGCATCCGCCTGAAACTGGGCCAAGGCATCGCCGGCATGACGGCCCAGAGCCGATCGTCGATTATGGTCGCTGACGTCACGAAAGATCCCCGATTCTTTCCGGGGGTGGATTCCGCCATCCAATTCCAAACCCGAAACCTGCTGGCCGTTCCCATGATTGACCGCGACACGCTCATCGGCGTGCTCGAAGTGGTAAACAAAATCGGCGAGGAAACCTTCTCTCCCCTCGACCTGCGCGTAATGGAAATGTTCTCTTCCATCGCCGCCAGCGTCGTCTCCAACGCCCGACTCATCGAAGAACACATCCGAAACGAGCGATTCGCGGCCATCGGCCAAGCCATTACCACCCTCTCACACCATACGAAAAATATCGTGACCGGCCTCAGCAGCAGCGCGGATCTGATCGACATGGGCCTGCAAAACGGCAATATCGACATACTCAAACGAACCTGGCCGGTGTTCAAACGAAGCACAAAGCGGGTCTCAAATTTTGTACAGGACATGCTTACCTTTTCAAAAACACGCGCTCCAATTCGAGAGCAGTGTACGGCGGCTTTTTTGATTGGAGAAGCCCAGGAAACCTTCACCGAACTCTTCGCGCGGAAAAACATCACCCTCAATGTGGACACCAAACAGGCCGCAAAACCTGTCTGGGTGGATCCGGAAGCCCTGTACCGCTGCCTGATCAATCTGCTTATCAACGCCGCCGAAGCCGTGCCCGAAGACAATGGGTGCATCTCCATCACTGCCCGGACCCTGGAGAACGACACGCTGGAGATCCTGGTGGATGACAATGGCCCCGGGGTGCCTGAAGCGCACTGGGAACGCATTTTCGACCCATTTTTCTCAACCAAAGGCTCCCAAGGAACTGGCCTGGGACTGGCCGTAACCCGTAAAATCGCCCGGGAACACGGCGGCGACATTACAGTGGGCGAAGCGCCGAAGGGCGGCGCTTCCTTCCGCATGGCCATACCGGCAATGGCCGGACCAACAAAGGAAGTTTTAGGAGTATGAAGAATTGGCTTGATCGGGAAGCGGTGGGATGGATATTCTGGTTGACGTTGTTTATCGCCCTCATCTATCCGGGCTATCTTTGCACCCGTGCAATGACGTACAATACGGCAAGCAACATGACCCGGATAGGCGTGGGTGTATTTGCCGCCGCCATCATGTCGGGCGTGGTGTCCACGGGCGTGAATGAACTGCTGCACCGGCGGCGGGCAAAACAACATAATGAACGCCGGAAAATTGAACGGAAGGAAAAACGGAAGCGGAAATAACCGCGCCATGCGCTCATGCCCCAGGGGCTGAGCATGGCAATAACGCATCGAAAAGGCATTTACATCATGGCGGACATGTGGGAACTGGCGCACTACGTTGAAGAACATGCGGAAGACCACGAGCAGCGTTGGAAACTGGCGAAACAACTCTACGCGGCGTGGGAGTACCGTCTTGCGCTGGAGCATCTTCAAGTCCTGAAAAACGAATGGCAGCGCAAACTGAACGTGGTCCGGTATCTGGCGGCCACCTATTACCGGCTTGGACGCTATGATGAAGCCATTGCGGAATTGGAAGAGGCCATAAAAACGTGGCCCCAGGAAATCGGCATCCGGGAACAATACGCACGCGTGCTGGAGGTGGCTGGAAGACGCGAAGAAGCCATTCGCGCTTGGGAAGAGATCACGCGGCTGGATTCAAAACATCCCATTGCCGCCAACGCCGTGCAACGGCTCATTGAAAAGCGGGAACAACCGCCAGAACAAGATCTGCATCTGACCGACAGCGACAGCGGCATCGATCTGAGTCCGGGGCGCATCTGCCCGAACTGCGGGGCGCAAAACAGCGACGAATTCGACCGCTGCTGGCAATGTCACGCACAATTATTCCACGACCGCCGCACACCTAAATCCTCCTCCGCCATGGAGGAGCGGCATGCCCCCATGATTACGGCGGAAAACATCAGCATGGCATCGGGGATAATCGTTGTGGCGCTCCTGGCCCTGTCGTTGTATCTGTCTCTCAAATTACTGGCCTTTCGGGGCGGAAATGGCGTTTTTGTCAGCACCTTGGGAGAACTCTACAACACCGATCTTGCCATCAGCCGTGTCCTGACCGGCTTGGCCCTGCTCTTCATCTGGCCCGCGGCATTGGGGCTCACCCTCACCCTCGTCAAATCGGAACGGCCCGTACCCCCCCCGCTCATTATTCTTACCGGCTTGCTCATGGCGAGCTTTGGGTATGTCTGCAGTTGGCTTCCCGCTAACCTATTTAACCTCACCTTCATTCTGCCGCCTGTTTTCGGCCTCGTCATTATCATAGGCGCCTTTGGAATCGGTTTCCTGCGCGCGCTGAATGTCTGGGCGCTCCACCTGATTATCGTGCTGATTGCGGCGCTCGCCATTTTCGACCTTTCCGAATCCGTCCAACTGGGTTCCGTCTTTAATCCAGTATCGGAGATTCCCTCGATTATCGAATACTCAAAAGCGCAGAAAGCCAGCGCCACTCCTGGGAACTACCCCGTTCCGGGGGAAACCATTCCCATCGCCCATAAAATGCGATGGAAATCCACTGGGTCGCCTTGGCTCGACAAACGCGCCGGTGAGACCCAGTTCTCTGTGTATTGCGAAACAGAAAATCCCAACCTTAAGTTCGAGATCAATCAAGGGGAAACGAAACCGCTGGTCTTCGAATATGTAAAAGTGAAGCAGTGGACGTA
>ERZ795059.5880-NODE-5880-length-11031-cov-4.755375_pt1 | contig 11031 bp, 11 predicted proteins | sample MGYA00375143_ERZ795059 | MGnify/ENA primary metagenome ERZ795059 (study PRJEB30188, sample SAMN05720168) | activated sludge metagenome | isolation source: Anaerobic digester | place: USA | collected 2015-01-07 ... | reverse complement strand
GCACATCTATGCCAACACCACCCGAGAGATAGCCTTGGTACACACCTCCACGCAGCTTGATAAACCCGAGCATCGAGAATTCAAATCCGGCATACACCTTGAGAAACGAATTGCTGTCCGGATCAAAGAGATCCCGGATATCCAGGGCAACTGTGAGATTCTCGATGAGAACCGGGATGATCGTTCCAACCCGGTACGAGCCACCAATCGCCAGACTGGGGTCGATGTAGGCCGCTCCGGCATCCGTTCCATCTCCAAAGACCACATCGCCAATGCTGTCCGTACTTGTGGGCTTGGTCCAGGCAAAGCGCGTTGCATAGAAATCCGAGAGCGTCAGGGATGCCTTGAGATCCTTTTTCTCGCCGAAGGTCGCGACGAAGCCGAGGTCCATACCGAAGGCCAAACCGCGCCTGATCTCCATCTCCTTGAGATCAAGACTTCCGAGGTTGTAGAGATAGAACAGATCCATCTTGTCCTTGCGGTACTGGACACGGTTGATCACCTTGGCATTGACACCAAAATGGAGTGCCATCTCGATCGCCTTGATGTCCAGAACCTCGGTGGCAATATTGGCCACCAGCACCGTATCGTTGTAGGCCAGTATATTCCAGGTCGGGACCGGAATATCGGGATTGGCCTTCATCCGCACATTCAACGAATTGAAAACTGCAAGATTGATGTTGAAAGGAAGGATGTTGAGCATGGTGAAGTAGAGCGGTGCCGACCCGACGGATATCTTCATTCTCGAGAGATAGTTCCAAGTCGAATTGTCGATATCGGAACTCCCCGAAGCAATCCCGGTAAAGGAATCCTTGTGGTCGTAGAGACTCAAAAAATCGCCTGAAAACACGAAGTGCGCCTGAACAAGCGAAACCCAGCTTCTTTCCAGCAGGGAGGTTCCAGCCGGATTGTTCATGATGGAGTATTGGTCGTCATTGATTGAAAGACGAACACCACCCATCGCCTTCGACCGCAGATTGAGAATGTCAACCTGGGGAGCATCGAGAGCCGCGAGCGACCCGGCAGCCAATGCACTGATCAGTACTACGGCAAACAGTCGTTTCATGCGTGCCCTCCTTTGTTAGTATGGCATCCAGTTGGATGACTTCACAGACGGTACATTTGTATACTTGGCAAAATTCTCGACCTGTACGCGGAAAGCTGAAAGCGTATCAAACCCTGCCTTGAGCCCGGTTGAGTCGTTTGTGATGGAATTGACCAGATTGGTCAGACTTGTCCGGATATCCGAAACGGCATCTACCGCTCTGGTCACAGACTCGGCGGACATGCCCGAATCCGGTGACTGGAGTAGGTTGACCATCCCGTCAGCAACTCCGATCAGATTGAGAAGCGACGCGTTGTTGTTGGTCGCAGTCAGTGTCGAAAGGATCTTCTGATAGGTATTGCTCAAGGTGGCAATCGTATTGGTGTACGAAATATGGAAATTTTTGAAAGTTGTCCGATTGGCCAACTCGTCATTGAGAACAAGCAAACTCGGGTTAAACGTCGTCAGTGCATCAGTATCGATATTTGCCACGAGACTTTGTGTAACCACAAACTGTTCCTGGACAGTCAGGGCAACATGAACGGCCTTGATGATCAGGTAATTCAGCGTCACATTCCGGTCCGTCGAAGGAATCACGCCGTCGCTCTCGGAAGGCAGGGCCCAGGGAAGATTGTTGGAACCGAGACGGACAGCTCCGGTCACCCTGTTGATCCCGATCACCGGAGCACGATACCAGGCAGCATTGGATACCGCTGCAATGATCTTGGCCTTGTAGTCTGCAGATGGCGTTGACAGACTCGAGAGAAATGAATTGGTATTTGTCCCGCTGGCATCAATATTAAAGATAGCGTTCATCAGGGTGGGCACATCCTTGATCTGGATATCCCTGAGCACGATGGCCGAAGAAAGCCCGATCATTGCCTCGGAAGAATTCGGTTTTTTCCCGAGCGCTTCAATGTACAACTGGACTGCCGCCGAAAAATCATCCCGCTTCATGGCGGCTTCGGCATTCGAAAGGGCTTTGTCAAAATCATCAGCCCCATCATCAGAGTAGAGCGGATCAAAGACGTTACAGGAAGCGAGCAAGATCGTCAGCACCAGCATGAATATCTGCATCGCAGTCGTCCGACGTATCATCATGGCTGTCCCTCCTTTGGGGGGTACATGCGCCGCAGCAACAACGTTACCGTACATCGCGGTCAAACTCAAGTATACTCCAGACATGTCTCATTTTCAGCATTTGGTCTTTCAAAAAATATCATAGGATAATGCAGCTTCTTTTATGGAAGCACCAGGTTCAGTGCGGCCTGCATGCTGCGGAAATCCGCAATTCCCTTACCAGCGATGTTGTAGGCAGTGCCATGATCGGGGGATGTTCGAACAACTGGCAGTCCGAGAGTCATATTAACGCCCTGGTTCCCGTCCGTTGTTTTAAAGAGAACAAGCGCCTGGTCATGGTACATGGCCAGCACGCCCGCGTACCGGCCACCCGGACCAGCTTCCCGATAGACAGTATCCGCCGGAAACGGACCATCCACTCTTGCCCCAGCAGAACGTGCCCGTTCAATAGCGGGCCCGATCACCCTGATCTCCTCATCGCCAAAAGCTCCCGCTTCCCCGGCATGCGGGTTCAGGCCGGTCACGGCCAAAAGGGCTGCATCTCCCCTGTGTGACCTGAGCCACTCCCAGAGACGCATGATATGCCTGTAGACACGGCCCTCCGTGATCTCGTCCGCCAGCTTCCGGAGGGAAACGTGCGTTGTCACCAGGGCGGTCACATACTCGGGACCGACAAAAGTCATGGTAGGATCCTCGATGCCGAAAGCCTGTCCAAAAAACTCGGTATGCCCGACGAACGCAGGATCGATTTTGTGGATCAGGGATTTGTTGAGCGGCGCTGTCACCAAGGCATCAGCATCGCCGGTGTTAACCAGGTCAACCGCCCTGTGCAATGTGTCCAGAACGACCTGTCCGCCGAGCGTCGGCGGCTTTCCCGGCGCGCCGGGATGAAGGTCCGTCGCTATCTCGAGGAAATAGTCCCGGTGCGCGAGCAAACCGGGTTCGAGAGAGCACATGCTCTCCCATGCAAACCGCGGTCCGAGAACAAGAACCTGTCCCGGACGGATAGCATCGGCCACAATGGCCCGGGCCGTGACCTCGGGGCCGATTCCCCAAGGATCACCCAGAGTTACCGCAACCGGCATGACTCAGTCTGTCGATGCGTAGAGATTCTCGATCAGGGTCCGTGCCGACTGATTGAGGTCGTTGGAGATGATACAGCGTCCCTCAAGAATTACGCCATTTTGGATAATCAACTCCGGAGTCCTGATGTCCCCGAGGATGCGGGCCGTCGGAAGAAGCATCACCCTGGTTGAAGCCTTGATGTTCCCGATCACAAGACCCTCAACCACAACATTAACCGCGTTGATATTGGTCTTGATGCGACCGGTCTGACCGATGAAAAGCTGGTCGACCTCAAGCGCGTCGCCCTCGAATTTTCCGTCGACTCGAAGAGCCCCCTTGACCATGAAGCGGCCTTCGAAAAACGACTTCTCCCCGATGATTGAATTGGTGATCTCACCCTTGGAAATGACAGCCATCTGGCACTCCTTGCCTTGCCTCCGCGCCGTGGCGGGGTTACGGTCGGTTCTGCATCTTTTTCAGACCCGGTACATTAAGATATTCAGAAAACTCGTCCAAAAACAAGCGGATCCGTTCAATACCCTCCGCAATCTGCATCCCGTCCAGCTCACGATGCCCATGCAAGGGATCGAACACCAAGACCTGCTCCGGATTCAACACAAGGTTTCCCCCGTTTTGGTAGTCACTGATCAAAAGCGACAAAAAATCATGGAGTCCATGGGTGAAATCACTGGTCTTCATGATCAGGTCCATAAAAAGCTTGCGCTTCATCTGTCTCAAACTGTCGGCATGCTCGCCGGACGCAACACGTCCCGACGAAATATCGTGGACAACATCGAGATAGCTCTTGAGGGAATGCTGGATGGCTCCGTAGAGATTGAAAAACGTATCCCGCTTTTGGGCGTGGTTGAAATCCAGTTTCAACTGGTAATTCCCCAGAACCGAGAGATATTCGCGTTCAAAATGCCTGAGAAAGCTGGCAATCTCATTCACTTCCTGTTCGTTGCATTCCGGACTGGCCGGCTGGATCATGACAGCGGAGAGCAGGGGAAACCGACCGACCGTCTCTTCGCTTCCCTCCTCCTCGTCGCTCTCGACCTGCTGTGCCGAAACATCTCCCAGGTAGCGCCTGATGTCATCCTCGCCAAAGCTTCCCTCGTCCAGCCTGAGCCGATCTTTCTTCAAAGCGGCCAACTGCTGCGAAACACGCTTTTTTTGGTCGGGATTCCCCGATGTTCTCAGCACCATCTCCAGCTGCCGGGAGAGAAGGCTGATTTTTTCCTCTACAAGAGACTTTGTGCCACTGTCCATCAATCCCCCCCGGCGGTTGAGAGTTCACCATCGGCAAACCTCTCAAGATATTCGGCCGACTTGCTCCGCAAAACCCTGTCATAGACAAGTGCCAGATTCTTGCCGGCTTCCGGTTGATCAGGATCAAGCCGGAGCGATGTTTTGAAAGCGCGGGCCGCTTCCTCAAATTGACCGGATCGTGCGAGCAGCACCCCGAGGTTGTTCCAGCCTTCAGGACAATCGGGAAGAACACGGACCAGGTCCCGAAATCCCTCAATGGCCAGAGAAACCATTCCCGCCTGCATGGAAGACCATGCAGCCCGGGCCAGGACACCTGCATCGTCCCTGAGCAACCGCGAAAGCTTCCGATAGATGCCCGCAGCCTTGTGGTGGTCCCCGGAATGAACCGCTATCTCTCCAAGCATCCGCAAAGCCGCCACCTCCCTCCCGGGCATCCGGCATCCGGACTCGAGCCAAGGAACAGCTTCCTCCCGTTTCCCGAGAAGAAAAAGGAGGTATCCTGTCAGATAGGCCCGTTCATCCTCGCTTGCGGAGCTTCCCGCCGGCATGTTCCCGAGAAGTGCCAAAGCCTTTTCATAGCTTCCACGCTGAGTGTAGCATTGCACCTGAAGAAATACAAGTCCGGGATCCCCTCCGGCAAGATCTGCATGGCGTGAACATAACTCCAGACATTCCTCAACCCGTCCACAATCCATCAGTCTCTGGGCAATCAACCGCACAAGTCCCGCATCCCGCAAGCCGGAATCGTACAACGCCTGCACCACAGACCAAAGATCCGGATGATCAGGCTGATGTGACAGAAGACTAGAAAAAATCTCCAGAGCCTCCTGCTCCCTCCCCAAACTCGCCAGACAAATCCCGTACCGACAGAGTCTCGCCCTGTCGAGGGAGTCCCGATACTTCCCGTACTGCTCGCAGATACTGCCAAACTGGCCGCGTCTGTACAGAATATCCGCCAATACAAGCTGCGATTCGACATCGTCCGGCCTCAAGTCAGTCACGCTCGACAGGACCTGAACAAGGGCGTCCTCATCACCCGTCTTCCTGATCCATGGAATCGCGAACCGCAGTACGGCTTCATCCCTTGCGAAGAGCGGCAAAGCTCCCGCCAATGTCCTTCCGGCTTCATGGACTTCACCTGTCTTGATCTGGCAAGCCGCCAGCAGGAGATGGGAGATTGCACTGGCAGGATCCATACTGACAGCGCGCTTGGCCTGGGCACAGGCCTGATCATGGAGACTGAGACGAAAAAGCGCCAGCCCGTGATAATACCGGATCTCGGCGCTGTCAACTTGAGACGATAATGATTCCGCCAAGCGTCTGGCACGCTCGTCTTCACCGGCCACGAGAAATACCTTGAGCATGGCCGCGATGGTATCCCTTCGCAAGGAATACCCATGTTGCACAAACGACTCCAGCCTCGGGACAAGCCGTTCAATGACACGAGGGAGTCGCCCATTGGGGAGTTTGACAAGCGTGTTGACACGGAGCGGAAACGAGAGGGAGCGCGCGACCTCGCGCAAAAACATTGATTCCATTTCAAGCTGGGTCCAGCGGGCAATCCCGTGGACAAAGCTCTCCCTGTCATCAGTTTTCGCGCTCTCCGAGCCCGGCTGATCCTCCATCACCGGAGCAGTGCCATCCGCCAGCGAACCATCCGATGGCCCTCCCGGAACCGTTTCTCCATCCAGCGTGATGCGATGGAACTCCGTCATGGCGACATCCCAGACAAGAGGCTCGCAGGCTAGATCCTCCCATATTAGACCGGTCATCATTGGTTCCATGTGCAACTCCCTCAAACACGAAGGCCACACACCAGTAGACTGGGTGCGGCCTTGACAGCGCTCTCTGATGAAGGAAGAATATCACCAGAAATCGCGCATATCGTCCTTGTCCCCATTGGAATCGAAGTACAGATCCACCTGGGCAGTCAGGAAATCGAAGTAGATGTAGTACTTGCCTTGAGACTCCATCGGGTCGCAGTTGATGAGGAATCCGTCAAACGTGATGCCGATTTTTTTGGGGTCTGTGACCTTGTAATCTTCTTGCACAATATTGGGTTTGATGGGAAAGAGCACCCTGCGCCAGCCCTTGTGGTTCAAGGGACGCATGGCCGAAAGGAAGCGCTTGTTGCCCTCATAATCCCGGATCATGACCCAGAGCGAGTGGTTGTAGCCACGACCGGCCACATACACCGAAAGGGATTTGCACACTCCGGGGACCTTGATGGGGAGCGGAGGTCTGACCGTAAACCAGTTGTATCCACGCTTCATGAACTCCACCCGGACACCGAGAACAAACTTATTCTGGTTGTACGGAAATCCAACCAGTGGATTCTCGGAATTCTGCTTACCCTGGTCAGCCAACCCTTTGAGATAATTCTGGTTTTGATCGGTGATTTGCTTGAGCATATTGCTCACAGCCTGCGGCGTACCTGGGCGCTGCATCGAGAAAATCACGCCCTGGTCCCTGGGCATCTCGGGTATCCAGGAAGCTGCCTTCTCGAAATCATCGAGAATGAACGTGACAAGCTGCTCGTCAGCTGTACCTTTGGGATCGTTGTCATCCCCGGCTGGGTTGGTCGCACCATTTCCCCCGGTCGGACTCTGTGCAACACCCAGCGTACCAAGTGTGAGGAACGCAACCAGAAGCAGTATCAGCACGCCAACTCTCTGTATCGTCTTCATGTAGGAAATCTCCTTCCCGGGATTATTGTTTCAGCGTTTCTTGCTTGGGCATCCAGCCAATATTGGTACCCTTGACAACAAGATCATCACCATCAAAGCGTTCGGAATATACATCCGCCTGGATCTGCATACGGTCGAAGTAGACGTAAAAGACATCCTCACGCTCGCCGGGATTCGCAAACAAAACGAATTTCTCAAATCGCAGAGTCTTGAGTCTGGGAACATAGCGTTCACCCTGTGGAATATGCCGGGGCACCGCAAGCCGGATATTGCGCCAGCCAATGAAATTCAACCAGCCGGCGTCGATAATGTGCTTGTAGCCGAGGTAATCCAGAAGATGGATCTCGAGCCTCCACTGGAAATTCCCGCCCCAGACCCAGACGTCGATCGCTTCTACCCTGCCGATCATCGGCAGTGGTTTGGCAGGATAGACTTCCATCCAGTTGTATCCCTTGCGATCATAACTGGCTTTCACGGCCAAACAGCGATTGTTTGTGCCCTCGACTGTCACACCCCACGGCTTCCCGACAAAGTTTGTCCAGATATTCCGCTCGCGATCAATCTCGAATTGTTTTGTCGAGGGATTGTACTTCTTTGCGGCATACATCGAGTAATCCACACGCCATTCCTTGGGATCCTCGAATGAATTCAGAACGAAAGTCTGGATGTTTTGGGTGTTGTTGACCGGCCCGCCACTGAACTGCGCTGTGAGCGAGGAGTCACCGACAAGCCCGACAATTGTGAGCAGCATGACAAGCATGAAGAGTGTACAAAGTTTTCCGGTTCGTTTCATCGCTATCCCTTCTTCCCTCGTCCACCATGTACGCAAACGGACGGGACCATACCTAAAGGTGTATCGTTATTCCTATCGGCAAGTATATCCGAAAAATTCAGTGCTTTGCAACGAATTTGCAAGCCGACCAAGCCGCAGAACGGGCGTCCGTCCTCAGTGAACCTGGCGGATCCGGTTGTTGTCGTCAACCAGAATGATTTTTGGGGCATATCCGTCCAGCTCGGTCTCATCGTACAGGCAATAGGCGAAGATGATGACCAGATCTCCACGGTGCACAAGCCGGGCGGCGGCGCCATTGATGCAGACCGTACCGCTCCCCCGGCTACCATTCATGATGTATGTCTCGAAACGGCTGCCGTTATTGATATCCACAACCTGCACCTTTTGATACTCCCGCATACCGGCAGCCTCGATCAGGTCAAGGTCAATGGTGATACTTCCCTCGTACTGGAGATCGCTGTCGGTCACCGTCGCACGATGGATCTTAGCCTGCAACATCTGATACTGCATCTAACTCACCCTCAATCTGGAACACCTTCCGGTATTCATCATATCTTCGTACCACATCCCTGACGGTAATCCCGGCAATCCCGTAGACTGAAAAATCCTGCACATTGAACGATGCCACGCAATTGGCCCAAGCCAAGGCCTTGCGCCAAGTTGCGGCATCCATGCTGCCGGCCCTGTCAAGGTAGCCGACAAGCGCCCCGGCAAAGGAATCACCGGCCCCGGTCGGATCAACAATCGTCTCGAGTGGCACGGCCGGAAGGACTGCGATCCAGTCCCGGGAAACAGCAAGCACTCCATGTTCGCCCTTTTTGATGATCACATAGGACGGACCCATCCCGAGCACGATTCTGGCCGCTGCTATCAGATTTTTCTCGCCAGTCAGGCTGCGGATCTCGTCGCTGTTGAGAATGGCCGCATCAACGGCTGCAATCACACCAAGGAGATCCTCCCGGGCATTCTCTATCCAGTAATTCATCGAATCAAGAACCGCAAAGGCGCCATCCCCGATGCTCTTCCGGACATGAAGCTGCAATCCCGGATGAATATTGGCCAGGAACAGAAACCGGCTTTTCCTGGCTTCACCCGTCACAACCGGTGCAAAATCCTGGAACACATTGAGCTCGGTTGCCTCGCTGATGGCCGAGCCCATATCGCCTTCGTACCGACCTTTCCAGAAAAAGGTCTTTCCACCGGGAACAATTTCAACCCCGTCGAAATCGACCCCACGATCCTTGAGATAGCGGATCCGGTCAAACGGGTAGTCGTCGCCAACGACGCCCACGATGTAGACCTTCGAACAGAGTGAGGCCGCGTTCGCAAAATGAACGGCTGAACCACCAATCTCCCGTTCAACACTTCCGGCAGCGCTCTGGATGGAATCCAGTGCAACCGAGCCTACAACCGTGATTGCCATTCCGTGACCTCTCCTGGATGCAATGCCCTTGCTGGGCAGCCCATGTATTAATACTTTTATTCGGGGCGCGAAACAATCAAAAATGTCACGCCTGCAAACCGGACGAGTGCGGGGAAGACCCTGCCGGCCGTTCAAGAAACAGAAAAAGAGGTTCCCATGAACGTACGCAACTCCCTGATCCCGGCTGGCCTGCTCCTGTTCTTTCTCGTCTCATGCGGACAGGATATCGGCGAGAAATCACGCTTTGTCGTCCCACTGGACAGCATCACACTGGGTATGAAGCGGAGCGATGTTGAGCGAAAGCTTCCGATATCCAGCGGCACCTGGCAGTCCGCCACGCTTTTCTCGAGCCTTCTCGGAATTACGGAAAGCACCCTGACGAATCGCGGACTCGTGAATGTCTATCTTTTTTACCGGAAGGATGGCGATGACGTGCTGTTGAATGCCGCGGTCCTTGAATTCTCTTCCCGGGAAGAGGCCCGTCTCCTGACTGAAGCCACCCGCCGCTATGGAACGAACCGGAACCGGGTCTGGCAACCTGAAAACTCGATTCGCATAGAGATGGAGTCGCCCAGGAATGGCCGGCTGAAGATGATCTACGACACCACCCAGCCCCATCGATGATACCCGGTCGGGCATGGCCATGCAACAGGGCTTTCCCAATACCCGGTGAAAGCCCTGCCTGTCACCAACCAGACACCGGATCAGCAGGCATGCATGATCCCGGGACGAACTCATTTTATAGAAGTCATTCCACACAATCTGGAATGAAGACAGAGAGACGAATCGACACGGTCAAGGAAGACCGGACCCGGACAGATTTGCAAATCCGTCGAAACAGTCACGCCCCCTGCCTGACCGACCGTCACTTTACCGACCCGGTCGCGCAAACAGACTGATGATCTAATTTTTGGGAGCCTTTTTTTTGGCTGGTGCAGAAACACGAGGTTTGGCTGCAACCTTTTTCGGTTTTGCAGCCGAGTCTCCTTCTGCCTTGGACACCGGCTTTCGCCTTGTTTTGACAGGGGCCGGAGTCTCAGAAACCGGGTTCTCGGTCTCTTCGTCATCCTTCGGCTGCGGAAAACAGAACGGGCACATGATATAGTTCCCGTCATGCGGAATATCCTTGATATACCAGCGCTCATTGGGTGATATTTCAAGGGCCCGGGGACAGTTGGAATCGGTACGATGAACGAGCCGATTGGACGCTGAGCCCACGAACGGTGTGTTTTTCAAGAGAGGCGGGTACTTCGTGTCAGCCATGAATCCCCCGGAGAATCTGCCAGTAGCGTGCTACACGAAATAAAATACCGCCCATGGGTAAAAGCAAGAATTTTGCTCACTCCGAGGCATCAGGAAGCGCGATGAACCGATCATGCCCCCTTTGCGAAAACCGGAATCCATCCCATCTCTGGACAATCACCCGTTTCGAACAGCCCTTCGATATCAAAGTCTGTCCGGACTGCAGCATGATCTACCAGGATCCTCTTCCCGAAGCGCACCAGGTTGAAGAGTTGTACGATCAGGCCTATTACACCGGCCAGGGTGGCCAGGGTCGGTATACCTATCTCGACGAGCGGACCAACCCGCGCGGTCACCGCGCGGTCAATCGTGCCCGGATCCGCTTTTTGCTCCGGATCTGGCGGCGACTGCGGGATCCCGCCAGCCA
>ERZ795059.5875-NODE-5875-length-11045-cov-4.422839_pt1 | contig 11045 bp, 7 predicted proteins | sample MGYA00375143_ERZ795059 | MGnify/ENA primary metagenome ERZ795059 (study PRJEB30188, sample SAMN05720168) | activated sludge metagenome | isolation source: Anaerobic digester | place: USA | collected 2015-01-07 ... | reverse complement strand
CTTTGAGGGAAAAGGTTGCTCAATACTATGAGAAATTCGCTGGTTCGATTTCTCCAAATGACGTTTTTGTCACAACTGGTGCTTCAGAGGCTATTTTATTTGCCTTGTTTTCTTGTTGCGATGAATTTGATGAAGTCATCATTCCAGAACCCTTCTATGCCAATTATTTGGGCTTTGGCCACACTAGTTCCATCAGAATCGTCCCTATACCGAGTTCTATAGAAACAGAATTTCAATTGCCCGGTGTTGAGAAATTTGAAGAACTCATTACGCCTACAACCAAAGCAATTTTTCTTTGTAATCCTGGAAATCCTACCGGTTGCTTATACAGTAAAGAAGAACTTGCTCAATTGATGAAGCTGGTTATAAAATATGATCTTTTTCTGATTGTAGATGAAGTGTATCGCGAATTTTGTTACGATGAAAAATTTACTTCAGTATTATCCTTTGCCGATACACACGAACATGTCATTGTCATTGACTCTATTTCAAAAGTTTTTAGTTCTTGTGGCGCTCGTGTAGGCTTTTTGGTTACTAGAAATAAGGCTATTCAAAAGGTTGTCGAAAAATATGCACAGTTGAGATTGTGTCCACCTTATTATGGTCAAAAATTGGCTGAGGTATGCTATGATTATGCTGAAGATTATATCAGAGAGGCCAAGGCTGAGTACACTAAGAGGAGATCTGTTTTGTATGATAGTTTAAAACAAATCGAAGGTGTAAAATGCTATTTGCCCAAGGCAGCTTTTTATAATATGACTCAATTACCAGTTACTGATGCTAATGATTTTTGTAAATGGCTTTTGACAGATTTTGTACATCATGGAAGTACTGTCATGCTTGCTCCTGGTTCTGGTTTTTACCTTCACAAAGCTTACGGTCTCAATCAAGTTCGCATTGCGTACATACTCAATGAACATGACCTACGAGAGTCTGTGGAATGCCTTAAAATAGCATTAGATAGATACAATAATAGAGGAAAGGAAGGTATTATAAATCATTATGTGAGTGAGGCACCTGTAAAACGTGTCCTGGCTCCTTCCAACGATATGTAATTTTTGTAATATCAGATTTTGCAAACTACATTGTTGGTTGCAAAATAAATTTGAAACCTTTTTAGCTATTCGCCTTTTTTCAAAAATCAATGACGTTTAAAGTTATTGCATTTTGCAACTAGGTGGATTACAGTTGGCTATGCAACATAATTGTTGATCTAATAATTTAACTCTTTCTAAACTTTGGGACTAAATTAATTCCCATCAATAGGGCATTTCCCATCTATATTAGAGGATTTTATTGTTCTATTGTTTGATAAATTTCAAGGAAACCGGTTTAGTTTGCTCATCAACCAAGGTGATAAAATAAACACCTTCAAACAAAGACCTCACATCCAGGAATTCTGAATTCATGACACCTTTTTGAACTACTTGACCAATATTATTATAAATCTGATAATTTCCCTTAGCACTTGTTATTTTCAAAAAATCTGAAGTGGGATTTGGAGAAATTTTTACAACATCAAAAACAGATTCTTCATTTGAAGTTGAAAATTTTTGAACAACTTCAATTTTGAAATTGTCGATATACATGCCGTCAAAATTATTAAGATCATCTGCAACTAAAGCAAATCTCACTGAAACATTTTTAAATCCTACATAATCCGAAATGTCAATATCTTCTTGAATCCATTCAGTCTGAAATCCATCATAAACAACCTCATTGATATTGTTTGTTCTTGTAAATTTTCCACAAAGTGGTAAGAAATTTACACCATCTGTAGAAACCTGTATTTGAGCATAATCAAAATCCTTTTCTATTGCCCACCTTGCATTAAACTTGATTTTTGCTTTGTGAACATTACTCAAATCCAAAGATTGTGCAAGCGTCGCATATTGCCTAGAACCTGATTTGTAAAGTGCACTTGGTGAATCCGTCAACGAATATGTGCCATCATATTTCAAGATATTGGTTCGGCCCCAATCTCCGGTTACTTTCCAAAACCAATCGTTTTCAAAATTATCATCAAAAGCAGCGCTTGTTGAAGATCGGAAATATTTTAAAACTAAATCATTCGTTTCTCCAAATTCATCATAATAAACAGTGTATTTGAAGGTCACGTTTTCGCCGTCCAATAAATCATTATTCAACTCAAAATTAAAATAAACAGTATCTTTTTGACCAGTTGCCAAATTTACATTCATTTCAACTTGTCTATTGCCTGTATTTAGAGCCACTCCTTTATCAAGCTGTAAAACGATTCTCACAGGATCATTTCTGAAACCCAACTTAGTAACCTCAAATGCTAGCCTCCTTGTCTCTTTAGTGAGCCCAATTGGTAATGCAATCGGCGTTGCTTCACTGTAATTCCTGGCGACCTTAGGCATTTTCAGATTCATATCCATGACAGATTTATTGAGGTAAATAATGTCATCTTTGATAGGATAAAAAGATTTACCTACTTCTGGGGTAAAACTAAAAACTCTATTTTTGGTAGTAGTTTCACCATACATCCAGTCATCGCTATCGCCATTTGTCCGATATCCAACAGTTTCCTCACCAGTACCACTCAAAAAACAATTTTCTCTAGTCAGCAATTTGCCAAAAGCCCTAAACTTGTTAGCGTCCGGATTAGGATCTGAGGTATATCCCCATGGATGTACTAAATAGTTTCCATGTGTATGATAATTTAAGTTTACGGTGAAATTGTGAGCAGATATAAACTCACTCATTGCACGTGTCTCTGGCTCAGAAAAAGCCTCCGGACCTCTATATACTTCCGAAGCAGGATTGGGTGACGAACCTTCATCATCATTTCCCCAATTAAAACCATAGTTGCGGTTTAAATCTACACCCACTAAATTACCACTACTATTCTTTCTTTTATTTTTTCTCCACATTCCGCCACCATTTGGGCTATTGGTATTGTTGTGTATATAACCATCTGGATTGACGCAAGGCATAAAATACAACTCAGTATTATTGATAATAGAAGTCACTTCACCATCTCTGTCATAATTTTCGAGTAAGTGCCACATAAAAAAGATCATTTGTGACAAACTATTGGGTTCTCGAGCATGGTGCAAAGCGCTGTATAAAACTTCTGGTTTATTTTGTTTGGTGTCAGGATTGTTACTTATTCTCACAAACAAGATGTTATTTCCTTCGTGGGTTTTGAGGTTAGAAATTGGTTTTTTAATACTGATCAAATGGGGATACTTTGATTGCATTTCATCCAGAATATTGAGCATTTCACCATAAGTGTAAAACCCGCCCATAGATCCAAATTTATAATTTTGTGGTGTATTGTATTTTATGAAGGCATCACATTCAAAATCCTTGCAAGAAAAAGATCTACTGTAGATGTCATTGATTTCACTTGGTCGATTCTCTTTTTGATAATAGGCTTCCAAATCGTCTACTAATACCTTAAACTTCCAATGATTGTCTTTGAGTAACTTCACGCTACTTTGATCAAGCTCTAGATCTACGTATCTACCTTCATATGGATGTGCGTGATCATAATCAATGCCCATCTGCATCAAGGAGTTAAAGCTTCTTTCACTGAGATCTATCCTAACCTTCTGGTAAGTTGATTGACTTTGTAAATTTGTAAAAAGGGGACACAGAAGTAATAGGAGGATTAGTTTACACCAATGCATGAGATCTTTCGTTTGGTCGCAAAAATAGCAACCTATGATTAATTTTTATAATAAATGGTGAAATTATTATAAAATATTGTATATAATATCTTTATAAATGACAAATACTTATAATCTGTCCCTTTCCTTACAAAGAATGAGACAGATTATAAATTAAGATAATCTAATATATGAAAAAGAAGTAACTATTTAGGTGGGTGCTTTCTTTTCAAATAATCAGGCAATTTTTCGGCAAACGAGGCTCAAATGAGAAGCAATAGGAGCCCTGTTGCGACAAAAACAGCCGAAGAGTCACGAAAAATTGACATCTTTGGCATGAACTTGACTTCACCTATAGAGTTACAAAAAAATACCTCAATTCCGAGGTTTCATTTTAATGATGGGACAAATCATTTCTTCCATAGAAATACCACCATGTTGGAACGTATCATAGTAGTAGTTATTGAAATGATTGTAATTATTTGGATAAAGGAAATATAAATCCTCTTTTGCAAAAATGAAGGAAGAACTTACATTGGGTTTTGGAAGTCCTACCTCAAATGGATCTCTGATTTCTAAGACATCTTTTCTGTCATATTGCAAATTTTTACCAACTTTATATCTCAAATTAGCCGTAGTTTCTCTATCACCCAAAACCTTTGAGGGTTGTTTCACCCTTATGGTACCGTGATCTGTGGTAATGACCACATTCACATCTTTTTCTGCGAGCTTTTGCATAGCTCCCCAAAGTGGAGAATTGAGAAACCAAGATTTAGTCACTGATCTATAGGCTTTTTCATCTGGTGCAAGTTGCTTTATGATGTCCAATTCTGTTCTGGAATGTGACAACATATCGATAAAATTGTACACAATAGCCGTGAAATTATTATTCAACACATTCAAGATGTTTTCTTGAAGGTTTTTTGCGGCATTCAAATTCGTGATTTTGATATAATCAGTTTTTAATTCTCTTTTTACACTTCTTTTGAGGAACGAATTGAGCAACTCCCCTTCCTTCATATTTTTTCCACCTTCTTCATTATCATTCAACCACCAATCTGGATAAGCTTTTTCGATTTCTCTCGGCATAAGACCTGAAAAAATGGCATTTCTAGAATACTGAGTAGCGGTTGGTAAAATAGAATAGAAATAATCTTCGCTTTCGATTTTATACAATTCAGATATGATGGGTTCCAAAACTTTCCACTGATCATATCTCAAATTATCTAGAAGAAAAAATACAGTTGGTTGCGTTTCAGTGATAGAACCAATCACAAAATGCCTCAATAAATTATTACTTCTCACCGGACCCTTGTCATTCTTGACCCAATTTTGATAATTGTTGATCACGTATTTCGAAAACTCCTTATTGGCTTCCTTTTTCTGCATATCCAAAATTTCTGTCATCTGGGTATTATTAGAATCATCCAATTTTATATCCCAGTTCATCAATTTCTTATAGATACCAACCCATGCCTCATAATCAGGGTTTGAATTGATGTCCATGGCTATTGTTCTGAATTCTTGTTGATAATCAATAGCTGTCTTTTCAGAAACCAACCTTTTATTATCGATCAACTTTTTGAGCGTCAGTAAAATCTGATTTGGATTTACAGGTTTGATGAGATAGTCATCAATCTTTGAGCCAATGGCTTGTTCCATCAGATTCTCTGCTTCATTTTTAGTTATCATGACAACAGGAATATTGTTGTTATCATTTTTTATCCTTGCCAATGTGTCAAGACCAGAAAGTCCTGGCATAGATTCATCTAGAAAAATAACGTCGATATCCTTGTCTTCTTGTAAAACATCTAATGCATCGTGTCCATTGGTCACTGTGATTACTTCATATCCCTTTTTTTCTAGGAAAAACAATTGGGGCTTCAACATATCAATTTCGTCATCTGCCCAGAGTATTCTTATTTTATCAGCCATACACCTTTTTGCTAATTTGAATTATAACTACGCTGCCTTAACGAGTTGCAAGAATCTATTATTTCACACCTGCTGAATGGAATTGCGTTGACCGCATATTTTGTGTTTAAGAACAGCTACTTCATACTCAATTAAGGGATAAATTTAACTGTTGCAAAGATAGGCCAGGACTTCACACCACCAAGTAAACCTAGATCATATTGGTTTTTGAATGGACAAATGAAAAATAACAAATGACTATGAAAATTGGTATTTAAAAAAAGTGAATTACTTATGAATCGTTACATGGTGGAAGTGGTCTATCACTTTTTTAAACTTTGAAGTTAAAAAAAGTGATTAAAACAGGTATCCATTAGAAAAAATCATATTTAATCAAGAATGCCTGAATTATTAATTCAATTATACCTAATTTTGCAGTTTCATAAAACACCATAATACAAACTGAGCATGGATAATATTGTATTTGACCTCATCCAAAAAGAACTTGATAGACAACGCCACGGAATTGAACTAATCGCTTCCGAAAACTTCACAAGTGAGGCTGTTATTAAAGCAATGGGAAGTTGTCTGACCAATAAATACGCTGAAGGTTATCCTGGCAAACGTTATTATGGTGGTTGCGAAGTGGTTGACCAAATAGAAGAATTAGCCATCGAGCGTTTGTGCAAAATTTTTGGTGCTGAATATGCTAATGTACAGCCTCACAGTGGCGCTCAAGCAAATGCAGCTGTTTTCCTCGCATGTTTACAACCTGGAGATGATATTTTGGGCTTTGACCTTTCTCATGGTGGCCACCTTTCACATGGAAGTGCGGTAAATTATTCAGGTCTGGTTTACAATGCCCATTTTTATGGTGTTGAACAAGAAACTGGCACCATAGACATGGATAAAGTAGAGCAAAAAGCATTGGCTGTAAAACCAAAGTTGATCATCTGTGGCGCATCTGCTTATAGTAGAGATTGGGATTACGCAAGGTTTAGAGCTATTGCAGACAAAGTAGGTGCATTATTATTAGCAGATATTGCACATCCTGCTGGTCTCATTGCCGCTAAAGAACTCAACGATCCAATGCCTCATTGCCACATCGTTTCTTCTACGACCCACAAAACTTTGAGAGGACCAAGAGGTGGTATCATCATGTTGGGTAAAGATTTTGAAAATCCTTGGGGTCGTAAAACAAAAAAAGGAGATGCCATTATGATGTCTACGATTTTGAATTCAGGAGTTTTTCCTGGTATGCAAGGTGGACCTCTTGAGCATGTAATTGCGGCAAAGGCCGTTGCTTTTGGTGAAATTTTGGATCCTTCATTCAAAACATATGCCATCCAAGTTAAGAAAAATGCACAAGCTATGGCCAATGCTTTTGTCAATAAAGGTTATGGCATCATTTCTGGCGGGACAGATAATCACCTCATGCTGATTGACTTACGCACAAAGTTTCCTGACCTCAATGGTAGGCAGGCAGAAGATGCATTGATCAAAGCTGACATTACCATCAACAAAAACATGGTTCCATTTGACAGCAGAAGTGCTTTCGTGACTTCAGGTATCAGAGTTGGCGCTGCAGCTATTACTACGAGAGGATTTGTGGAAAGTGATTGCGTTCAAGTAGTTGATTGGATGGATGAAATTCTCAATAACTTTGATAATGACCACAAACTTTCAGGAATAAGGTCTGAAGTAAACAAATTTATGCAAGATTTTCCTTTGTACGAGCAAATGGAAGTCACTGTATAAAAAAAGCAAACAATCTTGTTAGCAAATTTAAACTTTCACAGTGTTAAAGTGAACCGTACTTACTTTGGGTGAGTCGTCCTATAACATCCTATAAAGTTTAGATGTATCTTTCAATAGTTAGGAATAAAAAGGCATTTACTTATAACCATAGGTGCGAAAGAAAGTGGCTTTTGAAGTCCTCCATAGATATCAGAAAAGTTTGGGAGTGACGCTTAGTTTAGAAAGAATTTCAAGTCGATATGGTTTGGCATCTTTTATTAAACTTTCGTCTTTCATCCCTCGTCACTTGTCTAGAGAATATTTTCAATAACTCCCGAAACATTGTATTTAATATTGGATCGTATAACCAGGAGACATTTTGCTTTTGAAAAGCTTGATGATAGGCATGATGATTTCGACTGTGTTGTCGTCATTAATTTTGTACTCTACGTCTCCTTTTACACTTTTCACTTTTGAAGGTAGATGATATTTTACCCGGATATCCTGCATGCCAAACATGGCTAAGGTTTGGGTAAGTTCTTCTTCAGGCATTTCAGTAAAAGCTGACATATCACCCGCAAAAGCTGGATCATCCTCCATGGAATAGGTTTCTACGGTGATGAGTCTTGCTTTGGCATCTATTTTAAGGTGATCCATGGTTTCTAAAGTACTTCCGAGCGAAGCAATGTCAGCTGTGTCTTTTGTTTCCAAATATTGTGCTTGTGACAATTCATACATTGTTTCCTTGAGTTCTGCTATTTTTTTGAAAGTAAAACCAAATTCAATGGCTGCCTTTTCTTCCACTTTATTGGCCAAAACCCCCAATTGTACATTCTTTAATAATTCTGGACGTTTCAATTTTGCAAGCACCGTGTCGGGGACCATTTCATAAGCTGTAATGACTGTATCTATGTTTTCTGATTCCATCAATTCCATCATTTTGATTTGCATGGCAGTTTTTGGTGGTTCTACAAATTGATTCTCCGATTCACTTTCAGAACTGAAAGAATATTCGCCGCCCGCTGTTATGATGTCGCTCTCTTCACTCAAACTATCAATACCGTAAAGTGAATCTAGTTCTGCATTGCTTGCATAGGTGAAACTGGAATCAACAACTTCATCATAGACATCCATTTCTGCTTCTACCATTGCGGCATTGGCAGTGTCTTGGTCAAAATTATCAAAAGTGGTTTTAAATTGAGACATCATCTCACTCATGTCCAATTTCAGATGGTATGCACCAGATCCATCGTCATTGATAAATATGTCTGTTTTTAGACCTGAACAACCAATCATGGCCGTTATAGAAAGGAGAGTCACAAGGTAGTAGCCTGGTTTCATGCAAGTTATTTTATTCCTTTATTACAATTTATGATTATCCACAATACTGCACTAGTCAGCAAGTAGAATAAAATTACAAATATTTGATAATAAAGTAGATTTCTCTTAAATAAAATACTGATAATTCGCTATGCCTGAGCATTGGCAATCATGCTTTTTAAGGAACAACATGTAAACCTGAGTAGCTTGATTACTGCATCAATCCACTTCTGCAACTGTATGATTATCACATTTAAATACCCTTGCAGGGAATTTATCAATGATTCTATAGTCGTGTGTTGCAAATATGACCGCCGTTTTGTGGTCTCTGGAAACCTTGTTGAGCAAGTACAATATTTCATCGCTTGTGTCTGGATCCAAATTACCAGTTGGTTCATCGGCGATGATCAAAGAAGGTCTATTCAATATTGATCTGGCTATGGCCAAACGTTGTTGTTCACCTCCCGATAATTGAAAGACTTTTTGATTGAAATACTTGATCAACCCTACCTCATTCAATACCTCCTCTACTCGTTGTTTGATCAAAGTTTTATCCCTCCAATCTGTGGCTGTGAGTACAAAAGAAAGGTTGTTGGCAACGGTCCAATGTTTGAAAAGTTGAAAGTCTTGAAAAACCATGCCCATCCTCCTGCGAAGATCAGGAATTTTTGACCTTTTCATATTTCTAAGGTCATAGTCCAGAAATCTGGCACTGCCCGAAGTGATTTGGGCTTCACCATATATGGCTTTCAAAAGACTAGACTTACCACTACCTGATTTCCCAATGAGGTAAACAGACTCTGCTTCCGCAAGGTTGAAATCCAAATTTCTCAAAACAGAAATCTTGGATTGCTCTATGGTAACGTCCTTAAGTTCAATAATAAGTTGGGTATCCAAAATATTTAGCTTGATTGTAATACAAATTAAAGAAAAATAAAATGTATACCCAATCTTACGCTATTCTTTTTCAAAAGTTTTGGCAACAAACATACCTTGGTAGGCCATTTGCATGACATAAATCCCTTTCTCAAGAGATCCGGTTTTGATTTTCACTAAAGATTCATAAACATCTTTCATGTATTCCAATTTCAAAACCTTGCCTTCAAGACTTGAAATCGTAAATTCTAATTCAGAAAAAAATAGATTTGGCAATTTAATCAGCAATACGTCCCTTACCTTTTCATTAAGAATAACTGTCCCGTTCAATTGGCTATTAGCGATCATTTTTCCTGTTTTTAAAAAGATTTGAAAGTACTTTTACTATGGTTAATTACAATTATAAAACTGTAATGTTTGCCCTATATTGCAAAACAAATGTTAAAAATTTTAATTTGTCTTCATCCAAAAAACTAGTCGTCTGATTATAATGTGGTTGCAAAAAAATAAATGTATAAAAATATTTTTAAACAATATAAATTTTAACATTTCAAAAACAAACATACATCATACTAAAATAGTCACCTTATTACAAATTATATTTTACAGTCCTAAAATCATCAATATGGGAAAGTTCTTTGCAATCATTGGCGTTCTCTTGTTTCCATTGTGCGTTCTGGGGGCTATTTCTGGAGCATATCAAACAAATGACCGCCGCATACAAATGGACATTATAGTGCGTGGTAACAAACTTTATGTTTACGACAAAAATTATGGAGAAAAATATCAATATCACCGCATCAATCATAAAAGTTATAGGACCCATGATGGCGATTTGATCAAATGGGTATCTGACGAAACCATTTTATTTACACCAGCTTTTGGATCAACTGTATACACCCTTAACAGAAAACGACATACGCAACCTTCCCGTAATGGAAAAGACTACCAGAACGATTTAGACAACAACATTGATCCCAAAAACGAACAATACGGTTCCAGCGGAGCCACCGATTTAAATAAACCAATTGACCCCAACTTTAAGGATAATGGCTCTCTGGAAGGAACTTGGCGATCAACAAACCCAACAAAAAGCGTGGTCATTTTATTGACAAGAGATGGTTTGAAAGCAAAATTTAGCGGTACCACCAATTGGATAAGCTATACGCAACAAGATTCGTCCAAAACTTATATTGACAAAAATGGAAATCACTATGATTTTCATTCAGCAGGAGTGGGAAATTGGATTCATTCAAACGGAGTGCACAAAGTAAACATTGTAAAATTTACCAATGATCTTTTATTTTGATGGGATCATCCTCTCCAAATCAAAAATCCAGTATACATGATATAACAGGTGATCAGCACCACACCATGCCATCTCTTGAGCATGCTTTTTCTGCTTATGGCCATCAACATTAGCAATAAAACAGAAGAAAGAACTACCACTAAAATATCTTGATTTGAAGCATCTTGTATTGGAATGGGCAAGACTACTGAACTAAGTCCTAGTATAAATAGGATATTAAGGATATTTGAACCTATGACATTACCAATAGC
>ERZ795059.5874-NODE-5874-length-11045-cov-6.138854_pt1 | contig 11045 bp, 6 predicted proteins | sample MGYA00375143_ERZ795059 | MGnify/ENA primary metagenome ERZ795059 (study PRJEB30188, sample SAMN05720168) | activated sludge metagenome | isolation source: Anaerobic digester | place: USA | collected 2015-01-07 ... | reverse complement strand
TTTTAAGCCATCAATTTTATAGTGCATCGGAATAACAATGCGCGGCTCAATCTGGCTAATTACTTCCATAGCCTGTTTGGCATCAAGAGAATATTTATTGCCCACTGGAATTAGCAAAATGTCGGTACCGACTAAAACCTCTAACTGCTGGCTGGTCAAAGTGTGTCCTAAATCACCTAAATGAGTTATAGAAATATCGTCAATCTCGATACGATAGATTACATTACCGCCCTTTTCTTTACCTTCTTTGTTATCATGATAAGCATCAACGCCATGCACCGCCACACCCTTGATGTCATATTCGCCGGCATGTCTAATAATATATGGCGTACCTCGTAAAGCTTTATAATTATTATGATCGTAATGATCGTGACTGATAGTTATAATATCTGCCTCGAAATTCGGCACTTTTAAACCCACCTCCTTACTAAACGGATCGGTGACAACCGTGATACCGTCAGTAGTCGTTTTATCTTGAATTTTAAAGCATGAATGCCCGAAATATTGAAGATACATATTATAATAGCTGTAAGCTGTAAGCTCTTAACTTATAGCTTGCCAATTAATTCTAAAAGCTAACAGCTAAAAGCTGGGAGCTAAACAAATATTACACTAAAAATTTCAGGAATGCAAGCCAACAAAAATTAACGCGAAAAGTATCGACCATCGTCATCTTCTTCTTTGACTATGTCATATGATGGATCGTCGTCGTTTTTAGTAACTTCAATTTTTCTGGCTTTTTTTATTTCTTTTCTGGCTTTTCTTTCTGTAAGCTCTGACCTTGCCTCTTCTTCTATTTCTTCTTCTGTTTCAGCCTCGTCTTCGTTTTCGTCGCCTTCTTCTTCACCGACAGTAATTTCCTCTCCTTCCCAATCAATATCATCATCAATTTTTTTTCTAACTAAAACCGGCGGCACTTCTGCTTCTTCACCTAAACTATTTAAAAATTCATCCGGCGCCTCTGCCTCTTCGCGGCTATGCAAAGCCACGCCGCTGACACCAGTCGTTATTGTCGCTTCATATTGTTCGCGGCTAATTAAAATTTCACGCGGCTTCGAGCCGTTGGCAGGACCGACTACGCCCATCTGCTCCATTATGTCTATCAGACGAGCGGCTCGATTATAGCCGATGCTAAATTTTCTTTGCAAAAACGAAGCTGAAGCTTTACCCTGATTAATAACAATTTCTTTAGCTTCTTCGTAGAGATCGTCGCCTTCACCGTCATCGCCAAAACCGTTGCCACTCAAACCGCCGACTTTTTGCTTGTTAGTTACATCTTCTAAATATTGGGCGGGGCCGCCTTTTTCTTTTATATACCTAACCACTCGCCGAATTTCATCGTCGCTTAAAAACGCTCCTTGCAACCTAACTGGTTTAGACATCTCGGCATTAATATATAGCATATCGCCGCGTCCTAATAATTTTTCAGCGCCCATCGTGTCAATAATCGTGCGTGAATCAGTTCCGGAAGCCACGGAGAATGCAATGCGCGCCGGCATATTGGATTTAATTAAACCGGTAATAATATCAACGCTAGGACGCTGTGTAGCCAAAACCAAATGTATTCCAACCGCGCGCGCCATCTGCGCCAAACGGATAACCCCAGCTTCAACGTCCTTGGCTGCGGCCACCATCAAATCAGCCAACTCGTCAATAATAAAAACTATATAAGGCATTTTTATTTTGACGGAAGCGTTATAAGTCTGAATATTGCGATGACCGGCTTTTGACAAAAGATCAAAACGTTTTTCCATCTCTACGAGACACCACTTCAAAGCAATAATCGTATTCTTAGCATCAGTGATTACCGGCGTCAGCAAATACGGAATATTATTGTAAACCTGCATTTCAACGCGTTTCGGATCAACCATAATGAACCGCAACTCATCCGGACTATTTTGATATAATAAGCTGACAATAATTGAATTTAAACAAACTGATTTACCGGAATTAGTCGCGCCAGCCACCAATAAATGAGGCATCTTGGAAATATCATCCAGCCAAACTGTACCCGCCACGTCCTTACCTAAAGCAACCATATTGTTAGATTTGCGGTTAACATAATTTTTAGACAGTAAAACTTCCTTAAGCGATACCATAGCTTTTTTCTGGTTAGGCACTTCTACACCGACCAATCTTTTGCCCGGAATCGGCGCTTCAATTCTAATTGGATGCGCCGCCAAAGCCAAAGCCAAATCATTACTTAAGGTTGTGATACGTGATAATTTCACACCCTCAGCCGGTTTTAAAGTATATTGCGTTACGGTAGGACCAACAGTCACTTCTCCCATTTCTACTGGAATACCAAAATTTTCTAAAGTTCTCTTGATTATTTCCTGGTATTCTTTTATATCACCGCTGGTCGGCTTTTCTTTCTTACCGTCTAGCAAGCCCAAAGGCAAACTTATTCTAATATTAGTTGGCTCTTGCCACCAAAATTGTTCACCGCCGTTTTTTATTTCTTCTATTTTAAAGATTGGCAGCTTCTTTTGTTCCAAGTCTTCTTTGTCTGTCTTATCATCATCGTCCTCATCGTCTTCTTCTTCCTCCTCTTCCTCGTCTTTGTCGTCCTCATCGTCTTCTTCTTCCTCCTCTTCCTCTTTATCGGCTAGCTCCTGACGGCGTTTACGCCATTCTGTAAACCAACCTAAAACAGCGCTAACTGGTGTCATTATTTTTCCGATAGCGCTTTCTTTACCAAAAATACGAGCTAAACCAGTATTAAATAACAATAAAATTGAAATAATTAACAAGCTAAAAATTAAAATTATAGTTCCCCAAAAGCCAGCGCCTTTCATTAAGCTATTAGCTAGCAACCAACCAATATAACCGCCCCCCTTTCCTTCTGACAAACTAGTCTCCCAACTATCAATATTAATAGATATCATTAACAAAGCTTGCAACGAAAAAACAAAAATGAGCAAGCCAAAATAATTGCTCTTTTTTATTTCTAGCTCCTGATTATAAATAAGATAGCCTAAAATCATGATTAAAAATGGAATAAAAAACCTGCCCCAACCAAAGCCTAAAGATAGGCCTTTGTTCAAATAGCGACCTAGATCGCCAGCCATATCAAACAAGCCCAGAGCACCAATTGCGCCCAAAGCAATTAACACTATCACCCAAATGCCCCTTTTCGTTTCTGGATCAAGATCAAACTCGGGTAAATGCGGTAAGGCAATATAATCTAGAGCGCTACGCCTTCTTCTAAACTTAAACTTTTTTTTGCCAAAAGCCATAAAAAATATTCATTACTTAAAGTAACTTTATACACTAATTATAATATAATTCCAAAAGTAAATAAAGAAAAAGGGGGATCACCTGATCCCCACCGACTCCTTCCTTGTATTAAACTCACTTACGAGCTCTAATAAGCCGCTTACTTGAAGCCAATCTCCAAAAGTCGGAGTTGGCTGTCCTCCATTTTCGCCCCTTCTGGGCCTGCCGTTAAAAACATCGCTCTTTTCCCCATACTGATCGATGCAGGAGTGGGGATACTTGTGCAAGTCCAAAAGATATTCGTAAGAACGCTCCTGAAACAACCATATTAAACCATCAAGGTCGTGGATCAATTTGTGAATTCCTGGTACGGATATTAAACAACCTCTCGGCAACATTCTGATTGTTCCTCCTTTCAAGGATGTTTTATTGTAATTACACAATAACGTCAGATCATTTATTTGTCAATTTTTTGAAAATAAATATGACTAAACCTAAAATAATAAAAACCGCTATAGCTAAAAAATATTTTAGTAATTCCATTTTTTTATCTCTTTGTGCTAATTGCCACCCATCGCTTTGTGATACCTCGCCCAAAACTTCACCGGCCTCATCGTTTTGCCTTATTAAATCATCTTTGCTGCGTGGCATAATTCTTAAATTCGTTCCGCTTTGGCCGACAATTCCGCGCACTTCTATTTTGTCGCCTTCGGTAAAATCGCTATTGCTTAATCCCGTATTTTTCTTTAAATAAACTTGCGCTTCGTCGGTACCGTCGTCCAAAAAAATAGTATAACCTTTTTTTTCGGTCACTTCACCAACAACTGACACTAAATGACCGACGCTTTCTTCATCAATATTCTCACAGCTTAAAACTTCCGGTTCTGGTTCTTTTTCGTTTTTTATGATTTTGATATCGTCTTTAGTGTTGGTTTTTATTCTTTTCTCGCCGCTGACAATCGAAATTTCACCAGTGACTGAAACTATATCGCCAACTTTTAATTCCGGAAAGTCTTTTTTATAACTATAAACTTGAACGCCACCCGAACCAACGATATAGAAATACTGAGAACTAAAAATGTTTGGCAAAATGGCTACGGCACCTTCAACCTTAACTCTATCGCCCTTGGCCATTTCTTTTACTTTGTCTAAATTTATAATTTTTATGTTGCTAGCTGCCTTTTTTGTGGTGGCTGTTTTAGAAGCTGCTGCTTTGGCACTGTCTGTGCTGGTTCCTTTTACAACCACACTGCCTTTTTTAACCACTTTTATTGTTTTTATTTTGCTAGCTTCGTTCTTGCCGTCGGAAACCGTTAACTTAATTTTAAACGAGCCAGTTTTAAAAAATGTATGCTCCGGATTAGCTAAAGTGCTGGTAGCGCCGTCGGCAAAATCCCAAAAATATTTTAAACTGCTAGTGCTTTCGTCAGTCGTGTCAGAGCTGTCAAAAAATACCGGGCTCCCAGCTTCAACTTCAGCCGGAGCGTCAAAAGCCACTTCCGGCGGCTCATTGGTTACCGGCATATCATTGGACTGACCAGGCGTCACCTTGTCGCTCCAAACCCATTTGTTTTTTACATTAATACTACTCGACGCATATTTGGCATTATTATAACTCCAGCCTTCTTTGACTCCGCTATATTTCACTGCTTCGCTTGTTTCTTCACAGTCAGGTTTAAAAAGCTTGACTGTATCCTCGTCATTATTTAATGACAAACCGCTCTCCGGTCTGTAAACCGCCAAAAAAGAACCAGCTCCTATTATAGCTCCTGACTTAAATTCATATCTTTTTTTACTGTTGTCTCCCAAACTCCAACCAAACAAATTTATGTCACTGCTACTTTGATTATACAGTTCGATAAATTCTTCCTGATCATCAGTCGCCCCAATTGGATTGGGAAAAATTTCTGATATAAAAACATCTTGTTGCAAACCACAACCACTGTCCTGGCTTTTATTTTCGTCTTCGGCGCTGATGGTGATAATATTGCTTTTACCCTTAGTCAAAGTTGTCGTTATAGCAAAATCATTTTTACTATTACCGGTGTTATAGCCGTCTGCTCGGCGCGCAACCGCATAAGGATCGCGGGAGGTTGGGGCATTATTATCTTTGTCTCCCTCGTCCCAATTGCCATAAGCTACTTTATCAATAATTCCGTCTTTATATTTTAAAATAATTAAATCCCCGGCATTATTAAGGCTGCCCGCTGGCTTATTAATAACAAAAAACCTGCTATCTCCGCTGGTTCCTAGCTTGCCTGACAATTTCGTTTTGGCGCCGCTACCGTCTTCAATCAACCAATCAGACAGATCAATTTCTTTATAGCTTGCGTTAAAAATTTCAATCCATTCGGTGTCATTGTCGCTAGGATCGGCCACAAATTCGTTAATGACGACTTCACCCCAGCGAAAGCTTGCTTGAGAATCTGCTGGGATTGTCGAGGTTGAAGATGCAAAGCTTGTATCAGTCGGTTCACCATTTTTTTCTACCACGCAGGCTGAATCGCAGCCATCGCCATTATTGCTATTACCGTCGTCGCATTCTTCATCTTCATCTTTTTGGCCGTCTCCGCAAAATGATTCGCTCGGCTGATCGGCACTGCCGAGAGAACTCTGCGGCGAAGGCGAAAGATTGATTAAAAAATCATTAGCGTTATTGTCTGTATCAATGAAGTTGTTTCTTTCCAGGCTCTGCCCGGCTTCAGGATTGTTAGGAAAAACGCTGTTTTCAACAAAAATGTTAGCACAGGCTCCCCAACCGACGCTATCAATAATCTCACCTTCGTTTTCTTTGCCAAAACGCAAAGCTATGCCATTATCCGCAGCAATTGTTTGGGTTGTAAAGACATCGGCGCCGATACTATCAGCAAAACCATTAGCGCTGTTGGCCCAAAGATAATAGCCGCCAGCGGCAACATATTCGTCGCCGGTCCACGATTTAATCGAAGTATCCGACGTACCAACTTTGGTTCTTTTTACTAGTCGATAGCCTTTTAAATTAATCGGCTCGCTGGTCGGATTATATAGTTCTATAAAATCCTCCTGCGTGCCGCCCGCGCCATTTATTTGCACTTCGTTAATTATTAAATGTTCGCCAACAGCAACTAACTTATTCGGCGCCAAAATAAAAAGTCCTAAACCAATTAGGCATAAGACAATCTTTACTCCTCCTCGTTTTGTCATAATTTTTTATTTTTATTACGTTATTGACCTAAAAAGATATATGTATTAAGATGAAATACTAAAAATTGAATAGACTAAGGAGGAATATCATGAAACATGATACAACAGAATTTAGTGTTGAAGAATTCTCGCTCTTTATTATCGTGCAGTCATTATTCAAGATCTTCGAAAAATTAGCGGTCTGGTTCGGGAAAAATAATTTACCTTTCATAAAGAACGAACCCGTCCCCAAAAAAAGCAGCCTCCAGCTCAATGATGGGGTTTGGATTGTCTTTAATTCCCTGCTGCACAGTCCGACCATAACTATCTTTTCTGTTTGGGGAGAAATTGATGTTTGCACGGGAGCAAAAGATGTGCTGAGGTTTGCGGACCTGATACTTCCTCGTATCCAGCAGCTGCCTATTGACGGCTACTACACACGAATAGACAGCAACGTCAAGGGGGTTAAAATAATCAAAATAAATTCGGTAAATATCAGATCGGGATTACGGAAAGATAAACTGCCATTTGCCGACTTATCAGCGCAATGGCAAATGATGACGGGAATATATAAAGCTAAAAGCGAATAAAAACTGTCTCTATCGGCAAGACTCCCCAAGGGGGCCCAATCAACAACGGGCCCTTGTTTTAATTATTTATTTCACCACTCCCGGGCAATCGGTAATTAAAAATTGTATTTTAACAAATTTAAAACATCTCGCTTCTATCCTCTATCCCAATAATTTTTTATTATCACCGCTAATAGCCAAATCATACCAACGATTCCAATAACGGAACCCAACATTATCCTTATCATACTCATGCCATCATTACGGTTTTCAAAAAAACTAATTATTCCACTAAAAAACAAAACACACCCCGAAACAAACAAAATGGTTGAATTAATAAAATGCTTTTTTATTTTTTTGCTTGTCTTATTAACGGCTACTGCTCCCGATAAATCCCCCGACAAATCACGCTGGCAATATCTGCAGACTATTGCGTCAGCTTTTATTTCTTCAGCGCAAAATGGACATTTTTTTGTTTGCTCTTGGGTCATAAAATTAATTTAGAAATTGCTAAATTAAAAAATTAAACAGTTTTTGCCTCTTCTAATTTTATTGACAATAATTTACTTACACCATCATCGCCCATCGTCACACCATATAAAATATTAGCGCGGCGCATGGAAGCGCGGTTGTGAGTAATAACTATGAATTGAGTCTTGTGCGAGAGTTCGTCTAAAATCTTAGCTAATCGTTCCGAATTCGCCTCGTCTAACGCCGCGTCCACTTCGTCTAAAACTACAAACGGTGAGGGGTTAGAGTTAATAATCGCGCAGATTAAAGCAATCGCGGTTAAAGCGCGTTCGCCGCCGGAAAGCATGGAAATAGACTTTATTTTTTTACCTGGAGGCGTGGCCTGAATCTCAATGCCAGCTAGTCCAGTGGCATTATGCTTTTGCAAAAACTTAATTTTCTTTAAATCAACTCCGACCACACTTTCATCCTTTTTTTTGTCCTCAACTTTTTCCTCCCCATTTTCTTCACCCGGCTTTTCTTCATCTTCTTTTTCATCAGCCATCACTTTTATAATCTTAGCGCTGCCGCCATTAAACAAAATCTTGAAATATTTTTCAAAATTGTGAGCTATCTCCTTATATTCTTTGTCAAACTGCTCTTTTATTATAATGTCTAGTTCTTTAATAACCTTTTCTAAAGATTCTATCGCCTTCAATAAATCTTCAACTTGAGTTGTCAAAAAGTCAAAGCGTTCCTTAGTCTCCTCATATTCTTTCTCTACTTGCGCATCAATGCCGCCGATTTGTTCCAATTGTCGTTTTAGCTGCCCGATTCTTTCTTTCTTAACTTCAACGTCAAAATCTCCGCGCTCTTTATCTTTTACTTCTTTTAAACTTCCCAGTTCATCCCTAATCTCTACTTCTAGATCTTCCAATTTTGTCTCATAACGTGTTGAATTTATTTTTATTTCGCTTAACTGGCTATTTAAAACGTTTAGCTCGTACTGTAAATTTTGCAAATCATTTTGTAAAGAAAATAGTTTATTGCGATGCGCTTCTTCCTTTTCGTTTGTTTCGTTAATTTCGTTTCTGACAAAGCTAATTTCGCTATCAATTTTAATCAAATCTTTTTTTATTTTTTCCTTTTCCGATTCCAATTCCTTAAAATCAAAATTTTGTGATTTTTGCTTTATTTTAAAATCTAAACCTCCGAATTCAGAGTCTAAACTATCGGCCTTTTCCTTTAGCATCCTTAGCTTTTCTTGCTTGATAGAGATGTTCAAATTAACTTCATTTATTTTTATCATCACTTCCTCCTTGGCCTGCATTAAAGCGTTAAGAGAATTTTGTAATTTTTGCCAATTGGCTCCATCTATTGCTTTGTTTTTCCCAGCTTTATTTTCATAAATATTGATTATATCTTCAATTTCTTTCTCAATTTCCTTGGCTAAAGACCTGAGCTTGCTTAAGTCTTCCTCTTCATCAAAAACTTTAATTTTATTCAAAGTCTGGCGTAAAAGTTTGCTTAATTCGATGTTTTCAAAAGCATATTCTCGTTTACTTTCTTTTTCTAAATCAGCGTTCAATTCAGCCGTCTTTCTATCTATTTCATTTTTTTCCTTTGCTAAGCTATCGGCCTTAGCTCTCTCAGCGTCAATGCTACCCGACAATACTTTTATTTCATCTGCTAATTTATTTTTTTCTCGCTCAATTTCACTGCGCCTATTCATCAAGAATGACAAATCAAACTGGCCATTAGCTTCCAGCTTCATTTCTAACTGCGTTTCTAGGCGAGCCAACTTTTTATTTATCTCGTCGCGCAAAGTCTGCTTTTTATTTAACTCATTCTGCTTAATTTCAAACTTATTATCGGCTGACAATTCTTTACGAAAATTCTCTAGTTCCAACGCTACATTTTCAATTTTTTTCTCTTTGGCGAATTTATCTTTTTCTAAACGTAGGTACTTTTCGTTGCTGTCTTTAAACTGCTTATTGATTTCGTGCCATAATTTGCTGTAATAATCTAGCTGCTCTTGTTTTAATTCAGTTTCGATTTCATCGCGTTTTTTTAATTTATTTACCTGGCGCGTTAAACTTTTCAGCCGCGGATCAATTTCTGCTATCAGCATCTGCGCCTGTGCTAAATTATCATAACTTGATAATAATTTGTTCAAAGATTCATCACGTTTAATCTGATATTGCTTAACACCAGTCGCTTCATCAAAAAACTCTTTGCGTTCAGCTAGCGATGTGTTAAGAAACCCCTCCACCATGCCCTGACCAATAACGCTATAAGTTTTTTGACCAAATTTAGCTTTAGCAAGTAGCATTTGAATATCAGACAAACGGACACGGCTATTATTTAAAATATATTCACTTTCGCCGTTGCGGTACAATCTCCTGGTTATAACAATTTGCGAATAGTCAATCGGCGCTTTTTTATCTTCATTATTTAAATGCAGAGATACTTCGGCCATACCTAGTTTGCCCTTCTTATCAGAACCGGAGAAAATAACGTCCTCGCTCTTTTTACCGCGCAAGGTCTTCATGCTTTGTTCTCCTAAAGCCCAGCGCACAGCATCAGCCACATTTGATTTTCCCGAACCGTTCGGTCCAACCACGGCTGTCAAACCGCGCTTGCTTTTATCAAGCATGCCCGGAAAAACCAATACATTTTTATTGGCAAAAGATTTAAATCCTTGTACCTCTAACTTCTCTAAATACATAATAATCAAAACTTAAACTTAGCTCCCTCTCCTTCAAAAGGAGAGGGATGGGGTGAGGTCTGCTAAAAATATATTATTTACTTTTATTATTATACAACAAAAACTTAAAAATAAAAAATCCGGAGACAAAAAGTCTCCGGTCAATCTACAAACTATCCGAGCTCACTGCGCTCAGAATTCCTGCGCTGGATCACCTCCTTCCGGACGAAGCCGTTTTCGCAAATAACGGAGAAAGAACGCCTGTGGAGCCCGAAAGGCTCTGTTTCGGAATCTTGAGAAGCTTGGCCATGGCCGTCCTCCTTTCAACTGCTGCTTTGTCGTTGCCTGATAGACTTCTTCTACAAGTTGCGACCAAAAGCGCCACCCTCCTTTCATTAAATATTCACAGCTTAACTATAATATATCATGCTTTCTGAAAATTTTAAGTGGATAAATATATTTTTCTATCCTGGCAAAACCTGCCTAACGGCAGGCAGAAAAAAGGTCTGAGTGAGGTCAAAAACAAAAATACCGCTTTTGCGAGTTCAAGCGGTACTTTTGTTTTTCATCCCCATACTCACTTCATCATTTTTTTATTTTGACGAAGTGAGAAAGAGAGGGGCGGGAGAACGTTTATAAATAAACATCTCAACCAATCCCCGTTTCTTTTTATTTTTTCCCTCCTATGGGAAATACATGTTGCAAAAATGCAACATAGTTTTTTAAAAGAGCATTGTATGAGGTCATTGTGTATGCGACCTCAAATTCTGCAATAATTATATAAAACTATTATTGCTAAGCTTAAGCGAGCTTTATGCTACTGATACTATCTATTTTATTTCTATTCATACTGCCGGGTTGCAAATACTGAATTTGGCTATCTTGATTATTGTTAAAAACTTCCAGCTGATAAATTTTTTCTTGAATAATCTTCTGCT
>ERZ795059.5872-NODE-5872-length-11046-cov-8.489218_pt1 | contig 11046 bp, 10 predicted proteins | sample MGYA00375143_ERZ795059 | MGnify/ENA primary metagenome ERZ795059 (study PRJEB30188, sample SAMN05720168) | activated sludge metagenome | isolation source: Anaerobic digester | place: USA | collected 2015-01-07 ... | reverse complement strand
TTTTTTTATTATTCTTATATTACACACACTTATGACAACTAGGAAAGTTGAGTTATTAGTTATTAGTTATTAGTTATTAGTTATTAGTTTTTTTAACCAATAACTAATAACCCAATAACCCAATAACAATTAACAATTAACAATTAATCATTAATCATTAATCATTAATCATTATTTATTGCATTACTTTATTAATGATTTTCATAAATTCTGCTTTAGATTTCGAACCGACTACCATATCTTTAATATTTCCATTTTTATCAATGAAATATGAAGCCGGAATATTGTTTACGCCTCCATAAGCATTAGCTAATTCTTTTTTTGAATCTACAATATTTATATAACTGAATTCATTTTTTTGTGCATAAGTTTTAACCTGCTCCAAAGCTGTTGCTGGGTTGTGTTCTAATGCGATTCCAATAACAACGAAATCTTTATCTTTAAGGTCTTTGCTAATTTGAATTATATCTGGAATCTCTCTTCGGCAAGGTGGACACCAAGTTCCCCAGAAATTTAAAAATACAACTTTACCTTTTGTATATTTAGCAAAGGAAATGTCTTTTTTTCCATCATTCCATGTGAAATCTATTGCTTTGCCTTTTGTTGCTTTAGAAACAGATTTTAGAGCAAAGACTTCAACTGAAACTTTTTCATCTTTTGCTGCTTCGCCTAAATTTTCTGTAGCTGATGCTAAAACCATTTGATTGCTATTCGTACCTTCGTCAACCAAAACAGGGCGTTTGAAATCACTGCTGTCTTCATCTTTATTGCTTGAGCAGGCGCCGATTGAGAGCATTCCTAATACTGCTAACGCTCCTAAGAAGATATTAAATTTTTTAAACATTTTTACTCCATATTTTTTATTATAAAATTTATTTTAAAACGATTTTAGAAATATATTATTTTGTTTTATGCAATTTAAATAGTTAAGAAAATATAGTTTAGATTTCACTCCTTCCCAAGCTGCACTTGGGAAGGAAACTTTTTCAAAAGTTCTGCTTTTACTCTTCATTTATGAAGTAAAGCACAGCTTTAAATGAAATCTTCCTTCCCAAGTGCAACTTGGGAAGGAGTGAAAAAAAAAAGGAAGCAAATGAAGATCTCCCAAATAAATTTGGGAGTTATTCTGATAATTAGAGTAACTCCATAATTTATTATGGAGAATAACAGCTAAATCGTTCTTTATGGGGCAAATATCCTAACTCCTTAATTATCATTATGGATAGTTATTCAATTATTTCTTCTTTCTTTTATATTGCTATACATTGCAAAGAAAAATCCAATAACAACGAAAATTGTTCCAAGCCATACAAAATTAATGAATGGCTTTCTTGCAATTTCTAAAGTAAAAATTTCACGGGCGAATTTGTAAGTAGCTCTGAATTTGCTATTATCAAAATTACATTCTACCAACCCAATGCGGACATTCGTCCCTGAAATTGAATACCAAACAGGATTATATAAGTTTTTTTCTTGGTTTAATACAGTATATAGTGTATCTCTAATAATCTGTGATGCCTTTTTAAATTCAACGACAGTAGCAAAAACTTTTCTGAAACCATCTTGCATTACATCTAATTTAGAAGTATCAAGCGAAATTAATCGCATTTCAAGCATAGAATCAGCAGTGCAAATCGCAGTTTCATTTTCATATAAATCAACTCTTTGAAAAGAAGTATCGTTTTCAACAGATTTAGGTGAAACGTAAATATCTTCAAAAAACGAGGTTTTTATGCTCGGCTCGAAAAATGGATACTGCCATTCATTAAAACTGCTCCAATTTACGATTGGGTGAAGTTCTGTTTTCTTTCCGTCTTTTTCAATTTCAACATTATAAGTAAATTTTTCTCTGTCTTTTTTATTTTTTTCAATTTGAGTTTTTCCTTTGAAAGTGATTTTGTAGCCCAGCTTTTCACCGCTTGCTCCTATAGGTAAAATCAAATGCTCGGATTCGGAATAGCCACCAGAGCCAATCACTCCGAGAAAAAGGAGTGCAATACCGATATGAGATAAATAAGCACCTATTTTGTTAGATTGTTTCCCTAATTTTTTAAACAAAATAAATAAATTTAAAACTATAGAAAAAATTGCTGAAAAAGCTAAAACAATGAAAGCCCATTGGTCAAGTGCCGTAAAAGCAAGAATAGCTGTAATAATGATTGAAATTGCCGAAAGAATTGCTAATTGTTTTAATAGCTTGTTTTTTAGATTTCCATTCCAAGCGAAAAAAAGTGAAAGTCCGTTTAAAATCATCATTAAAATAATGAACGGGAAATTCATCTTGTCATAGAAAGAAATTTCCATTGATTGCAGGGTTCCGAAAATGCTTGTAATGATTGGAAAACTTGTTCCGTAAGCGATTATGAACGTAGAAACAAGTATAATAATTGTTCCGAATACAATTAAGAATGAGCGGCTTGTTAATTTGTAGGAACTTTCTGCTTTGGGAATATTTTTAAATCTAATGAAAAACAGAACCATTCCCATAAGAAAGAAAAGCAGCAGGAAAGCAAGAAGAATAAAATAAACGATTTTTCCGGGGTCAATGAACGAATGAACTGAAATGTTGCTTAAAATTCCGCTACGAGTGAGGAAAGTAGAGTAAACAACGAAAACATAAGCAAGGATTGCCAGAATGTAATTTGTTTTTCGCATTCCACCTGATTTTTTTTGGACAAGCTGAGTGTGGGCAAGAGCTACAAGAAGCATCCAGGGAATAAGTGAGGAGTTTTCAACTGGGTCCCAGCCCCAGAAACCACCCCATCCAAGCGTTTCGTAAGCCCAGAAACCACCGAGCATAAGTCCCAAACCGAGAATTGCCCCTGATATATTTGTCCATGGCAATGTTAGTTCAGTCCATTCTTCATATTCTTTTTTACATAAGGAAGCAAACGCGATCGAGAAAGGAACAGCAAGGAGTGCATAGCCAATAAACAAAATAGGGGGGTGGATAATAATCCAAAAATTTTCTAAAATTGGATTAAGTCCTCTGCCATTTTCTGGAGTGAAACCTGCTTGCAAATTGCTATTTGAATATGTTTCCCATACAAATTCAAAAGGGCTCTTTGCAATTAAAGTAACAAGCATAAAAGCAAAAATCAGGGAATAAACTCCCATTGCAAACGGTTCTAAAGATTTGCCTTTAATACTTTTTATGAAACACACCCCAATAATTGCGGTGAATAAGTTCCACAGCAGAAAAGAACCTTCCTGTCCAGCCCAAAACGTTGAAAGTAGCAGTGAAAAAGGCAACTCTTTCGATGAATAGCTGTAAATATATGTGTATTGGAAATTATGGTTTAATATATTTATAAGGAGTAGGGCAGAGCTAAGCAAAATACCAAAAGAGGCAATGTAGTAAACAAATCTTGCATTCTTTATTCTCTTTTCATCTTTGTTTGCAGAAAAGAAGAAATAAGAGGAAGCCAAAGCTAATGCAAACGAAATAAATATAAGAAATTTTCCAATCATAGTGTTTTTATTTTAGTTAAAGGTTTGCTCGTAAATTATATGTTCTGGTTTGTATAGTTCTAAATTGTTTGTGTTAAATTCGGGTTTCATAGTTACTTTTACATCGAACAAATCAATTAAGCACCAGCCAGTAATTAAAAAGTGTTTTTCCTCAATTTCATCAATATCGAAGCACAGCAGCAAATGACGGGCATCATCAGTAATTTTCTTTTTGGAGTTGGTGAGAGGTGAAAAGAAAAAATCACGAGGAGAACCAGTTTCTCTTCTTGAAGTTGTTTTTACTTCCAAATAGGTTGTTCTACCTTGTTTATCGAAAATTACTTCATCTGGATAACCATTCAGATTTAATCTTTCAAATTTTTCAATTATTTTTAATTTGTGTTTTAACTCTTCAAACTTTGATGAAATAAGTTTGTCTGCCAATATTCCAATTTCATTATTTCTAAAAGATTTTGGTTTTGGAGGTTTAACGAGTTCTTTGTATATATCAAATGTAATTGGTTTTGTTGAGTAAGATTTAGCAAAATCGTTAATAATTAATTTCAAATCATTAATTAAATCGTTATCAAACTTGTTTTTTGGGTCGAATTTGAGAATTTTTTTATGAATAGTGGTTTCTACGATAATATGAAAATCAATATTATTGAAAGTTTCAATAATTGCTCTTACAATATTTTCATAATTATTCAATTTTTCTTCTAAAACACATTTTTTCATATTAGCTTCCTTTTTGAAATATAACAATTCTATTTGTATTTGTACCTTTGTCGTTATTTTTTACACCCCAAATATTTGATGTTTTTGTAAAAATTTGCTCATTAATAATAATGCCGAGACATTTTAAACCAACTTTAATTCCAATACTTACAACAATTTCATCTAGTTTGACTGTTCCATTTTTTACTTCTCCAACTTCAAAAGCAATATAGCCATAAGGTTTTGTTATACGGAAAAGTTCTTTGAATACATCAAAAATAAAATTGTGCCACTCGTCTTCTGTTTTAGCCATAACAATATTTTTTGATATTTCATTAGCATTTAAATTATTAAACCAAAGACGTAACCAATTATCATCAGCATATTGAACAATATCTAAAAAAGGGGGAGAGGTTACTGTTAATGAAATTGAGTTGTCTTCTATTTGTGGGGTATTGCGGGCATCAGAATTTAAAAGTAAAGTAGATTTAAAATTATCAGATAGCATTTTTCTTATATTAGAATTAATACCACCTAATAACTGTCGTGATTTATCGACAATAAGATTTTTAATATTTCTATATTCAGGAGTTTGTTGCCTTTTTTCATTGATTTTAATTTGGCTTTTTTGTGAAACAGCTTGATTAGGGGGAAGAGTAAAAACTGAGAAGAAACCTTTGGAATGGCCTGTTAATCGGTTTGTAGCAATCATCCTAATCCAAGTATCTACTTCATCTTCAGAATTATTTTCTTTTTTTTCTATTAAATAATTTTTTAAGGAAACTAATTCAGATAATGTATTTTCATTGTAAAACATTGATAGGTCAATATCGCTTGTTAAATTATTAGAAAAAATAATTTCATTTAATCTATTGTTAATTTCTAAAATTGTTGGAGGATTAAGACGTGGTTTGAGAAGAATTAAACTTAATGGATTAATATCATTTGCAATAATTTTTCTATTTAGCAAAGATGCTTCTAATGCGGTTGTTCCTCTTCCAGAAAAAGGGTCGTAAATAGTATCTTTTTCTTTGGTTAATATTTCAATAAAAAAACGTGGTAATTGTGGTTTAAAGCAAGCGCGATAAGAAACTTCGTGTAATGAGTTCGCCTGTCTTTGCTTTGAAGTCCAAAACTCATTTATATATTTTGGAATAGAAAAACCATTATATTTATAATTCTCAATACGAGTAGAACATTTTTCATTATCAAAAAACAAGGAATTTTCTTGTAAATTAAAGTTTTCTATATAATTTATAAATTGAGTCATAATAATCACAAGTTAAAATAATTGTAATTGTTTAGAAATAAAAGTATTTGGTTTACTAATAGTTTCAGTATTTCTGTTAAAATTCATTACTAATGCTTCGAGCATAGAATTTCGATTTTCTTCTTTTGCTCCAATATGATAAAAATGTTCTTTTGTAATAATTGTTGAACTCTCATTGAATTTGCTAATTTGAGAATTATCTCTAAACTTATTGCTATGCCAGGTAGAAAGAATATAGTTGAATTTATTGTTGTTTAGCATATTTATCAAATCGTCTTCATCAAGCTCTGTCCAAGAGTTGTAATAGTCAACATGTCTGCCAAAATATGGTGGGTCGCAATAAACAATATCATCTTTTGAAATTAAATTCAATGTTTGACGAAAATCTTTACATACGAATTCCCAATTATAAATTTTAATTGCTTTTTGAACATATTCAATTTGGTTAGTTATTTTTGTAATATATGATTGGCTAAAACGCTTGGGTTTATGTCCAAAAGGAACATTGTATTTTCCATTTCTATTAAAGCGTAGCAAACCATTAAAAGAAGAGCGGTTTAAGAATAAAAAATCAAGTGACTCATTAGTGCGATTAAACCTTTCTCGCACTTCTATATAATATTCTTGCCCTTTGTTCTCTAACTTTTTCCCTTCTTCAATTAGAAATAATTTTGCAATACTCGAATTAACATTATTATTTTTTATAGCGTTATAAAAATTAATAAGATGAGGATTAATATCAGCGAAAATTGCATTTTTAGGTCTTGCATTAAAACCAACTACTCCAGAACCCATAAATGGCTCTATCCATCTATTGTATTTCAATTCAGATATGTTTTCTAAAATAAACTGAACTAATTTTGTTTTAATTCCTTGGCATTTTATAGGGGGAACATATATTTTCATATTATTGTTCTCCTTTCTTTTTTAATTTTTCTATGCTAGACCCTTTATAATTTAAAAAATCATTAAGTTTGGTTATCCTTTTTTGCTTACCTTCATCATCAACAAAGGTTATTTTAGAATAGTTCATCCAATAATCATCAAACCAATTTTCACCAAGTTCTTTGAAAACACCATTACCTTTTATAATATCATCAATATTTTTTATACTACCTATGTTTGCAGTGTTTCCGCTACCACTAGAATCACTTGCTATTTCCCATTTTTCGCATACAAAAAATTTAAAATCTTTTATAACTGAAGTAATTGATTTTAAATTTTTAATATCAAATACTTTAGTTTCTTCAATATTTGATTCAATGTTCCTTGAATAAATTATTCCTAAACAAAAATGCCCGAGATATTGATTGTAAGGGAATTGAATATTTTTATAACTATTTCTGTTGATAAAATATTCACCGTGAGAACCTAATGTAAATCCATTACAATAATCAGGTTTATTAGGTAGTCTATATGTAGTTTTAAAATCCACAGCAAATTTAATTTGTTCATCATTGCTGTCTATGAAGCTCATATCTGGATAATAATTCTGATGCTTTGGTAGAACAAGCTTGTAATTGTTGATAGTTGCAAACTTTAATATTTCAGGAAACAAATGAATTTCAAGGATTTTAGATACAATTTTAGTATCTGATGAGATAGAATAAATATTTTTAAAAGTATCAATAAAACCTTTAATTGTCCACTGATTATCAACTGTTGATATCTTTTCTTTAAAACTTTCAACAAGTTGTTGTAGTTTTTTCTTAAATTCTTTTTTTAAAATTTCTTTTTCCATAATTATTTTTCTTCTTTACTCCAACTCCATTCCTTCGGCTTCGTATTTTGAAGGGCATTTAGTGTAGATTTCACTTGCGTAAAATGCAGTATCTCTGTATTCTCCTTTAACAACGAAATATTTCGCTAATTTAAAGTTATTTGGTGGTGAGCCATTATAAATTACTTGAGTAGTCTCTTGCTTTTCGTCTTTCATAATGAAAGTAAATATGTTAGAAGTTCCATCGTATTTTGGTGCATATAAAGAATCAAGCGAAGCAAGGATTTGCAGCTTTTTCCCGGTTTTCTTTGCTGTTGCTATATCGGCATATTCTATTGAATATGAATTGAACATTGTAAGGGCAACAACAATAGATATGACTCCAATTCCAATAGCTGCAATGTATGATTTTTTCATATATTTTCATTTTTATTTATTTCAGAAATTTTCTTCTCAATTTTCTTTAGCTTTCTGTCGATTCCAAATAATGAAGTTGCTATTCCAAGCCAGGTTATTAAGACGATTATAAGGACGATATATATTGAATTTTCTTCGGGCATTGTTTTTCTCCTTGTTTTGCTGTTGGTTATTGGTTATTAAGTTATTAAGTTATTAAGTTATTATATTTTTTTTAGTTAATTTAGTAGCAAATTTTTACGATTTACTCTTCCAGTCATACTATCAGCAAGCTGTTCGCATGACTTTTTTCTTACTTCCGTAAAGTTTCACGGGCTTTGCGAAAGTAAGAAATCTAATCAAACTAAACCATCTAAACTCTACTAAACTAAACTCTACTCTTGTTCTCCGAGCCAGCGTTCAGCATCAATAGCAGCAGAGCAGCCGCTTCCGGCAGCAGTAATAGCTTGGCGATAAGTATGGTCTTGGACGTCTCCGCAGGCAAATATACCGGGAATGTTTGTATAAGTTGATTTTCCTTTTGTGATAATATAACAGTTTTCATCAGTATCAATGTATTCCTTGAATGGCTCAGTGTTTGGTGTATGTCCAATAGCAAAGAAAACGCCATCTGCCTGATGCTCCGATATTTCACCAGTTTTTATATTTTTAACTTTTATAGCAGTTAATTTTTTTATAGGTCCCTTGCTTTCGCCAACAAATTCTTCAATAACTGAATCTAAAAGAAATGATATTTTGGGATTTTTCTTAGCTCGTTCAACCATAATTTTTGAAGCTCGGAATTCGTTTCGGCGATGAACGACAGTAACTGATTTTCCGAAATGAGTGAGATAATTTGCTTCTTCCATAGCGGTATCGCCGCCACCAATTACGAAAATATCAGCATTTTTATAGAAGAAACCATCACAAGTAGCACAGGCAGAAATACCAAATCCCCAGAAATCCTCAACCCCCTTTGCATACAATTTTCGTGCCGTAGCTCCAGTTGCAATAATCACAGCATCAGCAGTATATTCCTTATTTGCATCAGAATAAAGCGTAAATGGTCGTTTTGAAAAATCTACTTTTGTTATTGATTCATAAATAGATTTAGCTCCGAATTTATGTGCTTGTTTACGAAATATTTCCATCATTTCCGGTCCTTGCACTCCATCTGGGAAACCGGGGTAATTTTCAACTTCAGTAGTAATAGTAAGTTGTCCGCCGGGCTGCATTCCTTCAAAAATTGTAGTGTCAATATTTGCTCTGCCTGCATAAATAGCAGCGGTAAAGCCGGCAGGTCCCGAGCCGATTATTATTAGTTTTTGATTTTTGCTCATAATTTTTTAAATTGTATGTTTTTTAAAATATAATTTTACAAAATAAGAAAAATTTTTGAAATTTTATATCTAATATAAAAAAAAAGAAATTTATTGAAAAGCATTTTTTAATTTTGTTTTTTTAAAGCAATAACAAATTAGGGAAATATGAAGATATCGAAAAATTTTATACCGACACTTAAGGAAGTGCCAACAGAAGCAGTAATGCCATCACACCAATTAATGCTTCGTGCTGGCTTGGTTCGTCAGGTTGCAGCAGGAGTATTTTCTTTTCTTCCATTCGGTTATCGGATTTTAAAGAAAGTAATAAATATTTTACGCGAGGAAATGGATGCTATTGGCGGACAGGAATTTTTTATGCCGGCTTTAAATCCTATAGAAATTTGGGAGCAAACTGGCAGAGTGGAAGCAATGGGCGATGTAATGTTTCATATAAAAAATCGCGACGGGCTGGTGCTTGCCCCTACTCACGAAGAAATTATTACCTTCCATGCAAGACAGCATATACAATCATATAGAGTGCTACCACAGATTTGGTATCAAATCCAAACAAAATTCCGCAATGAGCCGCGTCCAAAATCCGGAGTTATGCGCGGACGCCAGTTCTTTATGAAAGATGCCTATTCTTTAGATGCAACTTGGGAGGGATTAGATGTTTCCTATCAAAAGCATTATGAAGCATACAGGAAAATTTTCGACAGATGCGGAATTAAATACTTCATTGTCGGTGCTTCAAGCGGCGCTATGGGTGGCAAACAATCCCAGGAATTTATGGTCGAATCTGAATTCGGTGAAGATACTTGCGCTGTTTGCGAAAAATGCGGCTATGCTGCTAATCTTGAAGTGGCTTCTTCAAACGTTGCTACCTGCGGAAGAATTGATAATAACCTGCAAATTGAAGAATTCCCAACTCCAAACGCAAAATCTATTGATGATTTAATTGAGCAGTTCGGACTTTCTGAAGACAGATTGGCAAAATCAGTCGTTTATATCGCTGATTCAAAGCCAGTGCTTGTTTTAATGCGTGGCAATGATGAACTTAATGAAACCAAACTTCAGGCAGTCCTTGGAGCTACAGCTATTCGTCCGGCAGAAGCTGCTGAATTGGTTGAATATACTGGAGCTAATGCCGGTTCAATCGGTCCGGTAAATTTAAAAGAAAATATAAAAATAATTGCTGACAACCGCTTGCTCGGAGCTAATAATATGGTTAGTGGAGCGAACAAAGATGGCTTTCATAATAAAAACATAGATTTAGAGCGTGATGCGAAAATTGAAGGTTACTTTGATTTAAGAGTTGTTCAATCGGGCGAAAACTGTCCCCACTGCAATGCACTTCTGAAAGTAGTCAATGCAATTGAATTAGGACATATTTTCAAATTAGGGACAAGATATTCACAGGCACTTGGGGCTACTTTCCTTGATGAAAAAGGAGAAGAGCATCCTATTATAATGGGCAGCTATGGTATTGGTGTGGAGCGTATTCTTGCCTGCTTTATTGAACAGCACCACGATGATAAAGGAATTATCTGGAAAAAACCTCTTAATCCTTATGATGTTCATTTAATTGGACTGAATACAAATAAATTTGAAGATGTTAAAAATACTTGCGAATCTTTATACGAAGAATTATTGAGTAATGAAATTGATGTTCTTTACGACGACCGCGACGAATCCCCCGGCGTAAAATTTAATGATGCCGATTTGCTCGGTATGCCTTACCAAATTATTGTAAGTAAGAAAAACATTGATGCCGGTTGCGTAGAAATGAAAATCCGTGAAACTGGCGAAAGAAAGCAAGTAAAGATTAGCGAATTAATTAATGAATTGAAATAAACGGTTCGTCATTCTGACGGATGTCAGAATCCATCTATAACATCGTTCTTTTTGGTTATTGGTTAATGGTTAATATAGAATAAAGAAGTCCTACATCTCGAAGATGTAGGACTTCTGGTTTATTCACTTTTGCAATTTCAAGAAAGAGTATTGTCATGCTATCAACTTGTTGATGGTACGACTGAAAAATGATATATCTTTTTTCAAATGAAAATATATTATAATTATGAACAAATTTAAGGAAAATGATTTTTTTAATTTAAATTATATTAAAGAATTTGATATTTTTGAGATTGATTATTCTGGTTTAATAACTT
>ERZ795059.5871-NODE-5871-length-11047-cov-4.257005_pt1 | contig 11047 bp, 8 predicted proteins | sample MGYA00375143_ERZ795059 | MGnify/ENA primary metagenome ERZ795059 (study PRJEB30188, sample SAMN05720168) | activated sludge metagenome | isolation source: Anaerobic digester | place: USA | collected 2015-01-07 ... | reverse complement strand
CGACTCGATGATCGTGCGACCCTGCGCGAGCGTCGCGGCCATCATGACGTTGGCGGTTCCCAGGACGGTCGATCCGAACGGCCCGCCGAGGAAGATGTTGGCACCTTTGAGCCCGCCGGGGGCCTCGGCGATCACGTAGCCGCCCTTGAGGTGGATCTGGGCGCCGAGTTGGCGCAGGCCGTTCAGATGCAAATCGATGGGCCGGTCGCCGATGGCGCAGCCGCCGGGCATGGAGACCTCGACACGGCCGCACCGGGCCAGCAGCGGCCCGAGGATGCAGACGCTGGCCCGCATCTTGCGGACGATATCGTAGGGCCCGACCGGGTTGTCGATCTTCGTCGCGTCGATCGTCAGGGCGCCGTCGTCGAGCCGCTCGACCTTGCAGCCCAGGTGGTCGATCAGTTCCTTGAACACTCCGATGTCCGACAGCCGGGGCACGCCCAGCAGCGTGGACCGTCCGGGCGCCAGCAGGGCCGCCGCCATGATGGGCAGCGAGGCGTTCTTCGAACCGTTGACTTCCACTTCCCCGGCCAGTCGGACCGGACCATCTATCTGAAATACGTCCATGATTTGTTTTACTATCCGCGTTCAATCACTTACCATTTGCTGGGGCGGCGCGACGCTGCGGCCTCCTGTTTCCGAGCTACCATAGTACATCGGCAATCACAAATGTAAATCGTGAACTGTGTCGAACGGAGTTGAACAACAAGTTGCGCCGGCCTCCTGGGCGGACCTGATCCCGGTGGCCGCGGGCGTCGCGGTGTTCGCCTGGTGGCTCCTGAGCACCTCCCTGGGCCGGACCTCCCTGGCCCAATCCCGGCCCCGGCGGAACAGCATGGGGGTTCTGCTCCCGTTCGCGGTGTTCTTCGTCTGGCTGCTGACGGAGTGGACTTTCGGCCTTCTGGCCGCACAGGTGGCCCCCCGGCTGGGAGAATCGGATTCCTCCTTTCTGATCAACGCCGTGGGCGCCCTGGGTTCCCTGGCGGTCGCCGGTCTGGTTCTGGCTGTGGCCCGAGTGTGCTTCGCCAGGGGGCTCAAGGGGTTCGGCCTTCGGGTTGGGACCATCCCCCGGGACCTGGCGCACGCTTTCTTAACGCTCCTGGGCGTCTGGCCTCTGGTCATGGCGGCGATGAGCCTGACCGTCCTGATCATGAAGGCCTGGAATGAGAACTTTGAGGTCCCCCAGCACGAGGCTCTGCAAGTCATCACGCAGTCCAGCTCGATGCCCCTGCAGGTGCTCATGGTGGTGGTGGCCGTAGGGGTCGCGCCGGTCATCGAAGAGATGCTCTTTCGCGGCCTGTTCCAGACGATGATCCGATCCCACCTGGTCAGACCCTGGCCTGCCATCGGGATCGCGTCGGTTCTGTTCGCGTTCATCCATCAGAACGCCGAGCACTGGCCGGCCCTGTTTGTGCTGGCCCTGGGCCTGGGTTACTGCTACGAGAAGAGCGGCTCGCTCCTCCGCCCGATCTTCATGCACGCCATGTTCAACGGCGTCAGCATCATCGCGGCGTTGGCCGAATCCGCCGGGAGGTGATCCCGCCGGGGCGCCTTCAATACGAGAAAGAGGGCCGCAGAGACCGTTATAGACTCGCGGTCAGCCAGGAGCAGTGCGTCAAGGAGGAGCGATGGCCGTTCATTCACCGGGTCTACGGTGGAACGGCCGCTCCGCTGCTGGCCGCCTTCAGCTCGTCCACGAGGAACTTCCAGTCGTCGGCGAATGCTTGTTCTGCGCCGGAGCCACCGTGCTGATCGCCAGCATGTCCGCTGCAATGATGATCGCTCCGCTCCTCACAAATTGTCTGTTCTTCCTGAGTAGAATGGGGACGTTGCACCGCGGCGTTCAATCGACGATCGTTTTCTGTTTCGTAATCACCGGCTCTCCGGTTCCGTTGATGACATGGCTGATCCCGCTGCCGGGCTGCCCGCCCAGGCGAATCGTGACCATGTGGCGCATCTTGACGCCCGGCGCCGCCGGCGTCTCGATCGCGTTTTCCGCCAGGACCGGGGCCTTATAGAACACGCAGTAGACGCCGAGCCCCCAGGCTTCGTGGGTCGTCACGCCGTCGGCGACCTTGTACGAGGCGAATCCGTTCACCTGGCCGTGACGCCAGTCCTCCTGGCTGGGCGGATCGTACGGCATCTCGGACTGATAGAAGTACACCCGCCCGCCGTTGCCGTTCCAGACCGTCTGATACTCCTGCGTGTGCTCGACGAACAAGCCGTAGATGGTGACGTCATTGCCGTTGACGATCAGGCCGGTCTTGTTCCGGTTGGCCGTCCAGCCCACGTCCCGGCCGTGGTCGGCCCGCCAGAGCCAGAAGTTGTCGCCCACCACGTTGTTGCTGTGGATCGTGACCATGCAGTCCGTCATGCCGGCCGACGCCCCACCGACACGACAGTAAATGTCGTGGAGACAGATCGGGTCGGAGGCGTGAGAGCCGGTGCAGCCGGGCTCGCCCACCTTGAGCTGCACGGGCGAGCCCACCGCCGGGGCTTCGAACAGGATGCCCCCCACTTTCACGCCGTCGACGTCGGCGATCTCCATGGCCGACGTTCCCTTGTCCGGCACGAGCGTCGGATAGCCCAGGCCCAGCACGACGGTGCCCGGCCGAGCCACCCGAACGCTGTCGTCCAGATGGTAGATGCCCGGCGTGAACAGCAGGTGCTTGCCCTGATCCAGGGCCGCGTTGAGACTGGCGGCGGTGTCGCTGTCGGGATGGGCGATATGGAACGCATCGATCGGCAGCGAGACGCCAGGAGTGGTTCCTCCGGCCCATGTGACTCCTTGCGAGCCGTCGGTCCGGAGGCTGGGGACTCTGACGAAGTACTTGCCGCCATCGTCCACAAAGAGGAACGGCTTCTCGCGGATGACCGGCGTCCTGTCGATCACCGTGTAGGGCGAGGCCGGCCAGGCGCCCGCAGGCGGATTGACCGTTCCGACGAAGACCATGTTCCACGAGCCGCCCGTCCACGCGCCCCATTCGTCGTTCCGCGAGAGCCACTGCTGTTGTGAGCCCGAGTTCACCTTGCCGTCGATCCTGCTGTCGGCGAGAAAGCCGCCGCTGGACCAGCCGCCGTCCCAGAGGTTCATATCGCCTTTGATGTGCGTGCGGCGCATGGCAGCGCCCTGCGAGACCGCCCAGATATTGATGTTGTCGTCCTGCGTCGGCGTGACGGACAGGTTCTCGACGGCGCGCCAGAAGTTGCACGTGGCGTTGCGGTGCGCCATCCAGTTGGCTTTGGATCGGACCGCGCCGGTGATCGCCACGTCATCGGGCGATCGGCCCAGTCCGAGCACCTGCGTGTAGAAACCCACCTGCACGTCCAGGTTGTACGCCCCCGGCTTGAAGAGAATCGCATAGCGGTCGGAGCCGAACTGGCTGCGTTCCTGCCTGGCGAACACCGCGTCGATTTGCTCCTGGATGTCCGTTGTGGAAGGGTCGAAGACGAGCACGTTCGGTCCGAAGTCAGGGCCGGCCGGCTTGTCCAGCGCGTCGTCGTCGGCCTGCTGGAATGCCCGGCGAACGCCGCTGGCGTCGCTGTTCGGGAAGTTCGACCGCTGGAGCATCAGGACCGCGACCGCCGTCACCGGCTTGGTCCTCGATGCGATCCAGAATCGCGAATCGGTCTGCATCGCCTTTCCCGTCGCGATGTCGGCCAGCCCGTCGGCCTCCAGATGCAGGACCTTGTCTTTCGTAGCGACGACCGTGACGGCGCCGGAGACCTCGCGCGTGTCGATCGCGGCCTGAACCGCCGCGCGAATGCCGGGCAGCTCGGGCGAAGCGCAGAATGCCGCGACCGAATAGCACAAAAGAGCCGACAAGAGGCAGAGTCGTTTGAGCATGACGGTTTCTCCTTCTGATCTGAGGGGATGCTCGGATCCGTCGAGTATACCCCCAGAGAATCCGCGTTGTATAGACGCTCCGATTCCCCCCTGCATTTCAGGGAAACGCCGGGAGGTTTGAGCCTTGACCCGAGTACGGATATGGTTGCGTCCCTATGGAAAAGACATGCTCCTCGTTCGTGACGTTCGCCACCGCCGTTCTGGCCGGCGAGCCGAAGCGGGACTGACGGGGATGTCCCCGCGGCTGGGGTCCGCGAGGCCACCGAACGCTTTTGCCACTTTTTCCTAGCGAACCGGGAGCCATCGCATAGAATAGGCCTCGGCCCGGTGCGATGTCCCGCCGAATGCGGGAGTCGGCATGGTCGCCCGGCGGATGACGACCTGAGGTGGTGCTATGCATTCGAAAGAGAGAATCAACGTCGAGAACGGGACGGATGTCACGATCGTGACCTTCGAAGAGGAGAACATCCTGGAGGATCAGCAGATCCGAAAGCTCGAGCGCTCGCTGCTTCCGGTGATTCGAGACAACCAGCAGAGGCGGCTCGTACTGAACTTCGCCAAGGTGAAATTCATGTCGTCGGCCTTCCTCGGTCTGCTGGTCAAGGTGCACAAGCGGGTCATCGAGGCCGGTGGCACGCTGCAACTGTTCAACCTCGACCCCAAGATCCAGAAGGTCTTCGAGATCACGCAGTTGGTGAAGGTTTTCGACATCGTCAAGAACCAGGAGTGACGGATCGCGGTCTCCGAACTGGGCGGCTCCGGCGTCCAGCGTCTCGACTGGCCGATGGCCGCATACCGCGTGACCGCAGGGCAAGGCGAGGAGCGGGCGGCAGCCCTCTGGCATCTCGACGCGTTGATCGTCACGTGGCTTTGCCTGGCCCCGGAAAACACGCTGAATCTCGCCCACCGCAAGGACGCGCAAGGGCGAACGCATCTGATCTTCATCCCGCGAATCGACGTAGCGGAAACGGCTTTGCCGGCTGCCAGGTCTGCGGCCGAATCAACATCGAAGACCGGGAAGAATGGGCCCGCGCGATCGACTGCAAGCCCGGCCGGATCGACGCGATGCTCGAAGCCGTCTCCCCGCCGGCCGACTCAATCGGAAGATGGGAGTCCCTGTACGGCGCCGGTCAAGGCTGAACCCGCAGAACGCCACCTGCGACGAGAATATTATAAGGCCGCATACGACAACCACAGTAGGCGAGCAGGGACGCTCTGTCTGCGTGAGGGCCTCAATCCGGGGCTCTCGCCCCGACGCCCCGGGCCATTTGGCGGTTGCGTTTCCGACGGCGAGCCATAGAATAGTGCCCGTGTGGGGTGGGCCGGCGCCCACCGTTTTCGTTTCTATGCTCGAACTGCAAGAGAACATCGCGAAGGTCCAATCCGCGACGACGTCGCTGCGCCGCAGCCTCGTCGATAGCGCAGTCCGCGAGTACTTTGCCACCCTGGACCTGATCGGCAGTCCGGCGGCCGGCGACTTCACCGCCGCCGAGGGCCGCGCCTACGCGGTGCTCAAGCAGGAATTGCTCGCGGCCGGCTCCATCGCTCTGGTCAATGGGGCCACCCCGATCGACGACGACGGCGTGGCCCTGGTCGCGCTGAGTTTCGATTCGATCGCCCGGCCGTTACGGACGCCGGGACCGGCCGGCACGGCTCAGACGCGCCCCATGACACTCGGGCTGGCCGGAGCGGCGGGCGCCGTCGGCGGCATGATGCTCGGAGGCGCCCTGATGCGGCTGACCTACGACATGCGGGATCTCGGCCTGGCCCTGGGCGGTCCGATCGGCGCGTTGCTGGCTGTCCTCCTGATGTGTGGGGCGGCTCGGGTCCGCCTGCTCACGAGAGTTCTGCCCTGGCTGTTCGTACGGCCCAAAGCCATGCGAGGTGCGTCGCGCAGCGAGCATGAGAAGGCCGTTCGAGCCGCGGTCGAGCAGTGGGTGGACTGGGCGATCCCCATGCTGGCGGTCCTGTGCATGAATAGGATGGGCCTGCCGCAGCCGCAGACCGACAAAGACAAGGCCCTCAAGCGACTCGGCAAACTCATCTACTCGCTCCACCAGTCCACCCCGGCGTCGTTGCCGGTGGTGGCCCACGAGCTGATCCAGGAAGCCAAGAACAGCGGCTTCGAAGGGATCGAGGGCCAGCCGGCGTTCGCCCAGGTTGGTCCTCAGGAGAAGGAGATCATGATCTGGAGCACGGACCTCCAGAGTAAATACGAGACTTTCGGCCACATCACCGACGGCGACCGCGTGACGGTGGAGCGTCCGGCGGTGGTCTTTGGAGGCCGGATCGTGCAGCGAGGCCTGGTCAGAAAGGTTCGGGACAGGTGACGGACGCTCGGAACATCCTGGCGATCGATTTCGGGACGACGAACACGTACTTCAGCAAGTGTCCGCCGGACCAGATTTCGCCCGTCGGGGTCGATTTCGGAACCGGTCGGGACGGGCTTCCCACCGCCATCCTCTATCGCGGCCACCGCGAGCCGCTGGTGGGCGAACCCGCCCTGCACGAGTACGGCGAGGCCTCGGACCAGGAACGCAAAGACTACCGGCTCCGCACGCAGTTCAAGCCGGACATCGTCTCCAGCGACGAGGCGGCCAAGGCCGCGGTCGATTTTCTCCGCACGGTGGTCGAGCAGTCGCAGCGGCAGCACATCGCGCTGGACCCGGCCAGGCACGACGTCATTGTGGGCGTCCCCAGCGAGGCGCACGGCCCGTTCCAGACGCGGGTCTCGCAGATCGCCAAAGAAGCCGGCTACGGCGAAGTCCGCCTGCTCGACGAGCCCAAGGGGGCCCTGCTCCACCACCTCTGGCACAAGGATTTCTCGCCGGAAGAGGCCCGGCGGGGCATTCTCGTCATCGACTTCGGCGGCGGCACCTGCGACTTCGCGTTTCTCCAGAGCCTCCAGGTCAGCCACTCCTGGGGCGATATGGAGCTGGGCGGTCGGCTCTTCGACGACCTGTTCTTCCAATGGCTCCTGGAACAGAACCCCGGCGTCCTCAAAACCATGGAGAAGGCCGGCGACACCTACTATGTCCACTCGTATCTGTGCCGCGAGGTGAAAGAGTTCTTCTCGCTGACGATGGCCCGCGACCGCACGGAGAAAGTGAACAAGTCCGTCGGCCGCTACGGCTGCCTCAAGGGCATGGACTGGGCCGGGTTTGTCGAGCGGGCCAAGCACTATCTGCCCAGCCCCACGTTCGTGCTGAACATGGAGAGCATGGGCGTGCGGGCCCAGCGAATCCTCCAGCGACAGCAGGAGATGGACCTGATCGACTGGTTCCGGACCACCTTGGCGCACGGGCTGGCGGAGAAAGCCGTCGCGACCGATCAGATCAGTCGGGTCATTCTGGCTGGGGGAAGCAGTCAGTGGCCGTTCGTGCCGGACGTCGTCGTCGAGACGCTCGGCATTCAGCGATCCCGCCTGATGCGAAGCGACCGGCCGTACGCGGTCATCTCTCAAGGCCTGGCGATCCTGCCCGCCCTGCAACGCAGCTTCGACGAGACCCGCGAGAAGCTCCGGCGCGATCTGCCGCAATTCTGCCGGGACCGAGTCCGACCTCTCGTCGAGCGGGTGACGGCCAACTACGTCTCCGGCGTCGCGGCCGACGTGACCACCGAGCTGTTTGACAGGACGATCCGTCCGATCGTCGAGGAATTCCGCGAGAAAGGCGGATCCGTCAAGATCCTGAGGGAGTCCATCGCTGCCCAGGTGAAAGCCAATGAGAGCCGATTCCAGACGATCATCGAGAAGAGGATGCAGACGCTCCGCCGCGGCCTGCCGGGCGAGCTCAACGAGATGTTGCGGGACTGGTTCGAATCCTACGGCCTGAGCGTCGGCGAGCGACCCATCGACGAGACCCGTCAGACCGCGGTTAGCGAGGCGTTCGTCCAGCCGGACACGCCGGACCTCTACGGCGGCATCATGGACACCGTCGGCTGGTTCGTCGTGGCCCTGGCGGCGACGGTGGCGGCTTCCGTCAGCGGCGGAGGCGGGCTGGCCCTCCTGGCGAGCGGTCCGGTCGGCTGGATCGCCGGCGCGGTGATCGGCGCCGTGGTGACGTTCCTGGCCGTCCGCTACGGCATGGCGAAAGCCAAGGAACTGGCCGACACCTGGAACGCCCCGGCGTGGATCGTCAAGAACGTCCTGCTGCCCTCGCGGATCGCCAAAATGCGGGGCGATTTCCAGAACCGCCTGAAGGAAACACTGGAACGTGAGACACAGGCCCTTCAAAACGAGTTGGAGACCCGGATCCGCCAGGTCACCGAAAGGCAGATCGAAGGCCTCTCCGAAGTCACACAGCTCTGACCCCGCGATCGCCCGCCCTTTCATGGCTCTCCCTCGATCAGGGACGATTGCGTTTTCCAACCGGATGCGTATACTTCACAATCGATAGGCATGGGGGCATCTCCAGGGCATTGAAGGGGCGTCGGATATGACGGAAGGCGTGCTCGCGGCGGGCAGGATGGCCATCGGGTCGCTTGATTTGGCCGTGATCGTTCTTTACCTCGTCGTGATCGTGGGACTGGGCTGCTGGGTGGGCCTTCGCCGGCGCAAAGGAGACGTGGACCGCAGCTACTTCCTGGCCGGCGGCACGCTGACCTGGCCCGTCATCGGCCTGGCCTTGTTCTCGACGAACATCTCGACGATCCACCTGGTCAGCCAGGCCCAGGAAGGCTACATGAACGGCCTGGCCCACGGGAACTTCGAGTGGATGGCGCCGTTTCTGCTGATCACGCTGTCGCTGTTCTTCGCGCCCTTCTACTTCCGCTCGAAGGTCGCGACGTTGCCGGATTTTCTCGAGCAACGGTATAGCCGGGGCGCCCGCGACTGGCTGGCCGGGGTTTCAATTCTCTCGGCCATCGTGGTCCACATCGGCTTTACGCTCTATACCGGGGCGCTGGTCCTGGAGGGTCTCTTCGGCATCCCGATCCTGTACAGCATCGTCGCAGCCGCCATTCTCACGGGCCTGTACACCATCGTCGGCGGACTCCTGGCCGTCGTGCTGACGGAGTCGCTCCAGACGATCATCCTTCTGGCCGGCGCCGTCACCATCACTCTGGTCGCCTACGTCAAGGCCGGCGGCTGGTCGGGCATCGCGGCCAACGTCGATCCGGTGAAACTGACGGTCCTGCGTCCCAAAGGCGACGCGGCGAATCTGCCGTGGTACTCGGTCTTCCTCGGCTACCCGGTCATCGGACTGTGGTACTGGTGCGCGGACCAGACGATCGTGCAGCGCGTGCTCGGAGCCAAAGACGAGAACCACGCGAGAGTCGGCCCTTTGTTCGCCGGGTTCATCAAGATCCTCCCGGTGTTCATCTTCTTCCTGCCGGGAACGATCGCGCTGGCCCTGATCAAACAGGGGAAGCTGCCTCCCCTGGCGGACTCCAAGGACGTCTACGCCTTCATGATCACGCATCTGCTCCCGCCCGGCCTGACGGGGCTCATGGCCGCGGCCCTGCTGGCGGCGTTGATGAGCACGGTCTCCGGCGCCCTGAACTCGATCGCCACGCTGTTCAGCTACGACCTGTACCGGCGATGGCGGCCGGACACGCCCGACCGCAAGCTGGTCGTGATCGGCCGGGTTGCGACGTTCGTCGCGATGCTCCTGGCCATCCTGTGGTCGCCCTTCATCGCCCGTTTCACGAGCATCTACCAGGGCGTCAACACGATCATCTGCTACATCGCCCCGCCGATCACGACGGTATTCGTGTGGGGCGTCTTCTGGCGGCGGGCGTCCAGCCGGGCGGCCTTGACCACGTTGACCGTCGGGTCGGTCCTCGGGCTCATCGTCTTCATCCTGGACATGTCCGGGGTGCTGGAGCGATTGAAACAACGCGGCTGGCCGGTCGAGTTCATGATGATGGCCTTCTACTTGTTCGTGATCTGCTCGATCGTCATGGTCGCGGCCTCGCTGAAGTGGCCGCACCGGCACACGCCGCAAAGCGAGCGGCTGGTCTGGAAGAACCCGTGGGAAGCGCTCAGCAGCCCCGGCTGGAAGGGCCTGCTCAATTACAAGCTCCTCGCGGGCGCGCTTTTCGTCGTGATGGTGACGCTGTATATCGCATTTGCGTGATTCTCCCTTGGAGGCTCGATCATGAGACAGACGAGGATTCTCGCTTTCGCGGCCCTGGCGGCATTTCTGCCAGCGTGCGGCTGCTCAATGGGCTTGCCCTCGAAGAGCCCCATGCAGCGCCACGGCGTAGTGATCGGCATTCCGGCCCAGAGCATCCCCGAGTACAAGCGGCTGCACGCCGAGACCTGGCCCGGCGTGCTCAAAGCGGTGGACCGGGCGCACATGGACAACTACTCGATCTACCTCGGCGAGGTCGCCCCCGGCCGCAACTACCTCTTTGGCTACTATGAGTACACGGGTAGGAACTTCGATGCCGACATGGCGAGGATGAAGAAGGACAAGACCATGCAGGATTGGTGGAAGCTCACCGATCCGCTCCAGGAACCCCTGCCGACGCGACAGGAAGGGGAATGGTGGTCGCAGTGGGAAGAGGTATTCCATTACGCCGGCCCGGCCTACGACAAGAGCGACGTGAAGCTTCGCTACGGCTCGATCGTCGGCGTACGACAAGAGAGCCTGCTGGCCTACACCCAACTGCACGCGGCCGTATGGCCGGGCGTCCTATCTGCGCTGGGCGACGTGAATATCCGCAACTACTCGATCTACCTGGGCCAAGTGACACCGGGCGAGTACATGCTCTTCAGCTACTTCGAGTACGTTGGCGACGATTTCGATGCCGACATGAAGCGCATGGCGGCCGACAAGGTGACGCAGCTCTGGTGGACCTACACAGACCCGCTGCAAGTCCGTCTGCCGGGAACGCCCCAAGGGGCGCAGTGGAAAGCCGTCGAGGAAGTATTCCACAAGAACTGAAACTCGAAATTCGGCTTTCGAACTCTTCTCAGTAGGTATGCCGATGCACCTTCCAGGTCCGCAGGCCGAAGAGCGCGATGACCACGAAGCAGATCAAAGGCAGCACGAACGACGCCCGCGTGCTCGAGAGCGTCATGAAGCCCAGGTTGAAGGCGTCCATGTCCATGATCTTGCCCTGCAACGGCGGCATCAGGCAGCCGCCCCCGATGGCCATGATCAGGCCCGCCGCACCCAGCTTGGCGTCGTCGCCTAGGCCCTTCAGCGCGATGCCGTAGATCGTCGGGAACATCAGGGACATGCAGGCCGAGAC
>ERZ795059.5865-NODE-5865-length-11057-cov-7.988548_pt1 | contig 11057 bp, 4 predicted proteins | sample MGYA00375143_ERZ795059 | MGnify/ENA primary metagenome ERZ795059 (study PRJEB30188, sample SAMN05720168) | activated sludge metagenome | isolation source: Anaerobic digester | place: USA | collected 2015-01-07 ... | reverse complement strand
TACCGGCCTTCCCGCCGACATCGCTTCCAGCGCCACCATCCCGAACGGTTCATCCCACACACTGGGTACGACACAGATATCCGCCTCGCGATATAACGCCCGGATTTCCTCGTAATCCTGCCACCCCACCGGCGTGAACCATTCCGTTCTCGGAGAATCTTCCGGCAACGTCACCAAAATCTCAAAGTCTTGCCGCTCTTTATACAGATCTTCCCCCGCCTTGCGAAGTACCTCCACCCCCTTAAGCGGATCCTCGGCCCGCCCAGTCATGACAATACGTTTTCGTTCCTGCGGGCCACGCTCTGGCAATAGTGAAAAGGGAAACCGTTCCGTGTCCACACCCCCCGGAACCACCGCCGTTTTACAGTAACTTGAAATCTGTGATTGCATCTGCGGGTTATATACCACCGCAAGCTGAGTCTTTTCCCACGCCCGCTGTACAATCTTAAAATACTCCGGCTGATACGCCCGCGCCGTCAGATACTCCTGTGTCCACGCCAACGGATGTGCCCGGCACAACTCCGGGCGAATCCGTTCCAGTGCACACGCACGGCATACATCCGGTGTTTCTAAATAACTATTTGGACACGTTGCGCCGTCTTTGAAATGAGTAATATCCCGATGGCAGATGGCTTCATACGCATAATACCGCGAAACTACCGGATACGCGCCTAATGCCTCTATCACATACGGTTTCAGGAAAAAGCCGTCACACACCACCACCACCTCCGGATGAAACACATCCACCGCATCCCGAATGCGTTCGGATACACGTTGCGCTGTAAAACCCCTGCCCTCAAAATCGAGCCGTACCGCCGGAAACGGCAACGAGTCCGGTACAAATTGTCCCCGGTCCCAGGTAGCGCCGTCATTCACCCCAATCAATTGCACCTCATGCCCCGCCAAACAAAGCTCTTGGACCACATGGTAGACGTCCACATCGGCCCCGCCATTCGGCGGCCACGAAAACAAAAGATCTACAAAAGCCAGGCGCATACCTTTGAGATTATCGTCATGCGCCCCGCGCCAATCAATTTCTTTCACCAGGCATTTGCGCCCCAAGTTACTCGTCGAGAGCGCGGCGAAGTTCGGTGGCAAGTTCCGCAACCCGCACCGGCTTGCGGAGAAAAGCGCGGGCGCCCTCATCCAGCAATCGCTGCACGGCCGGCCCAAGATCATACCCGCTGCAAATAAGGATTTTGGCTTTAGGCAGTAGCCGCGTGATAGGGCCAAAGGCTTCCTCCCCCCCCATGTTCGGCATGGCCATGTCCAAAATCACCGCATGGATGGGCGAAGGATGGGATCGCGCAACCTCAATGGCCTGGACCCCGTCTTCCACGGTAATCACGGAATATCCCAGCCGCTGAAGCACTTCCCGGAAGGAATTCAGCACCTCCGGTTCATCGTCAGCGATCAAAACCGTTTCACTGCCCAAAGGCAGCTTTTCCTGCAATGGTGGCTTGACCTTTTCAGTACATTCCGTGGCGGGAAGAAATACCTCGAAGATCGCCCCTTTTCCTGGAAGATTATCGGCTCCGATATAACCACCATGATTCTTAACAATGCCATAGGCCGCCGCAAGCCCCAGGCCACGCCCCTGAAACTTGGTGGTGAAAAAAGGTTCAAAAACCCGGGCGCGGACATTTTCACTCATGCCTGGCCCCGTGTCTTTGACTGCCATCCAGACATACCGCCCCGGCGCCAGCAGCGCGGGACAATCCTCTTTGGTCAATATCCTGTTGCCCGTAGAGAGAGTAATCGTGCCTGCACCATCGAGGGCTTCGATTGCATTCATGGTTAAGTTCATAATGACCTGCCCGATTTGGACAGCATCCGAAAAGGTGTTCCAGAGATCCGGGGCTAAATCTCTCACTACCTGTACATTCTGAGGAACGCTGTGCTCCTCGAAAAGCATGACATGTTCGATAACTTCGTTCAGGTTGGTCACGGCAGGCTGGTATTTTCCTCCCCGCGCAAACGCCAGCATCTGCTGGGCAAGGGTTCCCGCGCGCACCGCGGCTTCTGAGATTGTGTGCAGTTTTTTCAAGACGGCAGCATCATTGCTGAACTTGAGTTCAAGCAATTCGGCATTTCCAAGAACGGCGGTCATAAGGTTGTTAAAATCGTGGGCAATGCCTCCGGCCAGCGTAGCGGTGGCCTCCATGCGCGATGCGGCGCGAACGGCCTCTTCCGCTTGCTTGCGGTGCGTAATATCGCGCAGGGTGCCAACACGGGCAATGGGTTTCTTAGTATCGTCGAGAATCAAAGAGGCGTTTTCCGAAAACCACCGGTAGACACCGTCCTTGCGCCGGATCCGGTATTCCCAGAAACCAACGGCTTCCCCCTGTTTTACGGATTCCAACAAGCTGAGATGATGCGCATGATAGCGTTCCAGGTCTTCCGGATGAATCATGGCTTCCACCCCCTTGAATCCAGCCACAATAATTTCATCCGGAGTGCGCTTAAGCAACGCGGCTACGGAGGGACTCAAATACTCAAACTGACCGGTGCGCAAATTAACCTTGTAGGCGATGTCGCGCGTGTGATCCAAGATCTCACGGAAACGTTCCTCGCTCTGACGCAAGGCAGTCTGCGCTTCGCGTTCAGCCGAGATATCCCGGCTGATATCCACCATCCCGATCACGGTGCCCGATGAATCCCGTAAAGGCGCTTTGCTGCTCGATTCCCACACAGCGGATTGCCCGGCGCGCGGTACCTGCGAAATTACGTTCAGCATGGGTTTGCCGGATCGAATGACATGCAGATCCTGCTCGTGAAACTGACGTGCCTGTTCCTCCGGAAAAATGTCAAGAGCGGTCTTGCCAAGGATCTCATCCGCACCGGAAAGCCCCAAAGACTGTAATTTGGCCTGGTTCACCTCCACATACCGGCCCTGAACATCCTTGACATACACGGAATCCGGGAGATGCTCCATGATCGTCTTCAAACGCGTCCGTTCACGTTCAAGCGCCTCTTCTGTTCGAATCCGGGCCGTCAGATCCGTTATGACGGCAAAAGCGCCGCAGTAAGCGCCATGATCGTCGAGGATGGGTGACGGGGCCACAAGAATTGTAACGGCAGAACCATTCTTGGCGTGGCAAACCAATTCATAATGTTGCCGGGCGCCGGTACGGCGTCGATTCATTTCTTCCTGGAGCAATTCACGAAACTCAGGGGCGGCAAATTCCAGGGGGTGATGACCAAACACTTCCTCTTGCGAATACCCCATCATGTTGAGAAGCATTTGATTGATATAGGCAAAATGATCTTGCTCATCGAGGATTACCAGACCTTCCGTAAGTGATTCCACCAACATCTGATAAAACTGAGCGTCCCGGCGATGCAACTCGGCATGCGCGGCGGCACGGCGGCGCTGAAGTTCGACTTCCGCGCGCAACGCCGCCAAATCTTCGGCGGTTTCTTTTACAGGATCATCTATGTCCGGCATGGTCCCGCACCTCAGACCACTCCTCTAAATCTATTTTGGCCCTATATCCTGCTACGCTTCGCACCTCAAAGTCAATCAATATGTCCCAATATGTCCCATTAATATGTCCCAAAATTTGATTTCATCATACGCTTGTTATTATAAGGGGCAAGGTGAATCAAAGAAGGGTATCATCATGAAATATTCTATTTTGCTGCTGGTTTTTATCGGAAATCTGGCGAGCCTTCCACTCGCACATTCGGATACGTTATGCCCCCGAGGCATTCCAAGGCTGGAAAACATCATAATTGATGGAAGTCCCAATGATTGGGATAATGCGGGATTCCAGGTGAATGTGATGCCGGACAAGGATGGACGGCTGCTGCCCAAGCATGATTTGAATCCCCGGTTTCGCCTTGCGTGGGGTGAACAGGGTTTGCTTTTTTTAGTCACCGTTGACGACGATGTTCTCCAGATAAACTCCGTGGATTCGGAAATAAGCAATAATGACTCCGTGGAAGTGTTTATAGGGCCGCGCCCCGGAACGAAAGCATGGTGCCGTTTTGTATTTACCCCAGAGAATGCGGATGGCGGCATGCATCCTCGCCAACACTTCACCGATTTCTCCAAGAAATTCCCTCGGAAAGAACCGGTTAAAGCTGAACTGGCAAGTGCAAAAACACCCGCAGGATATCTCCTGGAAGGACGCATACCCTGGACAACCCTCCGCCGAACTCCCAAGAAAAACAATGAAATCGCCCTGCAGCTTTATGTGAATGACACCGATGGAACCAGCGGGCGTTTTCAATCCGTCTGGTACCCCTCAAACCGCACTGCGGAAGACAGTAATCATATGTATCGTGTGCGATTGGCGTGCAAGGCAAGTGCCCCGGAGAATGAACGGATATCGAACCGCTATGATGGTAAGGGCCGCACGTGTGTCCAGGTGATGGGGGCGGATGCTCTGGCCAATCAGTCCATACGGGTATACGATGGCAGACATTTGCTCGCCAAAGCAAAACTGGAACTGCGAGGAGACTGGGTAGGCGGGGAAGTGACGTTCCCAATGCCTTCGCCGGGACATGATTTCGGTGCATTAAACGTAAAAATCGACGGAAAGCGCTTTGCGACACTGGAACTGCCCAATGCGGATATCGAACGGGGCAAGGCGTTACTGACAACCGAAATTGCCGCCCGGCCTTCCGTATTTTCTGGAATGTCATTTCCAACCTTGGAACCACGGGATCCCCTGGTGTTGGAGAACTTCATCGGAAAGTATCGTATAGAGACTGAATTCTATGATGCAGGGTATAACCTGGTTGAGATGGCAGGGTCAGCGGGCCGATATGGCGCTATCGTGCATATTATCCCGAAAAATGGATCTCCCCTTACCCGCTTTGTGTCGCTATATCGGGCGCCAGATTCGTATGATCCGTTTAAATGGTGGTTTTTCACGCCCTCCTTCTCCAACCCATACCCCGCCAATCTCGGCATCAATCCCCTGACCCTCGAACAGGAATCCGGCGCACTCGATCTGCTGGGCCGGCAACAACTTATGACCTTGTGGAATAGCGACTGGTCGAACGCATCGCTGGTGGCCGGATTAGCCGAGCACGATCCACGACAAGGCGTCACCTCCTGCGCGGATAATGCCTGGGCGCGCGACCGCCAATGGTGGGTAGGCCTAAAGCGCAAGCTTTACGGCAACAATCAAGCTTGTACACAGTCCTTTGTCTGCCCGCGCCCTATCGCAGGCTCTCCCGCCCCTGTCCTGAGGGAAGGATCTCCCGATGAAGCCGGAATGCAACCCGGCATAGTTGACTCCTTGGATGCATTATTGAAAGAGTGGGCGCAAAAAAGCGGCGAACCCTTTGCGGTATGTCTTGCACGGCAGGGAGTAGTGTTCTTTCACCGGGCCTACGGAGAACGCGGCGGGAAACCCATGACCGTCACCACAAAAAGCTGGATGGCGTCCATTTCAAAGATGGTTTCTGGCGTCATGATGATGACCGTGGCAGATCAGAGGCTTACAACACTCGATGCACCGGTAGCGGATTATCTCCCACCCTTCCGCGCGGTAAAAGTAGAAACACCGTTGACCATCCGAAGCCTCTACACCCACACCAACGACCTGATTCTCGGCATTCAACTCCCCCTCCATTACATGGATCACTGGGGCGATGAAATGCACGACCTCGACCAACGCATCGCTGAGTTTTATCCCCTTATGAAGGTCGGAAAAGCACTCGAATACAACGGCGTCGGCTATGCCCTGGGAGGAAAAGTCATGGAAGCCGTCACCGGTGAGGCCCTGCCCCAACTCTATAAAAAACACCTCCTGGAGCCTCTCGGCATGGACCACACCGACGTTACCGACGCCAGCGCCCGCACCTTCAGCATCCCCATGGATATGGCCAAGCTCGGACAAATGCTCCTGAACAAGGGCGCCTACGGTAATATGCGGTTTTTCAGCGAACCAACATATGAAAAAATGCTGCCCCGCCCCCTCAGCGAATTCTGGCCCGCCATAGGCGATGTGCAATGGGGAATTGGAACCGTCTCCATGAAAGGACCCGGCCTGAGCAAAAGCGCCTTCGGCCACGGCGCCGCCTCATGCGCCACCTTCATCGTCGATCCCGAAAACCAACTCGTCATCTCCATGACCCGAAATACCGCAGGACCCCTCTTCCAGGATTACCAGCCAAAATTCATTGAGGTCATAACAGCAGGAATAATCAAATAAAATTTGGTAGCATCACCTGAGGACCAATATAACAAAGGACAATATGAAATCGTATAGACTGAAAAACGTGGCGCAGTGGTTTATCGGTCTATGTGTAATACCCGCTTTGATTCTTTGCGGTATGGAAGCCTTTTTACGGGTAGTGGAATATGGTAAAGACACGTCGGTTTTCCGGCATGTAATGGTTGAAGACAAAACGTATTATACGTCAAATCCTGACTTCCTCAGCCTCTATTTCCCCATGTTCCGCGACTTTGAATATGTGTGGTTCCCGGTTAAAAAACCCGAGGGGACATTGCGCGTGTTTGTACTCGGATCATCGGCTGCGTTGGGAGTTCCTGATCCAGCCTTCTCGTTTGGCCGTCACCTCAAAGTGATGCTCTCCTCGTTGCTGTCCGAGGAAAAAATCGAGGTAAATATTTTGGCTACCTCCGCCATCAATAGCAATGTTGTGAGGGACATCGCCAAGGCCTGTTCAAAGTGCCAGCCCGATGTGTTTATCGTTTATATGGGAAATAATGAAGTGATCGGTCCCATGGGACCAGGAACGGTGTTTGAACCGTTTCGCTCTCGTCTCTCCATCATCCATTTCCGCACCTGGATCCGGTCGCTTCGCCTGGGACAGTTTGCCGCAAACAGCATGAACTGGCTGCTCAATCAACAAGAAGCCCCGGAAACGTTCAGTCTGGAACTGTTCAACGAAAGTAAAATCCGGGAAAATGATCCCAGACTAAAGATCACATATAAACACTATGCCGAAAATTTGCAGGATATCACCAATACCGCACTCAAAAGCGGCGCTGCCGTTGTTCTTTCGACTGTGGGCGTCAATACTAAGGATTGCCCTCCTTTCGTGTCCTTGCACAAGCCAGCATGGTCCTCAGAAAATGAAAAAACCTGGCAAACGGCCATAAATGACGGAGAGTCAAACATGGCAGCGGGTAATTATGCTGCTGCGGAAACCGCATATGCCGCCGCTATCGCCATGGATGACGAATATGCGGAAACCTTTTATCATTTGGGAAAAGCCCTCCTCGCACAGAAAAAACTGGATGCGGCACGCGAAGCCCTAGTCCGTGCCTTGGATCTTGACATATTGCGATTACGAGCGGACACCCAAATAAATCAAACGATTAGAAACACCGCCAATATCTTTGCCTCCCAAGGCGTCATCCTCGTAGATTGTGATAAGGAACTCAATGCGGCCGACCCTGAAAAAAATGCGGGCAATGATTTCTTCTATGAACATGTACATATGACCCCGGAAGGCAACTACCGGATAGCGCAGATGCTCTATGATGCGATCGTTCCGCGCCTCGCTCCGCGCCTGGGTGTTTCATCAGCCCCCTTGCCTCCTTCACCGTCACGGGAAACCTGCTGGGAACGGCTGTGCCTCACCCCCATCGAGGAACAGGAACATCTGAGTAACATATTGCAGTTGATAATGCGTCCCCCATTCACCAATCAATACAAGCACGAAACAGACCTTATGCGGTTTCGACAGGATATGCTTTCTCTAAACGCCTTTACCAACCAAAACCATATTCTCCAGTATAAGCAACAAATGCAAAATGTCTTGCAAGCACATCCTGATGACCACATCATACGCAGTAAGTATGCATCTCTTTTAACACGGGTGGGCAATCTGGAGGAATCCTTAACTCAGTTCCAAATCGTCGCGCAAACTGTTCATTCCCGAAGAAGCTATATTGATTGGGGGATGGCCATGGCGGCAACCGGACAATTCCAGGGTGCCCTGGAAAAGCTTTTAACCGCATCACGTATAGATGCACCAAATGCATCGCTGCTAACAAGCCTTGGATGGGTGAAATTCCGCCTGGGAAGGCTGGATGACGCCATTCTCGATTACCGCAAGGCAATTAAAAAATGGCCAAGCTATGTCATGGCGCACTACAACCTCGCAATCGCATTATCCAGCAACGGATGCACAGAGGAAGCCATTCAGGAATGCACCAAAGCCATCGAAGCAAATCCCCCTTTTGCGCCGGTCTATGCACAACTGGATGACCTGTTCTCCGGGCGGATAACACCTTTGGAACGGGCCCATAAATGGAATCGCATGGCCAAAGAAATGAGTACAAACCCATTTATTGCATACCGAGAAGGGCTCGCTTGGCTTGAAGCAGGGGATCTGCAAAAAGCAGTGTTAACCTTTCAAGAGGTGATTCATCGCGATCCTTGCTTTTTACAAGCACATCTGGAAATTGCCTTGATTCTGGAAAAACAAAATGACCTCGTGGGGGCTATAGCCGAATACAATGCCATGCTCGCTTATGACAACACCCATTACTATGCCAACAACAATCGGGGGTATTGTTTATTCCTACAGAAAAAATTCGATGAGGCCATTCAATCCCTTAAAAAAGCAATCGAATTCGATCCCTTCAATAAAATCGCTTTTGAAAACCTTTCAAGTGTTCTGAATGAAAAAAATGATGCCCAGTTATCCCTTGACACTTGGGCGGAAATAATCAACGCCGTGCATGAATCACCCATCGCCTATTTTCACTACGGACAATGCTTGGAAAAAAACCAAAGAATTTCAGATGCACAACAGGCCTATCGGAAAGCCTTGCAACTCGACCCGGGCTATCAAAACGCCCAGCAAGCCATGTCCATCCTCTCTACTCTACCCTTGGTAAAATCTGAATGATATCCGCTGATTCATTAAAAAAACCGACATTTTCAGTTTTTTTCACTGCTATAAAAGCCGCGAGTAAGCATTCCAAACTATATATTGTATGCAAAATGTATATTTATAGAAGCTCAAAGGTTTTCTTTACAACATGTAAGGTACAGCAAATGGCCATAATTGGATTTTCGTGATATGCACACCTACAAATAAAATATCTCTCCATTTTGCTGAATTTAATTTCTGTATAGACAATGGACAAATATTTGTTTATAATCAACAATACAATTACACAAGATTACGAAGCGCGGAGAGGCGATGGGCGATGACCTCCAAAAAGTTTAATTGTAATACATATCGCGCTTTACATCAGATGACGTGACGGCAAGAATATGCAGGTAGAAGCAAAATGAGGCAAAAAGTCATAGGCGCTGTTCTAGTGATAAGTGCACTATGCATCGGGGGATATTGTTTGACTTCATGGCACAAAGACATCGAACCTCACGTTCGCAATGTCACAAATACTTCAGAAAAGCCCCCCCCAGAATCTCTACCCCAAAATCCCATTTCCCTTGCTCCCATTCAAGATCCTCAGCAAAATACTCAGCAACCAGATGCGGTGATAAAAAACTTGTTGCGCGCGTGGGAATCCGTAAAAAGCATGCAAGCAGATATAAAAATATACTCAAAAACAGACCCGGCAAAGAACGGTAAAGGCACGCTGCAATATATCCAGGATGGGCACTTGGGAAAATATCGTTATGACCTCTTAATGGAAGGGGTTGATGACACCCCCAACCATCAAATGACAGGAACGGCCATCTTTGATGGCGCGATGATAAAACTGAAAACCTCTTTCGACAATATGCCCTTTTCACAAGAAACACAACCAAGTCTGATGCCGGGCCCCCCGCCGGGCGGTCCTCTGTTTTTTGAACTACTGCAGCGAGATTACAAATTGTATCAGGATAAACAACGTAATTCTGATTCTCTTATCTATTTAATTGGTGAACCTTCTTCATCTGAATCGAAACCGGATGTTTATGACCAAGTGGCAGTAACACTCGATCCTTCCTCCGGAGGGTTACGTAAACTGGAAGTTCACATGAAAAGCGGCGGTGAAGTGTTGGCAATAGAAGTCTTGTCTCCCGTATTTAATATACCTATAGACGAGACACAATTTATTTCTGATCTGGCAAGTGTAACCGAAGGAATAAATTAGCTTACCAATTAGCGGCTATGAACGATTTGCTTTCAAAGATATAAGGAGATTGTGTTATGTGGGCAGGTGTTACTTCGAAAAGAACCAATAGAACTCTACTTTTCCCCCTGTTGGTCTGTGGGCTGTTCTTGCTGTGCGGACGGGTGGACGCCAATCTATATGACGCCAACTCCGGCGGAGGCATCATTGGCGATCTGGTGGTGAGCAGCGGATCCATCACCATAAATACCAGTGCGCCAACAATAACCGTCGGAGCCACAGTGTATACAGGTGAATTTGAAATAGATGCGCCTAATATCGGTGTGGCGGTCTTCCGATTCGGTCAAGTCTCCGTAACCGGCACCGCTTCCGTTAGCGTGTCCGGCACACGGCCCTTGGCGATTGTCGCCAACACGGATTTGACTTGGACTGTTTCCATAGATGCCAGTAACAACCGTCTGGGAGGTGGAGCGGGCGGAAGTGCCGGCGCCGCCGGAAGCACAGGCGGTGCTGGAGGAGGAGGCTCTACTGCGCCAGGAGGAGGGGGTTCAGCAGGCGGTGGGTCAGCCGGAAGTCCCGGCGCGTATGGCGGCAATGGGTGGGCCACAGGTGGAGGTACAGGAGGTGGCGGGGGAACCGCAACGGGAGGCGCATCGGGTACCGGAGGCGGGGTCGGCGGAACCGGGTATAATGGGAGCGGTGCGGCAGGAACCGGTGGAAGTTCAGGTATCGGCGGTGCTTCTCCAAACAGCGCGGGCGGAGGTGGCGGTGGCGGGGGTGCAGGCGGGTGCGGAGGTGGTGGCGCGGGTGCAGTCAACACGACTGCCGGCGGGGGAGGAAGTGCTACGAGTGGCGGAGGCAATGGAACTGCCGGAACAGCAGGATCAAACGGAAATGACGCCTCAAGTGGAGGGAATGGGGGTGATGCTACCTTCACCACTGTCGCGACTAATCTGGTTCTAGCAGCAGGATTTGGCGGCGGCGGCGGCGGCGGCGGCGGTAAAGGCGGCGGCGGTCAAGGCGGTGGCGCAGG
>ERZ795059.5860-NODE-5860-length-11064-cov-5.717504_pt1 | contig 11064 bp, 4 predicted proteins | sample MGYA00375143_ERZ795059 | MGnify/ENA primary metagenome ERZ795059 (study PRJEB30188, sample SAMN05720168) | activated sludge metagenome | isolation source: Anaerobic digester | place: USA | collected 2015-01-07 ... | reverse complement strand
TATAGCCCTTTGCTTCTAACGATTGTGTAATTACATCTGTTACGTCTTCGTTTTCATCTACCACCAAAATCGTTTTTCCCTTCATTTATTATCCCTCCAAAATAAAGTATATTTATTTTTTAATGTTCTTTTTTAGTTATCAACTTGTTATTATAAGCACGTTTTTTCATTTTTGTCAATATTTTTCGGCCATTCCTTGCATTTATATATCAATACCTATTAATTCTGGTATTCTGCAGAATACCAGAATGTTTTTTGATGTAATTTTTTCAACTATTAACTAACAGCAAGTCCGCTAGGTACAGCTGGTGCGGTTGTGTCAGAAGACTCTTCACTTCTAAGCGGATGCGGATAAGTGTAAGACTCATATTGCAATGTCCAGGTGTTTGATGCTGTGCATTTCCAAAGTTTGTTAGTATCAGTTGAACCATAATAAGTATTTATAGTGCAAGTAGCAGGACGATTTGCTTCTGTTCCGTAAGAAGGCATCCAATAATCACGATTCAAGGCAATGTAAGTAGGTGCCGGCTCTTCATCCAATGAAGGCATTATATTATCACCTTCATATAAATTATTCCATATAAAGGTGTCTTGTATTTGATTTAATAAAGGATAACATTCCTCGAAGTCATCAGCGCCAGGATGTTCCACATCGCATTGAGGAGGAGTTACGGGACAGCAAAAATCTCCCGAACATGTTTTCCAATCAAGAACACTTGGGTTCCAAATCCTGTAATCCATAAGATTAATAGTAAGACCTGATAAATAATCTATTGCATTGTTAAATATCCGCCATTTGCCGCCTCTAGCGTACACCATCTGCGTATATTTTATGCCATGGCTTACGGTATTATTATAAAACTCATTAGCCACGATTCCAATGCAATTATGTCCGCCGGTATCAGCTCCGTGTCCATCAAGAGCAGATAATTGCCCATCGCTAGTGAAGTTGCTGTCAAACTCGTTATGCCTTACAACAAGACGCCCACCGCCATCAGATGTTTCAAAAATGGAATTGTACAGATAGTTATCTTCATAAAACACAAAGTCATCAGTTCCGAATCCAACAGGTCTTGAATACGATCCAAACCCCATACAAGTTTCGCTTGTTCCCATGAATGTATTTTGATAGCCGATATTATAGTAGTTACTATTACTTGAACCTGGGGTATAAAATATATTTTGATCAACTAATCCGGTCAGTTTTCCTGTAGTCCCATCTGTCATTATCATTCTTGTGGTATAAGAGACATTATTAAAATAATTATTATCAATTCTGAACGCGCCTTTTCCATCAACCCCAGTTCCCTTTCCTTCCACAAAAATAATATACTCCGGGGCGCCAGTTCCTTGAAACTTAAAACCTGTAAGCCGATTGGCAGCTTGAGAGTTGTCATTGACTATATTAATTGCAGAAGCACTTGATAATGTTACATTGATTGTCAGTGGCCATGTCCCATCTGTTCCACTAGACCCCTTTACGCCACCACCTTTGAGCGTTTTTCCGCCAGACAATGTAATCGCAGTTGACCATGTTACTGTACCCGTGCAAGTAACATCAATGCTATCCCCTTCAGATGCCGCATCGATGGCTGTTTGCACAACTGAAGCTGAACAGTCGCCAGAAACTGTGTGTGTATCCGCACTCGCATTTCCCCATACCAAAAACCCGCTGAGAAAAAATATCAGAAAAAAAATAATTTTAAATTTTACATTCTTATTTTGCATTTTGATTTTAATATATCAATTTGTATTGATATTATTTAACTCACGCTTAAGCTTGTCGGCGCAGCTGGCGCTGTTTCATCTTCACTTGCGCCGTATTCATAAGCCCCAATGTCGTATGGTGCTGTCCTTGTTGCGCCTGTAATGTCAAAATTAAATACCGAAGATAAATCCTCGCCAGCGTTTATCGTGGTTGCTAGTGCTGTGGGCGTGAAATCCAGCGCAGCAACGTTTGTAAAGGGATTTTCACCTTCTCCGTCAATAGCTCCATTTTCTGCTGCTCTAAATGTAACACCACTATACCAGTTTTTATCGTAAGTAATAGCGGCATCAGTTGAGCCAACTGCGCTTCCACAGTCTTCAGCATTACAAAACCACAAGTTATTTTTAACTTGATGATTTACCCTCGTGCCACTTCCCATTAAATCTATTCCAGGGGTATTTTGGAAGTTGGCTATAATGTTGTTATAGATGTAAACATTGGTGCAAGTTGTTCCTGAATTGGTGCAGGTGTACCATCCATTGCTAGTTCCACGATGAAAGGTTGTTCCTGTGTCGTATGAGAGATTGTTGTAAATATACATATTCGTAAGAATCGTCCCATTCATCACGGCAAAAATAGCTGTCCCTTCAATATCCTCAATAATGTTGTTATAGAAATGGAGATTTGATTTAGTCCCAAAAGAGATTGACGCTAACTCGGAATGTGCAGGGTGGGTTTCACTATTATCTGAATCGTTCCTTGCAAAATGGTTATAACGAACAATCAAGTCGGTTATATCATTAATAACCATCATCGGTATAGCAGTATCATGGAAATAGTTGTATTCCAGGGTAACATTTTCAACGGTGGAGTCTCTCCCGTTAAGATAAATCCCTGCGCTACCACAATAATCATTATACAAGCAATCGTCTATAATAGGAAGATTTGGGGATGTTACCTCTACATATCTAATGGTTATGTCGCTTGTATTATAAATGTGCAAGCCCCGTGTACCACTACCAACAGCAAGCACGCACTTAAACCCATGACCTGTTGTGGTTGTCGTTCTTGACGCTCCATCAAATATCCAATAGGGAGTATAGAAATTCAACACACTCGTAAAGACCGCTTGCCCTGTGGCAAAAGAATCTTGCCATCCTGTTCCGTCACCATGCTCTGCAACCGTAGCCTTCTTTATTGTGATTACGCTAGTGCCGGAAGCGGCTGTGTCAATCGTGCCGCCTGTATAAGTTCCTGAAGCAACATAGATCGTGTCGCCCCTTGCCACTCTGCTTTCTGCGGTAGTAAGCTGGTCACACGCATCAGCAGTAGCCCATGATGTGCAATTTGAACCTTCCCCGCCATCCCTGACATAAAGATTTGCCGCCTCTGCATTTCCCCACGCCAAAAAACTGCTGAAGAAAATTGCACAGAAAAAAATAATTTTGAATTTTACATTGTAATTTTTCATTTTACATTGTCATTTTTAACTTTGAGATTTCAATTTTCAACTTTTTTAATTACTTAGATATTTCCACTTTGCCCATATTATATAAATCCCTAACTTCATCTGCTGAAAGCGCACGGCTGTAAGCGCGGACTTCGTCTAAAATTCCATCAAATCCATTTGAAGCATCTCCTCTGGCGCCAATATTTAGCGTATCGCTATCGGAAGATGTTGAACATCCGCCTCCAGAAGTCACAAATTCTCCATCTTCGTAAAAATAATAGTTTGTTCCGCTGACAACATAGGCAACATGATGCCATGCATTTGCAGCTGTGCTGTGACCAAGATAGACGCTTCCGCATCTTTGCCAAATCGCGTATTGTCCGTTATACAATCCCAGATAGGTTTCACTGTAATCCGTTGTCATAATAGCATCCCATCCGCTGATTGTGTCCGGTTTTATCCAAGCAGCATAAGTAAAATCGTTGAAATCAAAAGCTGTACTATTGGTTACAATAATCATATCAGCTGAAGCAACTTGGCCGCCAAAATTCAAGGCTTGCCCTCTTTTGCCGATTATAGATGTCGCACCGGTTACATTACCATGATAGTTGTTACCGGAAGCATCACGCGCTTCAGCTGATGCTTGCGACCAGTCCATATATTTCCCGTCAAAAGATTGCGACAAAACCAAACCGCTGTCTAAATTGGTTGCTTGGGAAACATTGATTTTATCTTCACCCAGCTTATAGAGGCTGGCAATTTCATCAGCTGAAAGCACGCGATTGTAAACGCGGACTTCATCTAATGAACCATCGAAACAAAATCCTCCGCCTTCAGCGTCACATCCGATGCCCAAATTTAATGACGCATCAGAAACCAAGCTTCCTGTTCCGTCAATTTCAGATGTTTTAGATATTTCAGAAGCATCAATATAAAAATGAACATCTGAGGCATCCAGTGTGCCATCCCAAGTTAAAACAACATGCTTCCATTGCCCTAAATATGAATCGGGAAAATCTGCTCGAACATCTAAATCATCTCCCCAACCAGAAACTCCAAAATCTTTCATAAATCTAATTTCAGGCCCAGAATTATCAAGCAATAAAACCCAAAAACCATTGGAATTTGCATTACCCTTGCTAATAATAATCGGCTGAGCTTGAGTATAATTTTCATTCTTTATCCACATGCTAACACTCATCCCGCCCGCAAGTTGTTGTTCTTGTATATCATCTAATAATCCTGGTGAATTCTCATTAACAAGATTACTATTTCCATCAAAATTCAATGCTTGCCCCCTTTTCCCAGCTATGCTTGTTGCCCCGGAAATTGTTCCGTCATTTCCATTATCTGATCTGTCAATCGCTTCTGTGCCGGAAATATCATCTCCATCAAAAGATTGATAGAGAACCAGGCCGTCAGTCAGGGCCTCTGATTGTTGATCGCCGCTCGACATTGTCACGCTTCCGGCTTCTGACGCTCCAATGTCCCAAACAGAAGAACGTGTTCTGTTGGAGACATCAGTTGTAAATGGCAAATAGGTGTCATTTGCCAAATCAACTCCCTGATCTTTGGCTCCCGTGTCGCTTAGAGAAAGACGAAAATCATCATTATCTTCGTCGGCAAAAATAACTGAAACTCCGTTTCGTGCATTAGTTGAAGGAATTTGAGAATCAGTAGACGGGCCAGAAAGATTGTTAGTGGAAGATGCATTAAAAGTGCCGAAATAATTATCATCATTGTTATAAGAAATACTATTTTTCGTAATTATTGTGCTGGCTGTATAGGAGTAGAAACCACGCCAACAATTATAAACAGTATTATTATAAACATAAAGATAAAACTCATGGCCATTGATACCAACACCATTAGATGCTCCAGTAAAATCATAAAATACGTTATTAGTTAGCCTAACAACACCGGGCGCTATATCTCCCGCTCCGACCGTTGAATAATAATCCGCATAGCCAAGCATCCAAACCCCGGATGTCCTGTACATTCCTTTGACAATATTACTGTCAATTGATATATTCGCAATTCCTGTCGCAAGATTCGCTTCTATAGCGAATTTGTCACCAGTGATTGCTCCAGTAGTAAAACGCAATTGTAATCCCTCCAATACCACATCTGGGACTCGGATAGAAATGCCCATTGAATTACCGAATTCAATTTTGTATTTCTCATCATCCCACTTCCCTTCGTGCCTTTGCGACAGATTAACTTCTGTATCAGTATTATTTGGAGTATAAATTTTAATATAATTAGCAGGACCCGTTGTCCAGCCGTTTATTGTAACAGCAGTCGTATCTGCGCCTGTGTCGTAGTAGCAAGGAATATTGAGCTGGTAATTGCCGGCAACTAAATCACTCGCGTTCAAATAGCTGGCATCATCAGCTCCATTTTCAGCGGCGGAAAGAGAAGAAAACGGATGAGCGATTGAATTGACAGTTTGCGCTGTGCCAACATCTGCCGGAGTTGTGCCGGTCGCTGTGATTAGTTTCCACTGTGTGTCAGAAATTTTTTCTGAGATATATGCTATTGAACTTGTGTTGTAGGTTACTTTATCACCCACGCCTAAATTGGTTGCGGTTTGAGGATAATTGAAAGTAGCCACACCAGAAGCAATTGTGAGAGTGCAAGCGCCAGTGGTGGAACAAGTCGCACCGCCGTTTCCTGTACTATGATCATTGGTATTTTGACCGACAGAATAGAAAACTTTAATGGCAGCTTCATCCGCACCGATGTCCCAAGATCCAGTGCGAGTGGAACCGTCAATGTCAGTAGTGATTTCAGCGGAAAGATCGGCGCCCATGTTTTTGGCATCTGTGTCAGATTGCGCTAAATGAAAATCTTTGTTAGTTTCGTCGGAAAAAGTGACGGTTTTATTTATATAATATGCATTGTAAGGCGGAGCTGTTCCGTCTTTAGAAAGATTGTTAGTAGAACTAGACTCTGGATCCCAAAAATAATCAGTAGCGTTATTGTAAGAAATATTATTTTTCAAAATATACCCTGTGGCCCCGCCGATTCCGCCATCACAGCCATATACCGTGTTATTGTAAATTCTTACTGAAAAACTTGCACCTCCAGAATTACCATTTATTCCATTGCTGCCACTCGTATTAAACCCGTAAATAATATTATTCCATATATCCCAAGTTCTGGTCGGATCACTTAAATTATCGTAGTAATTCATGTTAATACCCTCTCCGTATGTTGCTCCACCCAAAACACCGACTATTATATTATTAGAAATCCAAATATGAGATCCGCCGGCTATACCGCTGGATGTAAAACCTGCGACACTATACGCACTCGAGCTGGTAACTTTTACTTGCAATCCGTCAATTTTTACAAAGTCTTCACTAATATGAATTGCGCTTTGATCAACAGTTTCCAACCGATATTTGGTTGTATCCCATTTCCCTTGATGCCGGTAGGCTTCTGTCGGATCAGTCCAAACTTTGATGTAATTCGTTGCGCTGGTTGTCCAGCCGTCAATCGAAACAGCAGTTGTGTCTGCTGCTCCAGTTGAAGCCCGGCATTTGGCAACGGCAATCGCGCTGTCACCAGTATTTGAAGTTGTAAAATAGTTAGAAATATCAACCCGAATTTGTTCTCCGTTTTGAAAAGTTCCGGAAATATTTTCCAGAAGAATTTGAGAAGAAGTGGCATGCACGATTGTGGCAGTGGCTCCGCTGGTTGCACCAGCTACTGATGCATTGTCAGCCATGGTTCCGGTTCTAGTTCCGGCAAAAACCAGCGTCGTGGCCGCCGTCAAATCTGTCTGCACTCCTGTTTCCCAGGCATTTAAACTTGTGTAATCTGTTCCGCTTCCATTGCCAGTGTCAACAACTGCAACAAACTCTGTCGCAGCTTTTGCATAACTAACAAAGCTGAATGAGACCAGAAAAAATACAGTTATATATAAAATTAATTTAGTTTTAATATTGAACATTGATTTAAAATTTTTAAATTTTGTAATTTTTAATTTTATAAATAGTTTACAATGATTCTTTAATGTAAAGTGTAAATCTCAAAGTTATTGAAAGATACAAGAAACAAGATGCAAACACCAAACAATTTTCAAAATTCAATTTTTAAAAATTCAAATTATTATTTTTTTTCGGAAACTTTATTGGCAATTGCCGATAAAATATTTTTTAATTCAAGAGCTTCTTTTTTTAAAACATCTGCTTCTTTTAAAAATTCAGGATTTGCTTCTTTAATTAGTTCTAGCCAATGAATAACCTCTTTGGCTTCTTTTCTGGAAATTTTAACTCTTAGTATAAAATCTTTTTTGCCAAGTGCATCATTTGCTTCTCTGTAGTTTGCGCCTACTGATCCAGCCGAACCTACTGCTTGTCCTGTCAATCTGGAGTTTATGGAATCCTTTGGAAGTTTTCTGCAGAGCTTTACAACTTCGACAGCAAATTTAGTGGTTCTTTCTTCCAAATCAAAAATTTTTTCTTTGTTTTGCATTTTATTTATTGAGATTTTTTGTGTCTTGTTTTTTTGTATTTTGTTTGTATCTTGCTTCTTGTATCTTGCTTCTTTTTCTGTGTATTTTGAGATTTTAATTTTCAATTATCTGAGTTTTATCTTACTTTAACTGTTCCCCGATAGGTGCCGGTGCCGCGTAGCCTGCTTTTAACTTCTGGATAATTTTTTGATTCGATGGTGTAGACATAAAATCTGCCGGCAGAAGAAGAATAGCCTGAAGCTCCTACTGCTAAATCTATTTTACCGTCAAGATTAAAATCGCCAATTGCTATAGGATCACCAAAATAGTTATTAGTAGCTTCTCCGGAAAAAATTTGGTCAGCTGAAGAAGCATTGGCTGGATACGAATTGTCATTATAAAAAATATAGGCACGACCGGCGCCAGAAGAATACATATAAGCTCCAACAGTCAAATCAGTTTTGCCGTCAGAATTAAAATCTCCACTGGTCATGCAGGATCCGAATTCTGAAGAAGCTTCACCTGTAATAATAGCATCAGCTGTGGCGGCTGTAGTTGGAATTGATCCGTCGTTATGAAAAATATAAGCACGCCCAGCACTGGAAGAATAATTATTTGCTCCAATCGCAAGATCTGTTTCTCCATCTGCGTTGAAATCACCGGAAGTCATTGAAACGCCAAAATAACTTCCGGCTTCTCCTGTAATGATAACATCCGCATCAGATGCGTTTTCAGTTGTGATAGCTCCATTATAGAAAATATAGGCACGACCCTCATTTGTAGCAGAACCTACATCATAATTATATGCTCCTATTGCAAGATCAATTTTACCATCAGCATTGAAATCACCGGAAGTCATTGAAACGCCAAAATTACTAATAGCTTCACCAGTAATAATAATATCAGCATCAGATGCATTTTCTGTTATAATGGAGCCATTGTAAAAAATGTAGGCGCGACCAGCACTGGTAGAATAAAGATATGCTCCGACCGCTAAATCAGTTTTACCGTCATCATTGAAATCGCCAGAAACCATAGCATTGCCAAAAAAACTGGAGGATTGGCCGGATATGATTACATCAGCGCCTGTTGCGCTTTCAGTAATAATTGATCCATTGTAGAAAATGTAGGCGCGGCCAGTGCTAGTAGAATAAGTTACGGCTCCTATTGCCAGATCAACTTTGCCATCAGCATTGAAATCACCAGCTGTAAAAGAAAAACCAAAATTGCTAGAAGCTTCACCGGTAATAATGGCATCAGCCGTGGCAACGGTTGATGGAATAACTCCGTCGTTAAAAAAAACATAGGCTCGACCAGCACCAGAAGAATAAGTATTGGCTCCGACTACCAGGTCGGTTTTTCCATCTGCATTGAAATCACCGGAAACCATGCTGATCCCCAAGCCGCTGGATGCGTCTCCCGTAAAATTCGGATCATTAAAAGTATAAATATAAGCCCGTCCTTCATTAGTATTGGAACCAACATCATATTGATATCCTCCTACTGCCAAATCAGTTTCCCCGTCCGCGTTGAAATCACCGGCCGTCATTGACCAGCCAAGATAACTTCCGGTTTCGCCGGTAATGGTAACGTCTGGCGTGGAAATCGAGCCGTCGTTATAAAAAATATAAGCGCGACCGATATTGGAAGAATAGCCATATGCCCCAATTGCCAAATCAGTCCGGCCGTCAGCATTAAAATCACCAGCTGTCATGGAACAACCGAAATAAACAGCATTTGCCCCCGTTTGAATGTTAACATCAGCGCCAGATGCCATTTCAGTAATAATTGAACCGCCATAAAAAATAAAGACGCTGGAATTAGAAGTTGAAGGATCTCCAACGGCTAAATCATTTTTTCCGTCTGAATTAAAATCGCCGGCAATCACAAAAGGAATTTGAGAGAAAAAATTACTAATAATAACATCAGCGCCAGTTGCGTTTTCAGTTGTAATTGAGCCGTTATAAAAAATATAAACTTTTCCAGTACTACTAGCAGCCAAATCGATTTTTCCATCCACATTAAAATCGCCAGCCCCAAGAGAATAACCAAAACCTGTAAAAGCATCGCCAGTAATAATTGCGTCGGCTGTGCCAGCCGTGGTCGGAATTGATACGTCGTTATAGAAAATATAGACCCAGCCAGTATCAGTTATGCCTGTACGTGCTGCAACGGCCAAATCAGTTGTGCCGTCGGCGTTGAAATCTCCACTGATCATAGAAACTCCGAAACTATCTCCAGATGATCCGGTAATAATATGATCTGCTGAAGAAGCTGATTCCGGATATGTTCCGTCGTTATAGAAAATATAGGCACGGCCGGCAGCTGAGGATGGTTTTGATCCAACCACCAGATCAATTTTTCCGTCATTATTAAAATCACCCTTAGTCATGGAATAACCGAAATAATAATTATTATTTTCACCGGTAATCATAGCGTCGGCGCCAGAAGAAGCAGATGAAGGGATCGAACCGTCATTATAGAAAACATAGGTACGGCCACTATAGGAAGAATACCCGTAGGCTCCGACAGCTAAATCTATTTTTCCGTCCGCATTTAAATCACCGGAGACCATTGAATAGCCGAAAGAAGTTCCGGCTTCGCCGGTAATTTTCATCTCCTGTCCGGAAATCGGACTCACGCGGACGGATTTTTGCGGCTGGAGCTGCCAGGCATAATTTTCACGGGTTTCATATATATAGACTTGGCCGGCACTGGAAGAATAAGCAGAGGCACCTACTGCCAAATCTGTTCTGCCATCAGCATTGAAATCACCGCTGATCACAGAGGAACCAAATCGCGAAGAAGCATCACCAGCAATAATAATATCAGCTGTGGCAGCTGTGGTTGGAATGGAACTATCGTTGTAAAAAATATAGGCACGGCCAGCACTAGAAGAATAATCGCTTGCTCCAACCGCTAAATCAACTCGGCCATCGGCGTTGAAATCGCCAGCAGTCATGGATTTGCCGAAGCCACTGGAAGCCTCACCGGTGATGGTAACATCCGCGCCGGAAAAATTTTCGGTAGTGATAGCACCATTATAGAAAATATAGGCAGCACCAGCGCTAGAAGAAACAATGGTTTCTCCAACAGCTAAATCTGTTTTTCCATCCGCATTGAAATCACCTGTTGTCATAGAAACAAATCCCCATATGCCAGTATTCGAACCGGTCATAATAGCATCCGCTCCGGAAGCGTTTTTAGTAGTAATGGCTCCATTGTAAAAAACATAAACTTTAAAAACAGCATTGGCTATCATCTCTCCCACAACAAGATCCATCTTGCCGTCCCCATTTAGATCTCCAGATGTCATTTTTGCTCCAAAACCAGTGGAATTTACTCCAGTAATGATAGCATCGGCTGATGACGCCAAAGTTGGAATTGATCCGTCATTCAAAAAAACATAGGCACGTCCCTGATTTGAAGAATAGGTATAGCCAC
>ERZ795059.5858-NODE-5858-length-11066-cov-5.173735_pt1 | contig 11066 bp, 8 predicted proteins | sample MGYA00375143_ERZ795059 | MGnify/ENA primary metagenome ERZ795059 (study PRJEB30188, sample SAMN05720168) | activated sludge metagenome | isolation source: Anaerobic digester | place: USA | collected 2015-01-07 ... | reverse complement strand
AGCCGGGCGGAACCGCGTTCGACACCCCGCTCACCGTATTGACAAAACGTGAAGTTTCGCCCGCACACGCGCCGGCAGCGATGAGACACACGCCCACCGCAGCCACTTTCCACTTGTTCATGTCGTCCCCCTCGCCTGTTCCGCACCGCTTTACTTTGAAATGAACCGGATATTCCTTGTGTGCGCGCCAACCGTGACCGCCGCCGATTTTTCACTCACCGGGCACCCGAAGCGCCGCACATTCTCGAACGTCACGTCCTCCACGTTTCGTTGTTCATCGGCCCCCACGACGCACATCTCGCCCCCGAAGCGCTCCGCATTTCCCGTCACCTCGATGTCCTTGAACATACACGCCGAAAGGCGACCGGCAGTGGCATACTTCCGACCGCCCACTCCGCAGACCATCGGCTTGGCCAAAACCAGCACGGCCTGGTACTCGTCCGCGTGGATCCGGATGTTTTCAAAGCGCAGGTCTCGCATCGGCATGTCGCCGCTGGGCTGCAGGAAAAAGACGGTGTTGCACCAAAACGCCTCGGGGGGACGATAGTTCATGCTGTAGTGAAGCACGTCGATATCACGGGCGACAAGCCCGCTCATCTCTGCCGCTTCGCACTCGTAACCGACCCGGAATATATTCGCCCGGTCCGTCCAGAACTCGCAGGATTCGATCACCATTTTCTCGCACGGCTTCCGTCCCCATCCGTCGAGCCCCTTGACCGCGATGCAGTCATCTTGCGTCCGAATGAAGCAGTTGCGGACTGTGACGTCGCGCGAGTTGACCACGTCGATGCCGTCGTCGTTCAGCACCCGCGATCCGCAGATCTTCACATTGTCGATCAGAACTCCGTCGCACCCGGCCGGGACAACCGCCCACGTCCAGGGGCCCCGCACGATCACGTCCCGGACGACCAGGTTTCTGCACCCCGCAAAATTCAGCATGAAACCGGCAGGGCCTTTGAGATGCGGGTAGTCGTTCCCGTCGAGGATGCCCCGGCCGCGCACCGTGATATTTGTCCCTCTGGCCTCCACGCAGCCCTTGACCACCGCCCCGCCCGCCAGATAGAGCGTCTGGTTGTCCGTCAGCCGAACCTTGACCGGCTTGTGAACACCGGGACCGAAATAGACGACGTTCGTGTCCCCGGGCTGCGGCAGATTCGTCTCTAAAGGATTGCCGAACAACAACAACGGGCTGTTGCGGCCGTCACGTTTGATCGCGATCCGGAAGGGCTGGCGCGCCGAGAAGCTCAGCGCGTTCGGACCTTCAGCCGTCGGTTGAATGCCGAAACGCTCAGGCAGGATCTTCACACGGGCCAACGATTGCGTCGACGTCACCCGCACGGTCACGTCGCCCGAGAAATCGAAAGACGCGAAATAGTACTTTTTATCGAAATACTGAGATTCAGCTCGATATACGTCGACCGGACGGCCGTTGACTTCAACCCGGTAATCGGCTGCCACGATCTCCTCAGCCGGTGCCGGATACGTGACGACCTGCGCCGCAAACCGGCCCCGCGCCGCATCCAAGGGCGCGCACGCGGCCGCGCCCACGCAAAGCAAACCGGCCACCGACCATCGCGCCAAACAACGTCCCCATGCGTTCATTGTCATACCCGTATCGTTATCATCCACCCCCGCATGCGCCGCACTCTCGATTATCCGAATTCGGCCCTTGATTTTGCGAACGCGCCCCGCCCGGGCGGCAGACCGCGCTCAATCGCTATCAGTGCGAAAAGGCGGAGCCGGCAAGCCGGCTCCGTTGACCATCTTGCACGCGGAATTGCGGTTCAGGCCAGCGCCTGCCTGCAAAACTGCACGCACTTGGCGACTTCGCACACGGCGTCGGAATCCTGCGGAACCGGGTACTCCAGTTCGATGTCGGCGTGGATGCGCCACTTGTTTTTCTTGAGAACTTGCAGCGCCTCGACAACCGGCGTGTCGCCTTGCCCGAACGGCATGTTCGCGCCTTTGTTCGCCTTGTTCTTTCGATCCTTGAGATGCAGGCTGAAGATGCGGTCGTGATACTTTTCGATGATCGCGAGCACCGGATCGTCATTCGCCGCCACATAGTGGCCGATGTCGAGATTGATCGCCAGATTCTTGCCATAGGACAGGATCGGGCCGTCATAGGTGGTCGCGTTGATCTGCGTGTGATTGTGGAACGCCACCTTCACGCCGTGCTGGTCCGCCATCGGCCCGACACGCTTGGCCGCCTCTTCGGAGATTTCGCGCGTGATGGCTTTGGCACCCAGCGCCTTGGCCACGTTGAAGTAGTAGGCGATCCGCTCGTCCGTGCAGCCCTTGTCCCCGATATTGCCGAACTTGACGATGTGGATGCCGACCCCGGCGTCCGCATACATCTTGCGCAGTTCCGCCACCTTTTCCAGAGACGCGCCGGCATATTTTTCGACCACGTCACCCATCAGCTCGATCGAGTTGATGCCGCTGCCCACAACCTGCGCCAGCACCGCCTCGGCGCTCTTGTCGGGCATCGAGCGATAGCTGTAGGTGATCACGCCGACCTGCACCCCTCCGAACTTCGAGCAAGGCCCGCTTCCTGCACAAAGCGAGCGGCATCCCGGCAACAGTGATGCGGCACCCACCGCCGCCACACTTCCCAAAAACGACCGGCGCGAAAAAACTGTTCCCTGCTGACTCATGTTGTTGCTCCCCGTATGATGATTTTAAAACACTCCGCCTCCTGGCCTAATTGGCAGGACGCGCACATGAGCAATAAGGATAGGGCAACCGTGTCCGTTTTTCAACATCTGTCATTTCCGCTTCCACCTCAGCAAGCGCACGGTGTTCGCGGGCATGGGCGATAGCGGCTCGACACGCTCCCGCCCCGGCTCGGATGCTGAATCCAGCGCATATCCCGGCACCTCCAGCGTGAACGGCGTCACGTTTTGAAACGGGTTCCAGACCGCCACGCCAAACCGGTCGCCCGCGGCGAATCCCTTGGCTACGAGATCGCGGCCGGTCAAGGTGAAGCCTTGGTTATCCACATAACGGCCGTGCCAGAAAAACGAGGCGTTTTGGCGCTGGAAATCAATCGCCTCTTTCAGATAGCGCGCGGCTTCAGCCGGTGGCGTGGCTTTCATCATCGCCACATCCGGCTTGTTGATCACATGCACGTAATCGCTCGTTTCCGGCACACGATCCTGAAGCAGGTAGGTCACGTCCGGCCCATAGCGCGATTCGAGTTCATAGCGCAGCCCGTACACGCAGGTGTAGTTCACCATGTCGCGGTCCATCATGGGGGTCGGCACGCGCACGGTGCTCATCACTTCCGGAAAAACGGTGCGGAAGAGTTCCGGGAAGGGATCCGTGACCCGGCTGGCGCGCAGACGCACCAGCATTTCAGATGAGGATGCGTAAAACATGCCCAACTCGCAGCCATGGAACAGCGAAACCGCGTCCAGCGCGCAATCGTGCAGACCCTCGGTCATCACAATGAACTCCGGATTGATCCGGCGCATGTGGTCGGCGATGCGCCGCAGAAAGACCGGGCGCTCGACCTCGTGCACCATGCAGGGAACCGGGTGTCCGTGGCCCTCGCCATAGCAGGCCATCGGCGACATCATTGCCAACTGGTCGTAGAGGATGCCGTCCGCCCCCAACTCATTGGCTTGCATGGCCAGCGCCAGCATACGGTCGTACCACGCCTGTGCGTAGAGGCAACCCAGGTCAAAACGGTATTTCGGGATATCGGTGTATTTGTGGTAGGTATGCTGATAGGTCTGCCCGTCGCGCTGGGTAATGGCGATATCCTTGCCGACCGTGCGCCAGAATTCAGTGGCCTCGCGTTCCTGAAGCTGGCCGTTGGCATAGATGATCGTGCGCTTGCCGCGCCGCCTAGCCTCTTTCAAGCCCTTCTTCAACGCTTCCGCGCCGCCCATCTCGGGGCAGGGATGGTAGTCGGGGTACAAGTGGTCGTGCCCGCCGTGCGCCCAGCCGAACAGGCCGAGAATGTCCAGCCCGCGGGCATCCGCCACATCGCACAGCTTATCCAACGAGGTGTACGGCCACATGATCTCGCCGTTCTGCTGTTTCAGGATACAGAGCAACCAGCCCGACGCCTCGTGCGCCCACGCCGGCACGTCGCGCAGTTTACCGACCGAGTCAAACCAAGCGCGGTAAAGGCGTGCCGCCACATGCCAGGAACCCGCATATGGCTGGATCACGACCGGCGGAAACGCCACGCTTTCACTGCTGCGACAAAAGAAGTCATGACGTATCGCCATGCCGAAGCGCTTCGAGTCGGGATCATACCGCAGGCTCAGACGCTTGGCGCGGTGCAGCGGATCATGGCTGCCGACATAGAGGCCGCCCTCGCGGCCCGCGAGGGCAAACCACTGCATGGTGCCGCGCGCGCCCGGGTAGGGCACGCCTGTTTCATAGCCGTTGCCCAGGCGCTGCCACTCCTTCTGCTTTTCATCCGTTGCCGGAACACGATTGACCCGTTTGCCAAACCCCTCGGGAATCAGTGCGGGACAATCGGCAAGATCCGCAGCGATCCCGTTCAGCACCGGTCCCGTGAAGCCGGTGAGCAGCCAGCCGCGCGCCGCGTTCGTAACCGATCCCGTCACCGTGAAGGCATCGCCGGACGCGCGGATCTCCAGCGTGAGTCCGATCTTAAACACGCGTTGGCCGTCCGTCAGCGTGTCGTAGGTCAGCCGAACGCCATCCGGCAGCGGGTCCCGGCGCACCGTCCCCTGCTGCGTGTCGGTGATTACCACGCCCTGCCCATGGGTGGCAGGCATCGCATCCGGCTCCAGCGTCAACGCCCAGAACGGCTCGCCGGTCGCCAGGCTCGCCGGACACGCCGCCACCGACGGCGTCAGGCTGAGTCCGTTGGTGCCCACCGCCAGCGTGCCCTTGCCGGCCGTGACGGCATAGCCGCCGTCCGCCAACAGGCCGAGCGCCCACATCCCTGCTGACAATCCCACTACGAGTCTATGCATGGCCTCCCCCTTTTCGTTATCAACGCGCGCGAACACAGCGTTGTCTTGCAGCGTCACCCGTCATGGCAATCCAGTATAGCGAATGATGACCGCTGTCCATATCGTCGCTTTCACTGTAGGGCTAAACGTGGAGGCATTCAATCTCGATTATCCGAATTGGATACTCGATTTTCCGAACGATACGCGCGGCGGGACTATCGCGTGTTTGGCGTTTACGGCTCATCACTGGCCGTCTATACTGCACGCATGGTCAAGCAACGGTCACGCACCAAAAAGACTGCCCGGCAGAAGATCCCCCAAGTCGCGATCCTGTTGGAGTCATCGCACGAAATCTCGCGCGGCATGATCCGCGGTATTCTTGCGTATGTTCGCCTCTACGGCCCGTGGGCCCTGCATCTTGAATCCGGTGGCTGGAGCGACCAGAAATTGCCGGATCTGAATGTGTGGCGCGGCAATGGCATCATCGCCCGAGTCCCGACGCCGAAGGTCGCCGCTGATGTGGTAGCGGCCCGCCTGCCGACGGTGCTGATCGACCCCGTCGACGCCTACCTCGATCCCACACATCCGCTCTCCCGCTGTAGCCGGATCGAGTGCGACTCGGCCGAAGTGGCCCGCCACGCCGCCGATTACTATCTGGCCAACGACTTCACGCACTTCGCGTTTGTGGGCGAACCTTCAGACTTAAACTGGTCGCGGCGGCGCCAGGAGGCGTTTGTCCGGCGGCTCGGCGATGCCGGATATCCCTGCGCGGTGTATCCGGCACCGAACAATGTCGAACGCGGCAACTGGGAGATCGAGTGCCAGCGCATGAGCCGCTGGCTGCGCAAACTCGAGAAACCGCTCGCCGTCTTCGCGGCCAATGACGCGCGCGGCCGCCAGGTCCTGAACGCCTGCCTGGCCGCCGGTCTTCCGGTTCCGTATGAGGTCGCGGTTCTGGGTGTCAATAACGATGTCATGATCTGCGAAACCAGCCAGCCGCCGCTCTCCAGCGTGGCGGTCGACATGGAGCAGGCGGGCTACGCGGCGGCAGAATTGCTGGATCACCTGATGCGCAAAACCCAGCGCGGCCAGCAGTGCGTGCTCTTCAAGCCGCAGGATGTGGTGGCGCGCGCCTCCACGCAGCGCCTGCAGGTCAACGACCGTCTGGTGATCCGCGCACTGGAATACATCCGCATCAACGCGGGGCTGAACGTCCGCGTGTCCGACGTGGCCGACCACGTGGGCGTGACGCCGCGCTGGCTGGAGAAGCGGTTCGCGCAGACACTGGCCCGCTCGGTGATGGACGAGATCCAGCGCGTGCGCATGGACACCGTCAGTTCGCTGGTCGCCAAATCCGGCCTCGCCTTCGCAGCGATCGCGCGCCGCTGCGGCTTTACCAGCGCCAACCACCTCGGCGTGCTCTTCCGCCAGACCTTCGGCACAACCATGAGCGAATACCGCCAGCAGAGCGTCCGGTAAGGCACGCTACTGCGCACCGAACACCCGCGTCGCACGAGACCTCTGCCTGGCCATCAGGCATCGGCTTTTAGATCCATTAACCAATTCTATGGAATCCTGTGTTGTCTCACCAGCACACGTGGGTTACAATTCTTTGGTGTTGGACAAGATCGGACTGGTGCCGGAGGTTACTTGAAGGGCCATGGCAAAGAAAAGACTCTATAAATTGTGCTGCAAAAAAAAGAGTATGGGACGTGTTCGCGAGGCATGTGATTTCTTTCCTGTGACCGAGTTCTTTGCCGGCAGCGGATTGGTCACTGAGGCGCTGAAAGACACAGGTGCGTTTTCTTCAGTTGATAACAGGAATGAGACGGACACATGACTTTAAATCACACAGACAAAGCAACTTTAGCTGGTTTGTACCTTTCACTCTTTGGCAAGCGGGCATTGTCGGAATTTGGGTATTCCGGCGTTTGGCATGCTTTTAATGTTTTTGGATATGCGTTGGACGCTAGCCCAGCTTCTATCAAGAATTATCGAGATGAATTTGATCATGAGATTCGCAAAACAACACCATCCCACCCACGTGAAGGATGGAAGCGCCCACTAAAAACTCGTTCAAAAAAACTGTTTGACCAATTTTCGTTACTTGGCTTTAGTGACTTTACTGACTTAATCAAAGGCTTTCTGATACCTTCATATGAAAAGGAAAAACTGATTTCAGGAGTGACAAAACAAAGTGGCGTTCCCAATATTGCCCAGCGTCTTATGACTGGACATGCTGCGGAGACTTATTTCAAGAACCATGTCTCCGAAATACCGATCTTTAACAATTATCATGTTGAAGACGTTACGTCGTGTGGGTGTGGCTACGATTTTCATATGACGTGTCACTCACAATTCCTCTGCATAGAGGTAAAAGGTCTTGCTTCAAACTCCGGGTCAATAATCATGACCGAAAAAGAATATGCTGTCGCAAAAGAGATCAGAGCTCGCTATTGTCTTTTCGTTGTGCGTAATTTTCAACGCACTCCCGCACATACAACACTTTTTGACCCTGCTGTAAGCTCTTTAGTGTTTACGCCACAAACACGAATCGTAACAAGCTACACAGCTTATCTATAGCCGCCGGAGGTAGAGATGTTTAAAAGACCCGCGAAAATCCGAATCGAACCGTTGCTATTTGAACTCAGTGATCGGTATTCAATACGAACAGCCATCAGGGATCTTCTCAAACAGGCCGAACAGCACCAGAAGGAGGATGCCGGCACCATGTTCTTGGGAGCCGTGTTGCAACACCTTGTCGGGGCAAAACTTGAACTCGTACTTGGACATGCGGTTGAATGTCATGGCGCTTTTGTGGCGGACAGCGTGACGGATCGACCGGGGGATTATCATATTGAGGATATCGTCATTCACGTGACCACCAGCCCCGGCGAGGCGCTGTTGCGTAAGTGCTCGGACAATCTTGGCCATGGACTGCGTCCGTTGATTATCACCACCTTCCGGAATGTTGCCGTGGCAGACACAATGGCCGAGAATGTGGGCATTTCTGGGCGAGTGGAAATCTTTGATGTTGAGCAATTCGTCGCGTCCAATATTTTGGAGTTGTCGAAGTTTAAAGCTGAGAACCGCCGTTTGACCGTGAGGGAATTGATCGCGCATTACAATCGTCTCGCCAAGTGCGAAAACAACCCCGCGTTGCTGATCAAAGGCGACTGAGCTTACGTAAACCTGACTGTCGGCACCCTTACTGCGCGTCGAACACGCGCACGAAATCCACCTCGAAGCAGTCGGGCAGGACGGCATCGAACAGGGCGGGCACGGGCTTGCCGTTCCAGCCGGCAGGCGCTTTTGACTCCAGCCCGCCACGGTTGGCGGAACGGTGGTAGCCGTGGCACTCGGTCGAGACGAGAATGAACTGGTCGACTTCAGAGACCGGGGACTGGGGCGGCACCTGTCGGCCGACCAGTTTGCCGTCGGCGTAGAACACGTAGCCCTCGGGCGACCAGTCCACGCCGTAATAATGCCAGCCGTCCGCTGTCTCTTCGTAGTTGAACCAGAAGTGACCGTGCCACTTGCTCTCTTTGCCGTAGCCGCCCCAGCCGTTGCCGCAGCCGATCGTCCCTTCCGTGTGCTGACGGTAGTTCTCCATGATGTCGCACTCGACACCGGCATACTTCGGATCGGGGTGCGCGCCGATCGAAGGCGACTGGAGCCAGAACGCGGCGTGCCAGCCGTCGTTCTTCGGCAACTTGCAGCGGATCTCGTAGTAGCCGAACTTGTGCATGAACTTCGCCGGCTTTTTCGTGCCGAAGAGCCAGGGGCCAGAGGCATTCTCGTCGCGAGGCAAGTCAAACGTGTTGCCGCCTGTCTGCAGATGCCCCGAGTAAAAATCGTCGCCTTTGCGAATGAGATTGATCTTGAGGTGGCCCTCGCCATCGAGTTCAACGCCCTCGTCGGTGAAGGTCGGCGATTTGTAGCCCCAGTAGTGCAGGCGGTAGTTCCATTTCGTGTCGTCCAGCTTCGTGCCCTCGAACTCGTCGTTCCAGACCAGCTTCCACGTCTTGCCCGCCGGCAGCAGGCTGGCCGCCCGTCCGGCGACCGGCTCCGCCTTCGTGATCGGCACATCCGTGAGCGCCACTGGTGGCTTCGCTGGCTTTTTTTTCACAGGTGCGGCCTGCGCGGCCGCATCACCCGTAAATGCTAAAACAGCAAGCAACACAACAATCCGTTCGCAGAACGGTATCAACTGGCTCAACCTGTTGCCATTCACACGTGTCACTTTGTTCATCGCTACCCCTCCGTTGACTGATATCCCCCAGGTTTTCAACCTCCAACATCGCACCCCGCGCCGCCAGAACCGCGCCGTCTACACAGACTGCGCCCAGCCACCAAGCGCGCGCAAAAAGCAGACGCCTGTTCCTCAAGCATGTCAGTTCCATGCGTGCGAACGGGATCATGATGAAGACAACCGGGCGTACCCGCAATCTTGATCTTGCGAACTCGATACTCGATTTTACGAACTGTACATGTTCACGGAACGGTCGCTGCGGGCGGCAGTTCAATAAAGGTCACGCGATCCAGAGTCAGCCGCCGCACACCTTTGATGTTGAAGCTGCTGTTGCCGCCCGGCTGGATCTCGAAGCGCACATTGCTCAGGAGGATGTCGCTGACATCGTCGCCCGGCCGCAGCGTGAACGAAGGATATTCCGGCGAGCGGATCGTCATGTTTGAAAAGGTCATATTGCGGATATGACTGACGCGTGTGTCCTCTGCAAATTTAACGAGGATCGGCGTCTTGCGGCACGCCATGTTGATATCGCTGAAATGCACATTCTCGATCCCGAAGGGATGCACGGTGTCCGGCAGGGGCGGCACCCCCTCGCCGCGCGGCGGATCATTCGGCACACTCTTCATGTCCGGCATGACGACGCAAATGCCGGTGTGGGAATCGCGGATCACCAGATTGCTGATGCGGCAATCCTTGATCATATAATCGTGGGTCCAGCCAATGCGAACCGCTGCGGAATTGCTCTGCAGGACGCAGTTCGCCACCACCACCCGTTCGCACGCCACCGGCCCGTGCAACTGATGCTGGTAGGCGCGCAGGATCAGCGCGTCGTCGCCGCTGCGCACGATGCAGTCGCTGACCGTCACGTCGCGGCACGACCCGATGTGGATGCCGTCGCCGTTCGGATACCGCAGATCCATCTCGATCGTCAGACCGCGCACCTGCACGGACTCGCAATCCAGCAGCCACATGCTCCAGCCAGACGGATTCAGGATCGTGACACCGTCAAGAAGGACATTCCTGCACCCGACCAGAAAGATGTTGCGCCCGGTGATCAACTGATCGTGCTTGCGGCGCCACCAGTGCGTCCCTTCGGTCCGTTCATGAAACAGCTCCGCATGCCCGTTGATGGTGCCCCTGCCGCAGATCGCGATGTTGGTCTGCGCCACGGCGTAGAACATCGCGCGCTTGTTGCGGCGCAGACTGTACTCGACCCGCCAGTGCGGCGAGGGCTCGAACTCCGGATACAGAAGCGGGTCCGGCCCGCCCTCCAGCGAGGCGCCGGCCTCGATTTCCAGCCGCGTGTTCGAGCGCGGATAGAGCGTGTAGGTCATGAACGCTCCGCCCGCGACCCGCACGGTGCCGCCGCCTGAAGCCGCAGCCGCGTCGATCGTCTTCTGGATCGCCGCCGTGTTGTCGGTCTTGCCGTCCGGCACCGCGCCGAACTCCGTGACGCTGAACACGCCGTCTTTGCCCGCGCCCTGCGCGACCGCAGCAGCCAGCACCACCATGCCGATCATCCTTTTCATCATTCCGCTTCTCCTTTCGCCGTCTATTCTTTCGCGTCTTGACGCAGCGGCACCTGAGCGCGTTCTGCGAGCATCACTGGGCTGTCCCACAGCGGCACCTGCGCGAGGCGGGTGTTGCCGCCCTCACTCGACCAAGAACCCGGCGCGAGGTCGAACACCTTGCCCGTGATCATCTCGACATAGACCGGGTCTTTGAACGCCGCGCCTTTGATCGTGATGTCCACAGGCTCCCAGGCCAGCGCATCGCTCGGAACCTGATCGCCGTACCAGAGCAACGCAACCGGCGTTCCGGCTTTCTCGAAGCCGGCGATCGTCGGCTTGCGCGTCGCCGCAGTCTCGCACGCA
>ERZ795059.5850-NODE-5850-length-11076-cov-6.027947_pt1 | contig 11076 bp, 10 predicted proteins | sample MGYA00375143_ERZ795059 | MGnify/ENA primary metagenome ERZ795059 (study PRJEB30188, sample SAMN05720168) | activated sludge metagenome | isolation source: Anaerobic digester | place: USA | collected 2015-01-07 ... | reverse complement strand
TTATGGAGTGGAGGTTCATTTTTTTACATTCCAAAAAATGTTAAATTAGATATGCCTGTTCAAGCATACTTTTACATGAAAGATAGAAAGGAAGGACAATTTGAACACACAATAATTGTTTGTGAAGAAGAAGCATCGGCACATTACTTGGAAGGGTGTTCAGCTCCACTTTACAATCAGAATTCAATTCATTCTGCAGTTGTTGAAGTTTTTGTTGGTAAAAATTCAAGAATGAAATACACAACAGTTCAAAATTGGAGTAAAAACATTTACAATCTCAATACTAAACGAGCAATTGTTAAAGAGAATGGTTTAATGGAATGGGTTGGCGGTTCACTTGGTTCAAAAGTTTCGCTTTTATATCCCTGTTCTATTTTAAGTGAACCAGGTGCGAAAGCAAATCATTTAACTATAACTTTATCTCCTTCAGGAACAATAAAAGAAGGTGGTGCTAAAGTAATTCACTTAGCACCAAATACACATTCAAATATTATTTCAAAAGGTATCTGTATAGGTGATGGTGTGGGTGTTTACAGGGGATTAGTTAAGATGGATAAAAAAGCTGTAAATTCAACATCAACAGTTAAATGTGATTCGTTAATGATTGGTGATAAATCTAAATCTTACACGTTCCCCTATTCCAAAATTCAAAATGTTAATTCAGTTAAATTTACTCACGAAGCAACAGCAGGTAGAATTTCACAGAAGCAGTTAGATTATTTAATGAGTAGGGGATTAACAGAACAAAATGCAATTATGCTTTTCATAACAGGTTTTATTAATCCTGTTGTAAATGAAATTCCACTTGAATATGTAGTTGAATTTAATAGGTTTATTAAATTGGAAATGGATAACGCGCAAGGATAAAAAAGTGATATTTATGAATAAATTAGAAATTAAAAATTTACATGTTTCCGTTGAGGATATGGTAATTGTTAATGGGGTTTCATTAACTATAAATGAAGGAGAAATTCATTTGATTTTAGGTAAAAACGGTTCAGGAAAATCTACTTTGGCTCAAGGGATTATGGGCATTTCAAATTATGAAACTAAAGGTTCTATCAAACTCAATGATGATGAAATTAGTGAAATTAAAATAAATGAAAGAGCTAAGAAAGGATTATTTTTACTTTTTCAAAATCCTGTTGAGTTGGATGGTGTTAAAAACCATGTTCTTTTAAGGCAAGGTTTACGTTCACATGGAAAAGAAAAGGAGTTAGTTGGATTTAAGGAAAAATACAAGGAAGTTTTAATGGAAACGGGTTTAAATGAAACGTTCGCTGAAAGGGATGTTAATGTTAATTTTTCCGGTGGTGAAAAAAAGAAAAATGAATTAACACAACTATTAATTCTGAAACCTAAATTTGCTTTAATTGATGAAATTGATTCAGGTTTAGATGTTGATTCGGTTAAGAATGTTTCTTCAATTATTGAAAAGTGTGCCAAGGAGGGTACAGGAATTTTATTGATTACACATAATCCTTCAATGATTAAACAAATACAATTTACGCAAGTTTATTTTATGGAAAATGGAAAGATAATTAACAAGGGAAAAGAGATTGTTGAAGAATTTGAAAAGAAAGGATTTAGTGTTCTTGAATAAGTGATAATATGAGTTTCAATTATCTTAAAAAAGGAATAGATTGTACGGAAGATGAAATTAAAGTTAAAAATGAAAATAAAGAATTTGTTGCTGTACAAGTTAAAGAGGATTCAAAAATTAAAATTGTTGTTGAAGAAAATTCAAATCTTTTATTCAGTGGGATTACACGGTTTAATGTAAATGATTTATTTTTTGATATTGAATTAAAAGAGAATTCAAAATTAGTTTTCACATTTAATTTTGGTTCAATTTCTGAGAAAAGTAAATTGAAAATTAATTTAAAATCCGCTAAAAATTCATTAGTGATTATAAATAATTTAATTGATGTTAAAGGTAAAGTTGATTTTGATTTGAAGGGACTAATAGAAGAAAATTGTGAGAGTGAATTTAATACTCTTTTAAGTACGGGAACAAGAGATGTAGATTCAAAAATTAAAATTAATATTGAACATAAAGGTTCAAATTCTAAAAATGAAATTAATTTAGCAGGGGTTATAAATTCAAAATCTAAATGTGATTTTGAAGGTGAAATTTATATTCCAGAAAATTTAGAAGAAGTAAATTCAAGTATGCAATCTAAATTTTTATGTTATGATGGTGCGGAAGTTAACACGCTTCCCGTTTTGAAAATTGAATCAAAGCACGTTAAAACTTCCCATGGTGTTTCTGTTATTAATGTCGATCCAAAACAAGTTGAATATTTGATGAGCAGAGGTTTAAATGAAGAGGAAGCAAATGAAGTTTTAAAAGTAGGTTCATTGGCAGGAATGCTTGATAAGATGGCCAATTCTTTCAAAAAGGCAGGTGTTATTGTTGGATAATGAAGAATTGATTGAACTTTATAATAACCCTAAAAATAAGGGAATAGTTAAAGATGGAATTAGTGGGGATTATAACAATGAATCATGTGGGGATTATGTTAATATTTCACTTCTAATTGAAAAAGGAATAGTAAAAGAAGCTAAATTTGATGGGGAGGGATGTTCACTTTCAATGGTAACGGCCGATCTTTTATGTGAATATATAAAAAATAAAGAAATAGAAGAAATAAAAAAAATAGATTACAATACGCTGATTAAAATTTTGGGTTTTACACCTTCAATCGGCCGTGTTAATTGTGTACGTTCTTCATTAAATGCACTTGAAAATGTTTTGAGTGGTGTTTAATTTTTTCCACTCTCCCATAATTTTAGAAAGGTTTATATACAATTATTTTTCGAATCAGATTATGATTTCAAAGTTTAAACAATTACATAAAGTTGATAATTCACAGGAAAATGAAATGTTAAAAGAAAATTTAAGAACTGTTGCAATTAATTTACATGCTAAATTAGGTATGGATAATATTCTCTTAACAAAGGAAGATGTTAGATTACTTTATGATGTTGATGATGTTCATAGGTATTTACCTTCTTATTATAAATCAATATTTCAAGAATTTAGGACGATTAATGTGGAAGATAACGCACAGAAAAATGCATATTCAAGAGCATTTGGTATTGGTATTTCTAAAGAAATTCAAGATTTGCCAACCACTAAAAAAACATTAGCTTATGCATTAGATTGTAATGAAGATGAAGTTTTAATGAATAATGAAGATTTAAATTCTAAAAAGAAAGTATATTATGATCCTTCCAAATTTTCTTATTATTATAAAAATCCTCATTTGAATTTGTATGGAAGTGAAAGTGATAAATCTCTTTTGAATTCTTATTTCATTCTAGAATTAAACAATTTAATGGGAATTAATCTTCCTGAAGTTGTTTTGAATGAATTTTACTTAAATCTAAATTCAATAGATGAAGATATTATTTTACCTCAAAGAGTAAATGGTAATTGTACTATCAATTTGAAATCAGCAAACTCAATTAAATGTTCAGAATATATAGGCGGAACTTTAGATTTAAGGAATTTAGAAGAAGTAGGGACATTAATTCTACCGGAATTTGTTAGGCAATCTATAAATTTGGATAATTTGAAACGTTATGATAAGATATTTTTACCGGTATTTATGGGTGAGTTTTCATCACAAAAACCAGAGATTAGAATGAGTGCTTTAGATAATAAAATTAAGAAAAGGTTAAGAGAGGAAAATCCTCATTTGATTATAATTTAATTTTTTTATTTTATAGCAAACTTTATATACAATTATATTATCTAAAAAGAAACATGACTAATATTTTCGTTAACAAAGGTGTAATTTCTAGTAATGTGGAATTGAAAGAACATGATGTTAGGGGATTCAAATTAACAATAAAGGCGAACAAGTTTCTATTTTTTAAACCTAAATATGAAGTTATTTTTTATGATCAACATGATACTGAAAAAGAATATCATGATGAAGGTAAAATGAAAAGTGTAATTAAAAATTTGTTAAAAAATAATGAACCTGAAATGGCCATTTCATTACTTTTTGTTGGTGCTGCATTGAAAGACGTGAGAGGCATGAGAAAAGGTAGGAAAATTATTATAGATAAGATAGGTAATTTTGATTATAATTTATTATTAAAGAATTGCAAATTTGATTATACTATATTATAATGTTTCAGTGTACTGAAACATTTTCCCTTATTTTCTTTCAGTGTACTGAAACATTTATATTATTTCAGTATATAATATTTATGTGATGTAATGCTTAGCAAAGAAAAAATTCTTGAAGTATTAATAGATTGGAATTATTGGGACAAGGAATTTAAAGAAATAATTAATAGGCCCAAGTATGATTTTCTTTTAGAGGAACATAGAAAAAGTAATAAACCAATCTTTTTAGTTGGTATGAGAAGAGTAGGTAAAACATTTTGTCTTTTAAATGAAATGAATAATTTGAATTTAAATAATAAAAAACAAATTTTGTATGTTAATTTTGAGGATAATAGATTTGAAGGTAATCTAAATGCAGAATTATTAGATCAGATTATTGAAACCTATAGACTTTACATAAACAATAATGAAGAAATTTTTTTGTTTTTGGATGAGATTCAGAATATAAAAGGTTGGGAAAAGTGGGTTCGTACTAATTATGACTTAAAAAAAATTAACAAAATGTATATTACTGGTTCTTCTGCTAAATTATTAAGTAAAGAAATTGCTACAGCAATTTCTGGAAGATATTTAAAAATAAAGGTTTTTCCTCTTTCTTTTAAAGAATTCTTAATATTTAACGGAATTATTTTGGAAGATGAAATTACCTTAATAAGTAATAAAAATAAATATTTGGAAAGATTTATAGAATATTTACAAGTAGGTGGTTTTCCTGAAATTGTTATGGAAAAAGATAATTTCTTAAGAAAACAAATTCTTGAATCTTATTTTGATACTCTTATATACAAGGATATTGTTGCAAGATATAATCTTAAGGATAGTTCTAAGATAAAAAAAATTCTAAAATTTCTTTTATCTAATGATACAAAAAAATCTAATATAAATTCTATAGCGAAAGCGACAGGTATGAGTTATAACACTGTCGAAGAATATATTTCTTTTTTCAAAGAGATTTTTTTAATTTCTGAAATTTTTGAATATAATTACTCTTTAAAGAAACAATATAAAAAAGACATTAAGTATTATTGTAACGATTTATCATTTGTTAATTCTTACTCCTTTAATTTTAGTGAAAATAAAGGAAGAGTTTTGGAAAATGTCGTGTTAAACCAAATCTTAAGAGAAGGAAATGAAGTTTATTATTTTTCTGATGGTTCGAATGAATGTGATTTTGTTATTCAAAGTAAAAAAACACCTAAAAAAGTAATACAAGTTTGTTATGATTTAAATGAAGATAATAAAGAAAGAGAATTACAAGGACTTATTGTTGCATTAAATGAATTTAATTTAAAAGAAGGGTTACTTCTTACTTTTGATGAAGAAGATGAATTTGAACATCAAGGAAAAAAAATAATAATTAAACCTGTTTGGAAATGGTTGTTAAAAAATGAGTTATAAATATAAAAGAGCCAACAGCAGTGTGCATTCCCATTCGAAGAACAGTACCAGCAACACCGTGAAGAAGCTTAACTTCCGGGTTCGGTAAGAGTCCGGGTGTTTCCTTCAACCTATGGCCGTTAGCAACTATCTTAAATCATGGAATATTTATAAATCTATTGTTTTTAAGATATTACTAAGATATAAAAAGCTTCTGCTTTTTAAAAATAACTACAAGGATGTAAGGTGGATTTCTTGAAAGCTAAGACAAATATAAATATAGATACAAATTCTGAGATAAAATCAGTTGCTGATGTTAAAGAAGATAAAATAGAGGCAATTGAGAATGATGTGGTTAGTGACATAAACGAAGAATTCAAAAACTCAGAGACCTCTGTTGAAGAGAAGAAGGATAATGTTGTAGATGATAAAGGGAAAACAAATGTTTTCAATGATTTAACTCAATCTATGCGCGATAAGAGAAGTTCTTTACTATCAAAGATAGATGAAATTAAGAACCTTAGAGAAAAGTTAAAAAATCTAAACAGGACTGGTGTCCGTGCTCTTGAGAAGAAAAAGGAAAGATTAGAATTTAGAATTTCCACTGAAGCTATAACCTTAGATAAAGAAAGAGTATTAATGAAAGAAGTTAAATCCTTAAATGATGAAATTAAAGCAGCTTCTATTTCTTCAGATAGTAGAAGAGATGTGGTAAAAAGAATTAAAGAACTGGATGGAGAAATTGAAATTTTAAAAAATGAATTAGATGAGATGAAATTAACACTTATCAATTTAAGAGAAGAAAGAAAGAAAAGAAAACAGATAATTAAGAAAAAGAAGGAAGCAAGAGAGGCCCGTGCAGCAAGAGGAGAAAGAGGCGACAGGCCAAGAAGAAGACCAGAAGGTAGAGCTCCAACTGAAGAAGAAATGTTCGTTAGTTTGGAAGATATCGTGGTCATTAACAAAAAATAGTTTTCTTTTTTTATTTTTATTTTATTTTATATTCTTTTATATACTATTAATATATAATGCGTTCCTTTCTTTTAGATGTTGTTCCTTTGAATGACACTAATCATGCAGTTTCAATAAGTTCTATACAGTTAATTCTAAGGGAAGATGATAACAAAATATATTTCAAAAAAGTTGACTTCTCACCTTTCTTTTATTTTGAGGCCGAAGAATTTCCAGAAATTGTAAGGGGGACTCCACAAATTAAAAAAATTGAAAAGGCAATTAAAAAAATTAATAATGTTGAAAAGGAATTATGGAAAGTTACTTGTTATGCACAAGAAGATTTAAAGAAATTGGCGGAACTTTTATTTCCCTTTGGTAGATGTTATGAATTTGATGTTTCATATGTTAAGAGATTTCTTTCAGAGATGGATGTTAATGTTTTCACTTATTTGATTTATGAGGATTTGGAAGATGATTTCATTCAAATAAAATTGTGTGAAGAAGCTCAGTATAATTTAAACTCTCTTGCTGTGGATATTGAGACATACAATCCAGGGGGAAATTCCAATTCAAGAGAAGATCCAATTTTAATGATAAGTTATAGTGATGGTGAAGATTCTAAAGTTATAACTTATAGAAAATCAGATTCAAAAAATTCAATTGTTGTTGCAGATGAAAAGGAAATGATTGAAGAGTTGAAGAAAGTTATAAGAACTAAAAGTATTGACGTGATTTATGGTTATAATTCTGCACAATTTGATTTTCCTTACATAAGAGAAAGGGCAAAAAGAAATAATGTTAATTTAAATATAGGAAGAGACAATTCGGAAATGTTTATAACTAACAGAGGTATGATACCATCAATTTTAATTGCGGGCAGGATTCATGCGGATGTTTATCAGATGGTATTTTTCCTTGCGCGTATAGGTGCGTTGAAGAGTAACACTTATACATTATATGACATTTATTCTGAAACTTTTGGTATAAATAAAAAAATGGTTAACAAAAACGAAATCTGGAAAATGTGGGATTCCCGTGAATTGAGGGGAGATTTAATTGATTATTGTTTGGAAGATTCACTTGCAACACATAAGTTAGGTGAGAAATTCCTTCCCATTTTTGTTGAACTTGCTAAAATAGTTAACCTTTCACTTAAAGATACATTGATTTCTACTACTGGACAAATGGTTGAAAGTTATATAATTGATGAAGCTATAAAAAGAAATTTTATTATACCTACAAGACCAACCGGTGCGGAACTTTATGCACGTGATGATTCACCAATTGAAGGTGCTTATGTTAAAGTTCCTGACCCTGGTGTTTACAATAATATTGCAGTTTTTGATTTTAGAAGTTTATATCCCAGTATAATTGTTTCTCATAATATTTCCCCAGATACTTTCAATTGTTCTTGTTGTTCCGAAGAGGAAAGTTTTATTTCCCCAGAAGGCCACAGGTTTTGTAAAAAGAAAAAAGGTTTAATTCCTGAAATATTAAGAAAAATATTAATTCACAGAAAAAATTTGAAAATACAACTTAAATCTCTTGATAAGAACAGTGAAGAGTACGTTTACACTTACGCGAGGCAATATGCTTTCAAAATTTTAGCTAATTCATTTTATGGAATGTTAGGTTATGTTAGAGCGAGATGGTATTGTAAGGAATGTGCGGCCGCAACAACGGCATGGGAAAGGTTTTTCATTAAAGATGTAATAAAAACATTTGAAGGTAATGGGTACAATGTATTATACTCAGATACAGATTCAATTTTTGTTTTAATGGAAAATAAAAGTAAGGAGGAAATAATTTCATTGGTTGATATAGTTAACAAAGAGTTGCCTGAAGAAATGGAACTTGAACTTGAAGATTTTTATAAGAGGGGATTATTTGTTTCAAAGAGGGGGGAAGGTAAAGGTGGTGCCAAAAAGAAATATGCACTTCTAAGTGAATCAGGTTCAATTAAAATTAAAGGTTTTGAACTTGTAAGAAGGGATTGGTCTGGTATTGCTCGTAAAACTCAAAAGGAAATATTGGAAATAATTTTAAGGGAAGGGGACATTGATAAGGCGGTTGCTGTAGTTCAAAAAACCATTGAAAGAATAAGAGAAGGTAAGGTAAAAAAGAAAGATTTAATCATTAACACAGTTTTACGTAAAAAGTTGGATGAATACAAGAGTATAAGTCCGGAAGTTTCAGCTTCAAAGAAAGCTATAGCGAGAGGTATGAAAATTAAGGAAGGGCAAATGATAAGGTATATTATAACTTCTAAAGGTGATTCTACCTCTGAAAAAGCCGAACTTGTAGATTTTGTTAAAGAAAAAGATTATGATGTTGATTATTATATTGATAAACAAATAATTCCTGCCGTTGAAAAAATATTAGGGGAATTGGGTTATGATTCAAGTTTAATCAAATCGGGTAAAAAGCAATCTGGTTTGGAAGGTTGGTTTTAAGGAACTTAAAATAGTAATAGAAAGTTTTATAAGTTTAATTCTTTTAAATTCATTACTTCTATTCATCTGGTGATATTTTGACTAAAGCTAAATCTAAAACTGAAACTAAAAAAACCGTTAAGGAAATTAAGCCCAAAACGACGGAAAAAGCAAAAAAAGTTGAACCTAAACAAAAAACAAAAACTGCTGTTAAATCAGTAAAATCTAAACCTGTTTCTAAAGGTAAAAAGAAAGTGGTTGAAGAAAAAGTTCACTTTCTTGTTTCTTCACATGTTCTTGTTCCAAAACATGAAATTGTACCAGATTCTGAGGTACCTTCAATTTTGAAAATGTATAATCTTGAGAATAAATCACATTTGCCTAAGATTTTATCGGATGATGCAGTTATTAAGGAGATAGGTGCTAAAATTGGTAACGTTATAAGGATATATAGAAAAGAACCTACTGGTGATTGTTTATACTACCGTGTAGTTGTTTAAAAATGGTGTAATTATGAAAGAGCTTTTAACTGCATATCTTAAGTCTAACCCCCCTGCCTCTCAACACATCGATTCTTTCAATAGATTTATTGAGATGGGTATTAAAGAAGTTATTCGTTCCATAGGTGAAATTGAACCTGGTATTGAAGGTTATTCATTTAAACTTGGTAACATTAGAATTGAAAAACCTATGGTTCAAGAAGCTGATGGTTCAAGGAGGAATATAACTCCCCTTGAGGCACGTTTAAGAAATTTAACTTATTCTTCTCCAATTTACTTGGACATTTTCCCAAAAATTAATGGTATTGAAAGGGATCCAGAACAGGTCTTCATAGGTGAATTGCCAATTATGGTAAAATCAAAAGCATGTCACCTTTACGGATTAGGTAAAAATGAATTACTTGATTTAGGTGAAGACCCAATTGACCCTGGAGGATATTTTATAGTTAATGGAACTGAAAAGGTTTTGATAAGTTTAGAAGATTTAGTTCCCAACAGAAACATCGTTACAAAGGATAAAGATAAGGGAACTACTATTTCAAAAGTTTTCTCTACACGTTTCGGTTTCAGGGCAAGGTGTAGTGTTGAACGTTCAAAGGATGGTAAATATGTTGTCAATTTCCCTTCCGCTCCTCAAGGATTGCCTATAATTGCTTTCTTCAGGTCATTAGGTTTAATTAAAGATGATGACATAATGAGAGTTTTCTCAAAAGATCCAATTATAATGTCCGATTTGCTTTACAATTTAGAATTAGATGAGACAAAAGAGTATGATGAGGCGGTGGATTACATAGGTAGAAAAGCTGCTCCAGGACAAACTAAAGAGTTCAGGACCAAAAGAACTGAAATTTTACTTGATACTTATTTGTTACCTCATTTAGGCAGTGAGCCGGATATGAGAATGAGGAAAGCTATTTATTTAATTAAAATGATGGAGAAGGCAACATTAGTTCATTTCGGTAAAATCAAGCAAGATGATAGAGATCATTACATGAACAAGAGAGTTAAACTTTCCGGTGAATTGATGACTGAATTGTTCAGGTATGCATTCCAATTTTTAATTAAAGATGTAACTTATCAAGTTGAAAGAAGTGTTGCACGTGGTAGAAGGATAAGTGCAAGAACGGCTATTAGACCGGATGCATTAAGTGAACGTATAAGGTATGCTTTAGCAACAGGTAATTGGATTGCCGGACAAACGGGTGTTTCACAGATGCTTGATAGAACAACTTTCATTGCAACAAATTCACATTTGAAAAGGTTGATTTCACCTTTAAGTAGGAGACACCCTCACTTTAAAGCTCGTGATTTACATGGTACTCATTGGGGTAAAATCTGTATAGGTGAAACTCCGGAAGGTACTTCATGTTCTTTGGTTAAAAACTATGCACTTTTCGCAGATGTTTCTTTACCAACTCCAGCAACTGAAGACGGTGCAATTATTAGAGCTTTAAGACAAGAGGGAGTTAAAGAATAAAATAGGTGCTAATATGAAAACTAAAAAAGAAAAAATTAAAAGTTCAGAAGTTGAATCTACTGTTTATTTGAATGGTATTTATATGGGTACCGTGATTAATGGTGAAAAGTTAGTTTCTTCATTGGTTGAAAAGAGGAGAAAAGGGGATTTGACGTATAACATGAACGCTTCATTTGATAATATGACTAATGA
>ERZ795059.5845-NODE-5845-length-11082-cov-5.716695_pt1 | contig 11082 bp, 6 predicted proteins | sample MGYA00375143_ERZ795059 | MGnify/ENA primary metagenome ERZ795059 (study PRJEB30188, sample SAMN05720168) | activated sludge metagenome | isolation source: Anaerobic digester | place: USA | collected 2015-01-07 ... | reverse complement strand
TCTTTTAATGTAAACCTTAAAGGGAAATCGAACATCGAAACATTGCCGCCATAAACGTTTTGCGTATAATGTAACCAGGTACCAATTTCATTGGAAGAACCATAATACTCGGCAACATTAAATCCGTTGGGGTTAACTGCAGATATCCAGGCTCCCATAAACATCGGGTCAATTCCTTTTACCGCATCAAGTCTAAAACCATCAAAACCTAAAACATTTTTTAAATATTTACCCCATTCAATTAAACTATCTCTAACAATGGTTCTATCATGGGCAAGCCATTCGCCAAACTGAAATATTGGGTCACTTGCTCCGTGATAAGGAGGATTGACATCGCAAGTTTGACTATTGGGATAAAAATGGGCAGGTGTTTTTTTAAATCTTTTTGAACCATAAGGGTAATTAAATATTAACCAACCTGAATCAGGAAAAGATAAATAGGGCTTACATTCGTAAGGGGCTTTTTCTTCTCCGCCGTTTACGTGGTTCATCACGGCATCTGCAAATACTTGAATACCGACTTGATGAAACGCATTAATAGAATTTATAAGTTCTTCTCTGCTGCCAAATCTGGTCTCTTTCGATCCTTGTTGATAATATTCCCCAAAATCAAAATGGTCGTAAGGGTCATAACCCATCGAAAAGCCGCCGCCTGCTCCTTTAACCGGTGAAGGATACCATATTCCGCTAAAACCTGCCGATGATAACCTTGGTGCAATGTTGCTTAGACTATCGTACCAAATTCCTCCCGGAGGCGAATTCCAATAAAACCCTTGCAAATAAACATCCGATTTGTTTTCGGTATTTATTTTATCTATTTGCGAATAAATCAAATTGCAAAAAAGAAATATGGCAAAAAGTAAATTTTTAAACATATTATTCCCGATTTAATTTAAACTTTAATATAATTATTTTATAAAATTTTACAAAATAATTACTTATTTAAATTAATAATTATGCAAAAACTCGGAGAACTCCCTTAAACCGTTTCTTATTTTTGCATTTTTAATATTATTAATAAACGAGGAGTAATAAACTTCGTCTTCTATTAATTTACTAATTATTTCAGGTAATTTTTTAAGTTTTTTTTCAAAAATACCCATCTTGTTTTCTACCAAATAATCTACATTCCCTTTCTCTTGTTCCCAAATGTAATCTGTAATAACAGGAATTTTTTTACTCAATAAAATTTCCATAAATGTAGAAGCACCACATTTTGAAATAACAATATCGGATATATTTAACAAATCATAAATAAAATCTACATATCCGTAAATATGTAAATTTTGTGCATCTTTTTTTATTTTTAGTTTATTGGCAAACTTATACAGTTTATTATTTTTACCGCAAACAATAATTATATTGGCATTTATATTTGCCTCAATAAGTTTTGTTAAAATAATACTTCCTCTGGGTATTCCGTCTCCACCCCCAACAATTAAAACTGTTTTATTATTTGCCTTAATGTTATATTTTTGTTTTAATATCGGTATATCATCTTTGTTTAAAGGATTGGAAAACTTTTCATCCAATAAAAAATGAAAAACATTAATGTTATTAGGTTTAATTTTTTGAGTAATAGCATATTGTTTAACTTGTTCGGAAAAAACAACCATTTTTTGTTTTTTGTTTAAAAACCAAACGGGATGAGCAGAATACGGATCTGTTACAACAGTAATTACAGGAATGTTCAATTTGGCTTTTTTTATAATTGCATAAACCGGTTTAATTAAAAAAAAGTGGAAAATTACAATTTTATCGGGTTTTTCGTTTAATATTTGTTGTTTAATATATGGTATTACTCTACCCGATACTAATGTACTATTGTATTTGGCAAACATTGAAAGTTTATTAACGGCATATAAAAACTCAAATGACCATTTGGCATTATTCTGTAAAATTCTGTATCCGTCTTCTAAAATAAATCGGCTATACTCCGGTGCTTCTTTAAGTCCGTCAACTAAAATAACCGAAGAAGTATCCGGAAAATATCTTTCAAAATATCCTGCTACTGCTTTTGCAGGGGCAAGGTGGCCACCGCCGGTTTTAAGATATAAAAACATATATTTTTGTTTTACATTTTCCATTGTATTTCCGTTATCTAAAAACATAGGATTCGTTAACATTAAGTTTACCCGTTTTAAGCACTTCTTCTATCTTGTAAACTCCTAATTTCCTTGATTTAAGAAAACCGTTCCAAGCCGATTCTGCCAATCTGCCGGAATTCAACATATCAAACAACCACTGATCGGTAAAATCAGGGTTCTCTTGTTTTATACCAACATTAATTTCAAAAAGCCATTTTTTATTAAAAACTTCTTGGCTTCCTATGGCAGGTGCTAAAATGATAGGCAACCCCAAACCACAATAAAACGAAAGTTCGCTCGGTTTAGTCCAAAGAATATCAGTATTTCTAATTGCAACGTTAAACTTTTCAAAATATTTGTATTTATCCGTATCATAAATTATTTCAATACTATCATCTTTACAACTTAAACTTTCTTTAATTTGTTCAAAGTATTTATTCACTTCTTGCCTAATTCCGGCAACTAAATATAATTTAACTTTTCCTGTATGAAGTTTAAGTTTTAAGCTTTTAGCAATTTTACCCCCAATTTCTTTTAAGGCACCCGCCCCACCAACAGCATAAGTTATTGTTAATTTATCTCTTTTTTTTGTTAATAAATTTTCCATCCCCAAAAAATGCTCTACACTTTTACCGTATAAGTGCATAAAACGTCCACCCGGGTCTAAGTTTAATAATCTTTGTCCCAAGTCTTTTTTTAATACCGATAAATTTTCATCTCCTAACAGTTTTTTATCCAGCGGAAATCCTGTTAAAAAAATTCTTTCTTCCGGCACACCGTATGCTTTTAGTCGTTGTGCCGCTTTTCCGCAAGATGCAAAATAATTTACTCTGCTATCCCACGGATGTTTGGCAACCCATACTCTATTAATATCTGCATCGCAAATAATACAATATATATTATTATAACCTTTTACATCGGCTGCAATTGCCGGTGCATAAAACGAAGTAACAAGGGGCAAATTATTATTGCTAATTTTATTCATCATCCCTTTACATAAACCGTTTTTAATAAATTTTTGTAAAGTTTCTACTTGCATGGTACTATCCGACAAATCACGAATAGGATAGTAAGAGGGGATGTGCAACATTACGTCTAAAATACCGAACAAATATTTACCAATTATTGGAATACTTCTGGCACGCGAAAAAAACTCGTATCCGTCTAATAGTTGTTTCCATAGTTTTATTTCATCTGCATTGGAGTTATCGTTTTGACCGACAGTTATTATTCCTCCTTCGGCAATATCAATTAATGGATGAACACCTCGTTGGTGCCCGTATCCCATATCTGCTGTTACAACAAATGCTTTAACGGATTTTTGCATAATAAGTCTAATTAAATTTATAAGCCAAAATAAATAAAAATTTAATATTTTGATATTAAAATTTAGTTAAAATTATCAATAGAAGAATGAACCTTAGTTAAAGTAAAATCATCTAATTATATTAGGCATGAACTATATAAACAATTTTAACGTTTAACTATCAGTTATTAACACTTAAAGCGGAGAAAGTATGACAGCAAATTTGGATATGATTAAGGCAAAATATTCTACTTTCAAATTAAAAGTTCAAGAAACAAGAAAAACACTGGGGCGTAGTATTACGTACGCCGAAAAAGTATTGTATTCACATTTATGGGATGATAACTTTAAAAATTTTGAACGAGGAAAAGATTATGTCGATCTTTTACCGGATAGAGTTGCTATGCAAGACGCTACCGCTCAAATGGCTTTATTACAATTTATGCATGCCGGCAAAAAAACTACTGCCGTACCATCAACCGTTCATTGCGATCATCTAATTCAGGCAAGGGTTGGTGCAGATAACGATTTAGCCGAAGCAATAGACGAAAATAAAGAAGTGTATGACTTTTTAGAAAGTATTTCCAAAAAATACGGTATCGGATTTTGGAAACCCGGAGCGGGAATTATTCATCAAGTTGTATTGGAAAATTATGCTTTTCCGGGCGGAATGATGATAGGAACGGACAGTCATACCCCCAACGCTGGCGGTTTAGGTATGATTGCCATTGGCGTTGGCGGTGCAGATGCGGTTGATGTAATGAGCGGTATGCCATGGGAATTAAAATGGCCAAAGCTTATAGGAGTAAAACTGACGGGAAAACTAAGCGGTTGGACAAGTCCCAAAGACGTAATATTAAAACTTGCCGGTATATTAACCGTAAAAGGCGGAACAGGTTATATTGTTGAGTATTTTGGCGAAGGTACAAGTTCAATATCTTGCACCGGTAAAGGCACTATTTGTAATATGGGTGCGGAAATAGGAGCCACTACTTCAATATTTCCTTACGATGAAAAAATGGCTAATTATTTAAAGTCAACAAAACGAGAAGATTTAGCCATATTGGCTGACGAAATTAAAGACGATCTAAAAGCTGATGAAGATGTTTATTTAAATCCCGAAAAATATTTTGATAAAGTTATAGAGATAAATTTAAATGAACTAAAACCTCATTTAAATGGTCCGTTTTCACCTGATTTGGCTATTCCCGTTAGCGAAATGAAAAATTTGGTTAAAGAAAAAGACTACCCCGATAAAGTTAGCGTAGGATTAATTGGAAGTTGTACAAATAGCAGTTACGAAGATATAGATAGAGCCGCATCAATTGCCAAACAAGCATTATCTATGGGATTAAAAACAAAAGCTCAATTTACAATTACACCCGGAAGCGAACAAGTACGAAAAACAATTGAAAGAGACGGGCAGTTAAAAAGCTTAACCGATATTGGCGGAGTTGTTTTGGCAAATGCTTGCGGACCTTGTATTGGAATGTGGAAAAGAATGGATAGCAAAACCGGAGAACGTAATACAATAGTAACTTCGTTTAACAGAAATTTTGCTAAACGAAATGACGGCAACCCCGAAACTTTGGCTTTTGTAGCAAGTCCCGAAATAACTACGGCTTTGGCAATTGCGGGAAGTTTATCTTTTAATCCCGAAACGGATTTTTTGATTAACGATAAAGGTGAAAAAGTAAAACTTAATAGCCCTTATGGTGATGAACTGCCTAAAAACGGGTTTTTAGAAGATAATGAGGGATATATTTCTCCTTCCGATAAATATAACAGTATTGAAGTAGCAGTAAGTAATAGCAGTACTCGATTACAATTATTAGAAAAATTTGAGCCTTGGAACGGTGAAGATTTTTTGGATATGCCCATTTTATTAAAAGCTAAAGGTAAATGTACCACAGACCATATTTCTATGGCAGGACCATGGTTAAAATTTCGAGGACATTTAGATAATATCTCCGGCAATATGTTTTTAGGAGCTATTAACGCTTTTACCGATGAAGCCGGTAAAGTTAAAAACTATTATACCGGAGAATATAAAATTGTTCATGAAGTGGCTAGAGAATACAAGTCTAAAAATATCGGATGGGTTGTTATTGGTGATGAAAACTACGGAGAAGGAAGTAGCCGAGAACATGCCGCAATGGAACCCCGATTTTTAGGTGGAAAAGTTATTATTGTTAAAAGTTTTGCTCGGATACACGAAACCAATCTTAAAAAACAAGGGATGTTGCCTTTAACATTTGCGAACCCAAATGATTATGATAAAATTAAAGAAGATGATTTACTTAGCTTGTTAGGACTTAAGAACTTAAAAGAAGGGGAACAATTAACGTTATTAATTAAACATTCAGACGGCTTAACCGAAGAAATAAAACTTAACCATACTTTTAACAATAATCAAATAGAGTGGTTTAAGGCAGGAAGTGCATTAAATTTAATTGCGAAAAAGCAAAATAGTTAATAATTTGATAGATTATATTCAAACAAAAAATGCCCGCTTAATTTATTTTGAGGGCATTTTAATTTATCTAAAAAGAGACTACTAAACATCAAACCAATAAGTAATTTTTGCCATATACACATTATCGCTTTTAGCGTTAATAAGATTTTTAAAATCCCTTTTAAAATTAAATTTTCCGGGGTCTTCAAAATTAGTTTGATCATGACTCCATACTAAATAAAATACCGAACCCGGTAAAAATTCCCATCTAAAAACAACATTACCTCTAAATGATTTAAAGTTAAAATCCGGGTTGGAAAAATTAAAGGGGGAAGCATTTCCGTTACCGTCAGGGTCAACAGTATATTCATCATCATCTTTATTATAAGAAAGACTTGAATTACCGTGACCATAAACATTAAATTTGTCGGATTTTGAAGCAGCCAGCTCCTTAAATTCACTATAATCACCTACCGATATAATTGGTTGCAAGTATAATTGCAAACTTAGTTGAGGGTTAAATGTCCAATCTAATCTTATACTTGCTGAAATTGTACGCTGGTTTAACTCTCCGAATACATATCTTTTTTTATAAGTTGATGTTGCAAAATTATCATCAAATGTATCAACATATTGGGCTTCTTCTTTGTTTACGGAAATGCTTGGGCTGAACGAAAAACTTAAAGAAGATGTCGGTTTCCAAACTACTTCTGGGGCAAATTCTACATATCCGTTACCGTTAGATTGACCTTCGTAATACAGATTGGAATATACTGTTACTTTTTTTCTGTCATCGGAATAAAAACTTAAACTTGTACTATAATATTCGGGAGTTCTTACTAACGGACCGCCTCGTGTAACAGACTTATTAAAAGTTCTAAATCCATAACTTGCATTTAAGTCAAACCCGTAATAATTTTCAAATTGAGCATTTGAAAACAGCATAAATCCATTGCGATAAATATTTCCTTCAAAATCATAATCGCGATAATGAGCAAGGTAAACATTTTTTCGTCTAAATGTTCCGTCTGTTTCAAACCACTTATACCCCGAAACTAATACGTAATTTATTTTATCTGCCCAAAATTGTATTCCCAAATCATTATAATCAAAACCCGGCGTAATAAATCCAAGCGAGGAATAAATATAAAAGTTTCCTTTTTGCTTATTCAATATTACTCGCCCAAACAGACCCGATAACGAGGTTAAGGACGTATCTAAAGTCGCATATTCCGCATCAGGTCTTTGATAGTACCTATAAGGTGCTTTTTGTAAACGAGTAATAAAATCTTTACTGCCTTGTTTATAACTTCCCATAAGTGCAGCGCTTAAAGCATAAGTATTATCATCGTCTAAAGTAGTCCAGCCGTCAAAACCAAATGTATAGGCATTTTGTGAAAAACTTTCATTCATAATTGAGTTGCTCAAATCTCTGTTTACGGATGTTAACATAAAACCAATACTATGTTTTCCGCTATTAAACTCTTTTTGAATTCTAAAAGCCGAATATGATGCAAACGGTTCAATTTCTGCTTCTTTTTCCAACCCGTTATATTTATATTTTGCAAACGTTCTTTCGGTTAAAGCCGAAAAAACGCCAATATTAATATCTTCTCCTATTTTTCCGGTTAATTTTGCAGCACCTAATATTCTTGTTTCTAAAGGGTATTTTATGTAATCGTAATCTTCATCCACTGATATACGGGGCGATTGACCTATTCTTCTTGAGTAAAACAGACTTGGCCAGCTAAAGTTAAATCCCCAATGGTTATTAACCCCACCCCACCCAAACTCAAATATATTTGTTCCCTCCAAAAAGAAGGGTCGTTTTTCATCAAAGTAAGTTTCAAAAGCACTTAAGTTTACTACTGCGGGGTCAACTTCCACTTGTCCAAAATCCGGATTTATGGTAGCATCTAAATTTAAATTACTTCCCAATCCAACTTTTAGGTCAACGCCAAAAGCTGTATTGTATTGTTCGCCTTTATAATAAGGGTCGTTTTTATCGTGTTGCAAGTATTGTGCCTTTTGTACAATATAAGGTAATAATTCTAATCTTTGTTTAGGTTTTACACCGGTAAGCCCTTTTAATTCGGCAAAATGACTTACAAAACCGCTTTCTTTACTTGGCACCATTACATAATAAGAACGTTCGTTCAGTCTTTTAATTCTACGAGAAATATTAATACCCCAAATCATTTCTTCGGCACTATTAAATCGTAATTGTGAATAAGGAATTCTCATCTCAACTGACCAACCTTCTTCGGATAATTGGGCTTTTGCCTCCCAAATTCCATCCCAACGAGAGTCGTCCCAGCTATCGTTATATAAAATCCCGTCGTTAATTCCGCCGCCCGGGTTTACTCCAAAATAATAGCCGGTGCGCTTATCCCTGTACGTATCTAAATAAACCATTAATAAGTCGGAATCCCAATTATTATCTCTTCTTGCAATAATAGTATTAATTTCATCGGGCTTTGAATCGTATAACATTGCAGAAATATATATATTGCTTTCATCAAACGAAATCCACACACACGATTTTTCTTTACTAGGTTCTCCTTCGTTAGGCTCGCGTTGAATAAAGTTGCATATAGGATTATTATTGTAAACATCTTCGGAAAGTACTCCGTCAACTATAATTGGATTTGATAATTTGTTTACAAATATCGGAGAAGAACTGATTTTACCCTCTATAAACCCACTTAATATTAAAAAAACCGTTAATAAGTATAATTTTTTCATAAACCTTTTTGTTATTGTTTGTTATTTAGACTTTTACTTTATTAAAAAGTTGCTTTCGGTTGTTACAAAATAAAAAAAAATATTTACTTTTAGATTTATATAAATAATCGTATTTTAAACTAAAACTCCAAAAGATTTTTCTTGACTTGCGAATACAATTTTAATAAATTAGATAAACGGATTAATTATTCTGATTAATTTATATAAAGGTGACACGTGAGTAAAATAACGGACAAACAAGGGCTATTAAAAAAGCTGATTTATCATATCTTACCCCCCGATAAATGGAAACTTCCCGTTGTAATTTTATTGGGAATTTTTACCGGTTTATCTTTAACCGTTCTAAAAATATCTAATGCGGTTTCTTATTTATCAGATGACCCAAAAGCATGTGTTAATTGTCATATTATGTCTCCTCAATTTGCAACTTGGGAAAGAAGCAGCCACGGAAGAGTTACGGTGTGTAACGATTGCCACGTTCCGCAAGATAACTTTGTAAACAAATATTATTTTAAAGCTATGGATGGTTTACGCCATGCAACAATGTTTACCTTTAGACTGGAACCTCAAGTTATAACTATTAAAGATGCAGGTAAAAAAGCCGTTCAAAATAATTGTATAAGATGCCATACCGATTTAATTCATCCTGTTTCGGTTAGAGCTATTAGTAATAAAATGATTATTGATAAAGAAGAAACTTATTGTTGGGATTGCCATAGAGAAACCCCGCACGGAAGGGTTAACAGTTTATCTTCTACTCCGTACGCATCTGTACCAAAACTTACCCCTATATTACCGGAATGGTTAAGTACTTCAATTAAAAACGAGAAAAAACAATAATTTATAAAGGGATTAATATGAAACCGTTACAAGACATTATTAAAAGCAAACCATGGGTAGCATGGTTATTATTTTTTGTTACAGTTATTGTGGTTTTTATTATTGGGTTATTCGCATCTTCAATTATTGAAAGAAGGAGTGAAGCCGAATATACTTTTCAAATGGTAAAACCAATTGCCGAATTTGAACCAAGAAACGAAATTTGGGGCGAAAATTACCCACGTGAATATGAATCGTATAGGCGTACTTTACATACCGATTTTGCAAGTAAACACGGTGGTAGTAAAGATATTGACTACTTAGAAAAATACCCCGAACTTGTTGTAATGTGGGCAGGTTATCCGTTTAGTAAAGATTATAAACAAGGAAGAGGTCACGGTTACGCAATTGAAGATATTAGAAAAACCCTAAGAACCGGTGGAAATAAAGTTAGCCCATTACCTGCTACTTGTTGGGCTTGTAAAAGTACCGATGTACCCCGAATGATGAATAAAACCGGTATAGGTGAGTTTTATAAAGGGAAATGGATTGAAAAAGGGGAAGAAATAATTAATCCTATTGGCTGTCAAGATTGCCACGACCCCAAAACCATGAATTTAAGAATTACCCGACCCGGATTAATTGAAGCATTTAAAAGACAAGGCAAAGATATTAATGAAGCTACAAGGCAAGAAATGAGAAGCTTGGTTTGTGCTCAATGCCATGTTGAGTATTATTTTGATAAAACGAATAATAATTATTTGGTTTTTCCTTGGGATAAAGGATTTAGTGCAGACGAAATGGAAGCATATTATGATGAAATTGATTTTTATGACTGGAAACATGCTTTAAGTCAAACCCCAATGTTAAAAGCTCAACACCCGGATTACGAACTTTACACAACCGGAATACACTATAAACGCGGTGTTGCTTGTGCCGATTGTCATATGCCTTATAAAACGGAAGGGGGTGTAAAATATACAGACCACCATATACAAAGTCCGCTTAATAATGTTGAAAACTCATGCCAAGTTTGTCATAGAGTAAAAGCAGAAGAATTAGTAAGAGATGTATATGATAGACAAGACAGACTTGAATCTTTAAGAAGATTGGTCGAAAAATCATTAGCTGCCGTTCATATGGAAGCAAAAACCGCTTGGGATAACGGAGCAACTGAAGATGAGATGAAACCGATTTTACAACTAATTAGACATGCACAATGGAGATGGGACTGGGTTGCAGCTGCCAACGGTTTAGGTTTCCATGCCCCTGCCGAAGCATTTAGAGTGTTGGGAACATCAATTCAAAAAGCTGAAGAAGCCAGAAGGTTAATTGCTCTTGTACTTGTAAAACATAATGTTAAATATCCTTTAGTTCTTGCAGATATTTCAACAAAAGAAAAAGCTCAAAAGTTTATAGGACTTAATATGCCGGAACTAATTGCCGATAAAGAAGATTTCTTAAAAACTACCGTTTTAACTTGGGACCAAAAAGCCAAAGAAAGGCAAGGGACTTTAATTAAATATTAAAGCTAAAAAAAATAGAAGAAATAATAAAAAGCCAAACCCCCATAATAGGGTTTGGCTTTTTTTTTAATCAGTATTTTTGGAACACGGAATGACAGAATAAAAGAAAGGAAACCGGAAGAAAATCCGGTAATATTTAGTTTT
>ERZ795059.5844-NODE-5844-length-11084-cov-6.370659_pt1 | contig 11084 bp, 3 predicted proteins | sample MGYA00375143_ERZ795059 | MGnify/ENA primary metagenome ERZ795059 (study PRJEB30188, sample SAMN05720168) | activated sludge metagenome | isolation source: Anaerobic digester | place: USA | collected 2015-01-07 ... | reverse complement strand
GAAAGCGTTGGCCGTGACGCTGGCGCCGTTGAGCACCAGGGTCGAATTTTCCGACGTATTCCGGGACCGCACGTTCACGGTTCCCACGTTCAGGGTTCCGGAAAAGGTCTGGCTGCCCGACGAGATCGCACTCCGCAACGACAGGGAGCCCCCGCCCGTCAGATTGCCAGAGAAGGCCGCATTGACGGCCAGGTCGTCGAGGGTCAGGCCGGCGTCGTTCGTGATGTTGCCGGCCCCCGCCACGTTGCCGATGGCGTCCGACTGGCCGTTCATATTGAACGTGCCGCCGGCGTTGACGGTGACGTCGGAGCCGTTGGCGATGATATTGGCCTGGGTCAAGCGGAACTCGCCGCTGTTGTTGACCGTGAGGTTGCCTTGGATGGCGCCGTCGCTCGCGAAGTTGCCGCCCACCGCCAGCAGGCCGGCGTTGACCGTCGTGGTGCCGGTGTACGAATTCGTGCTCCCCGCGACGGTCTTGGTCAGCGTCAGGGTGCTGGTGCCGTTCTTGGTGAGTCCGCCGGCGCCGTCGATCGGTCCCGTGATCGTGATGTCGTGGCCGCCCGCCACCGTATTGACGACGGTGTCCACGTTCAGGGTGATCGGTCCGGTGAAAGTCGTGTCGTTGTTCTCCGAGGCCAGCGAGCCGCCGTTGAAGAGGATCTTCTCGGGGACGGTGTAGGCCCCGTAGTAGCCCAGCACGGCCCCGCTGTTGACGGTCGTCGTGTCGGTCGGGCCGCCGTTGCCCAGGGCATTGCTGTTTTGGATCGTGAGCCGTCCCGCGTTCAGGACGATGTCGGCGCCGTTCAACGGGCTGGTCACGGCGATCTGGAAGCCGCCGATCTTGGTGAGCGTAAAGTTGTTCCCCGTGAAGGTGATGCCTCCACGGATATCCCAACGGTTTGGCCCACCGATGGTCGTGTCGCCGTCCAGCGTGAGATTGCCGAAGCCCTTGTTGTAGCCTACTGCGCCGGTGTTGATGATCGCTCCATTGCCGCCGACCCCCGTTCCGGAAACCCGGATGGGCTCGTCGGAGTTCCCGGCGACGTACACGCCGTTCAGGTCCAGCGTCGCTCCGTTTTGGATCGTCGTGCCAGTGGCTGTCCCGCCCAGCGCGGTCAAGCTCCCCAGCTTCAACGTCCCGGCGCTGACGGTGGTCAGTCCGGTGTAGGTGTTGTTGCCGCTAAGCGTCAGCGTGTCACTCGCGGCCCCGGCCTTCGTGAAGCCGCCCGTGCCGCTGGTCGGGCTGGCGACGGTCCCGGCACCCAGGCTCAGGATCACGGGCGTGGTGTGCCCGCCATCGAAGCCGCCCAGTGCGATGGGGTCGTCGGTGCCGCTGGTCAGCGACGGCAGGGACGAGTCCCCGCCGACGAACTGCAGCGTGACGGCGTTGGCCGACAGCGTGACCGGGTCGGCATAGCTGGCGGGGTTGACGACGATCGTCCCGGCGTAGGTGGGATACGCGGCCAGGGCCGCGGGGATGGACGCGAAGGCGTCGACGCCGACGTACGCGGTCTGGAAGCCGGCCAGTTCGCTGTCGCCGTCGACCATCGCGCCCGACGTCCAATCATCGTCCACGTACAGCAGGCTCGGAGTCCCGTTCAGCCCGACCAGGACGACGTCGTTGCCGTCGCCGCCGTTATAGAAAATCCGGAAGTCCGTGCCGGCGTTCGTCAGCGCCACGTCGCCATCGTTCAGGTTCGAGAATTTGCCCGTCGTGAGATCCGTGCCGTCGTTGGCGATCAGCGTGTAGACGCCGACGGTCGCCGAAGGATTCGTACCCAGCGAGGTGACATCCAGCGCCGCCACGCCATCGCCCAGGGCCACCGTCCCGGTCACGTTGACCACGTCGTTACTGACGCCCGGGGTCGTGTCACCGTCGGCGCCGACCTGGGCCCGGAACTGGCCGCCGCCGAGTTCGAGCGGGAGTGTGTCCAGCGATTCCACGCTGCCGGGCAGGCCCGCGTCGACGATGCCCGCCGAGGTCACGGGGGCGTTGACGGCCCCGACGCCACCGAGCGTTCCGCTGCTCTCCACGACCACGGGGGGCTTGCGCCGGATCGTGAAGTCCCAAGCGAATCCGTCGCAGTAGTCATTGCTGCCCGGGCCCAAGGCCACGTAGACGGTGTCGTCCGCCGCCAGGTACGCCAACGAACCGTTGAACGGAACGTTGGTCTGCCCGTTGGCCGCGTTGACACTGTACAACAACGAGTCGTTTGCATACACCTGCACCCGCACGCCATCGCCACACCCCGAATTCGTGTCCGAGACGGAGCTGTCGCCAAGGGTATACAATCCGGTCACCGGCACCGTGTAGGCGGCAATCAAGAAACGTTCTTCGCTCGACCCGTTCTGCCCCTGGGCGCTGCCCGCGTGCCCCCCGCTGGACGTCAAGTGTCCGTAGGCGAGCGGTCCGGCATCGGGCAATCCGTTGTCGAGGCCGTCGTAATCGTAGTAGCTGCCGTTGTAGTTCAGCGCGGAATAGTTCGCGGCGGCACCGATCGGTCCGGTGCTGTTCCACAGGTAACTCCACCCCGCCGCCGGCGGTCCGGCAAAGTTGTCGTGGTAGTCCGCCACGACTTGCCCGCTATTGATCGATCCGTTGACCAGCAGCGTGCCGCCGTCAACGACGGTGCCGCCGGTGTAGGTGTTGAAGTTCGTCAGCGTCAGGCTGCCGGCGCCAGTCTTGTTCAAGCCACCGGCACCGCTGAGCACGCCGGTCAACGTGATCGCGTTGCCGTTGCTGTCGAAGGTGACGGCGTTGGCCCCGGTGCCGCTGAGCGTCATGCCGAGGGCCGAGGAGAAAGTCGCCGCGGCACGAATCGTGGGGCCGCTGCCGCCGACGTTGACCGCGGCGGGGCCGGTCCCGTCGTTTACGATCCCGCCACTGCCGACGTTCATTTGGCCGCCGTTGACGGTCAAGGTCCCGTTGCCGCCGCCGCCCGCACGGGCATTGACGACCACGCGCGTCGCGGTCACCTCGCCGCCCGTCTGATTGAACGTGCCCGTGCCGTCCACGGCGCAGGTCAGGTAGTAGCCGTTGTCCACCAGCAGGGTCCCACCGCTGAGGTTGTAGAACGTGGTCGCGGCCGGATAGTGGCCCAATCGCAGGCCAGCGCTTTCCGCGATCGCCCCCGTGGTGCGGACCGAACCGCCGGACTGGTTGACGATGGCCGTGATCGGCGTCCCCGGCGTATTTCCCAGCTGGATCCAGGCGGTGGTCAGCGCGCCGTCCGGGATATCCAGTGTCGCGCTACCGCCGCCCGCGGTGTGGGCGCTGCCCACCTGCACGCCGCCGCTGAGCGTGGTGACGGTACCGGCCGCCCCCAACGTCATCAGCCCGGCCGCAACGTTCAGGGAGTTGAACGTATTGGTGGCGCCGACAATCGCCAGCCGGCCCGCGCCGATCTTCGTGATGTTGTTGGCGCCGTCATTGGTGATGGGAACGCTGACCAGCAGATCGACATCCTGGGACCCATCCGCCACGTTGAACAGGGCGGACGTGCTGTTCCGTAGTCGCAGGACCGCGGCGGCCGAGACCGGGATGATCTGGGCTGTGGTGGCGGACTCATTGACGGTGATCGTCGGGTTGTGGAACTCGTTGAGCGTCCCGCCCAGCCAGAGCGTGCCGCCGGTCATGTTCACCTGGAAGTTGTTCCAGAAGTGGTTGCCCACATTGGCCCCGCCGACCGTGCCGCCGTTGATGTTCAGCACGTTGACCGACTGCTCGCTGACGTACCCGAAGGCGTTGGCGGCCGTGTAGTCCACGGTGGCCCCGGGGTTGACGGTCAAGGTGCGACGGATCGTCCCGACGCTCCCGCCGGCGCCGAGCAGCAGCGTCCCGCCGTCGACGACGGTGCCGCCGGTGTAGGTGTTGAAGGCGTTCAACCTGAGCGTGCCGGGGCCCATCTTCCTGAGCGAACCGGCGCCGTCGATTTGCTCATTGACGGTTATCTGGCCAGCGCCGCCGATCGACAGCGGACCGTCCACCTGGAGATTGCCGTTGCCGTTCCCGCTCAGCGTCAGCGTTTGGCCGGAGGGCGTGTATTCGAACGTACCACCGAGGGAAGTGACGGTGAAGTTGTTCCCGGACGAGTGGCTATTGCCCGTGACCTGAATCGTGCCGCCGTTCAAGACCCGCCGTTGCCGGTAGTCGGCGAGTTGGCCCGTGCCGCCCGCCGCGCCGTATGCGAAGCTGTCCAACACGAGCTTGCCGCCCGTATTGACTTGGATCACGGCCGTGTTGTTGTAGCCACCGTTGTACAGGTACGCGCCGGCGCCACTAACCTGCAGGGAACCCGCATCGATCGTGGTGTTCCCGGTGTACTTGTTGGAATTGGAGAGCGTCCAGGTGCCGGTCCCGGTCTTCAACACCGCGCCCGTGCCGGGGACAATCATGTTCATGACGCCGGTGCTGGTGCCCGTCAAAGTGAGCAGGCCTCCGCTGGGACTGGCGACGCCGAAGCCGCGCCCCTGGTTGAGCGTCCAGGTATTGTTGGCGGCTTCGAGGGTGGCGCCGCCGGCATCGATCGTGAAGCCGCGATCCACATTGCCCGCCTCGGCGCCGCCGACGTAACGGATCGTCCCGTTGTCCACGTGGATATTATTCGCCGCGAAGGCCACTTGACCGAGGCCCGCGCCGGCCCCGTCGCCCCAGCCGCCGATCTCGACCGTCGCGCCGTTGTTGATCGTGATCCGCTTGTTCTGCCAGCCCAAGTTGCTGTACAGCCGGCCGGTCGCCAACGAAACCAGGCCGCCGGAAATCGTGGTGTCGCCGGTGTACGTCTCCTGCGCCGTCAGGGTCAGCGTGCCGGCGCCGCTCTTGTTCAAGTCGCCGCTGCCGCTGAGCACGCCGGACAGGGTGATGGTGTTGCCGTTGGTGTCGAACGTGGCCGCGCTGGCCCCGGTGCCGCTGAGCGTCATGGGCAAGGACGACGAGAAGCTGGCGGCCGCCTTGATCGTGCCGCCGCTGCCGCCGCTGGTCACCGCGGCCGGCCCGCCGTCGGTCAGAATGCCGCGGCTGCCGACGTTGTAGGTGCCGCCGGTCACCGTGAATGTGGCGTTGCCGTTCGCGTTGCGGTGGTTCACCTTGACACCGGCCGACGAGGCGATACCGCCCGTCTGGTTGAAGATGCCCGTGCCGTCGGTCGCGATGGCCAGGTCGGCCGTTGCGTCCGTGATGTTCAGCACGCCGCCGCTCAGGTTGTACGTGCTGGTCTCGTTCGGCCAATGGCCGAGCCGGATGGCCGCGTTCTCGCCCGAGTTGCTGGTGACGGTCAGGGTGCCACCCGTCTGATTGACGACGTTGGTTTGCGTGGGACCACCGTTGTTTTGCCCCATGTTGAACGTGGCGGTGGAGACCGTAGCGGTTCCTTGAATCACCAGCATGCCGCCACTGCCCGCGCTGCCACCGTTGAAGTAGGATGTGGTGCTGGCACCGACGCCGATCTCCCCCGTCATGCTGACGTTGGCTCCCGAATCGAAAATCACGGTGCCGCCCGAGATGTAGAAGCTCGTACCGGTCAAGCCTGCCTGGAAAGTGGTGCTGCCGCCGTTCGTGATCCGGCCGAACTTGGCGGCGGCCGTGACGGGCCCCGTGAAGGTGAGATTGCCGGCGCCGAAGATGCGCCGATCGGCCCCTGCGGTGAACGCCAGCGTGTTGCCCGAGATACTGTCGTTGGCGGCGCTATTGTCGGTCAGGTCCCCAGCCACGCTCAGAGAAGCGGCGGTGATGTTCACGCCGAACGGGCTGCTGCCTTGAAACGTGATGCCGCTGAGTTGCAGACCGGCGACATCGGCCGTGGTGGCTTGCACCGCCGCCCCCGTCAGATTCACGGTATCGAAGACGACCGCATCGCCGTTGACCGGAACACCACTCGACCAGTTGCTGGGGTTGCTCCAGAGGCCGTCGGCGTTGCCCGTCCAATTGACTGTCGCCAGCAGACGCCGGTCTTCCAACGCCTCGAAGAACAATGCCCGGCGAGTGGCGGCGGCGCCTCGTTTGGCGCGGCGGAGCTTCGAGCGGCTTTCGGTGCGGCTTTCTGCAGGGGGATCGAAACGCGAGCGGATGCGACGAGGGGACATGAATGAGTCCTCACAAAGAATCCAACGATGACGACGGAATCTGATGAATCACTTCGCTAACGCGGGCTGACGACGCCTCGCTGGCGCGTCGAGTTGGTATGGCGTAACTTTCGCTCCGGGCCGTAACCTTGCGGCACGGTCGCGCGCACTGCGATCGGGCGGAATCCTCCCGCCACGCTTCTTGGCTTGATTGGTGCGCCGCCTGCCCCAGGCGGTCGTAAGGACGCCGAGGTGCCTCGATCATGGCGAACTTACGACCTGCCCGCGACGCGCTCGAAAAGGAGGGCCAACACGTCTACCTGCTTCTCTGCCTGCAATCTCGACTGCCCGCTTGCCCATTTACCTAAGGTGCCAGACGCGAGCTTAGGTGGGACGAGATGCACGCCTCCCGTTCCGCGCCTCCTTTGGTACACAATTTCGGGGAGTTGTCAAGCAGGGGGTCACAGATAAATGTGGTAAAATACGCCCAGAGCGAATGACTCCCGGCACCGCGGCTTGCACCCGCCGCCCAAAAGGCCTGACTCTGCAAAAAAGCAGGGCGTCTGAAAAGGGCCATCCCACGATCATGGTTTCAAGACTGGGATCTGGCTGCCGGGCTGATGCGATTCCTTGGCACGTGTCCCGACGTCGTGCCGCCCGCTCGTCACCGCTTGGTGGGCGTTCTCCTGGAGAAACCGCGCATAGGCGGGGTCGAGCCCCGGCGGGACGAACGGGTTACCTGCCACGCTGTCGTCGAACAGCACTTCGTAGAAGACGCAGGCCCCCAGGTACTCACCCGCGGTATTGGCGTGGTGGCCGTCCATGCCGAGCGTCGTCCGACCGTCCTTCTGCTTGGCCCATCGCCACCCCACGTGCAGCGAATGGGTTTGATCGGGCAGCGCGGGCGGCTGGGCGGTCTGGAAATCGAACTTCGTGTCCGGGCGGTAGCCCCATTGCGGATCGTTGTCCGCGCGATGGAACGCGTCGCCAACGGGGACCAGTCCCGCGCCTAATTCCCCGGCGATCGTCCGGTAAGCGTTGGTGAGGCCTTGGTGCATCGCCTCCTGCGTGGCCGGTTCGCCGGGCTGCGGCGACTTGGCGCCAAACCGCGGGTCGTCGCAGCGGTAGGCCCAGGTCTGGTGTACGAGCAACCGTGCCTGGGGCGCGTGCTTCTGGATGTAGTCGCGAAGCTGGCCGGCGTACGGGCGGTACGTGCTCAGGTCGTGGCTCTTGAGACTGGCCTGTTGGATGGTGACGAAGTCCCATCGCTCCGCCGCCAACTCCTGCTTCAGGCTGCGTCCGTTGGCGTACAGCCCGTTGGGGTCCTTGGCGTCTTGCTCGTGCTTCTGCGCTTTTTCCGCGTGCAACTGCAGCGACGCGCCGCCGACCACGATGGGCCGATGGACGAGGCTGTGCCCGCCCGCGTTCGCCAGGTCGTTCAGGTAGCGAGTGGCGTTCCGAGAGAAGCTGTTGCCGATGGTCAGCAGGCGTACCGTTTTTCCTGCTGAGGCGGGTGTCACCTCCGCCGCAGGCAGCACGGCTGCGAGCAAGAGCGCAAGTTGGACGGTCAGGAAGGTGAGTCTGGTTTTCATGCGGAAGTCCTTTCGTGATTTTTGGAGGATCTGCGATGAAGGGGGGAGACCTGCGGTCGTTGGTTTCGGCGGGGTCGGAGACCCGCGCCGAACGGTGAATGGCGTCAACGTGGATTGCTCGGATTCAGCCCGCCTTCGAAGCCTTGGCCGCCGGGGTGGAACAGGAACAGGCCGGCGCGGCGGTCGCTTTCGCCGAGGAAGATCGTCCCGTCCAGCCCCGTCGTCATCGCGTCGAACTGGTAGGCACGTTTCGCGTAGTACGGGCTGCGGTCGACCGCCAGGACGCCCCAATCGCGGAAGCCCTCACGGCCAGTCAAATCGTAGCTGCAGAGCTTGCACACGTCTTGAAACTCGCCGCAGATCAGGTACAGCCGCTCGTCGGGGCCGAGCGTCATGGCCCGCACGCGGCGCGCGACGCGCGGCTTGCCGAGATTGACGACTTGCCCGCGGTCGGCCTGCATTTCGAAGAGGAACCCGTCGCTGGTGGCCCCAAACACACGGCCCTTGGCGCTGGCCGCCCACTGCTCGATGACCGGGTAGCCGTAGTAGTTCCAGGCTTCCCAATACTCGCCGGGGATCTGCATCGCCGTGCGGTGCAGCTTTTGCGATGCGGCAGCGTAGCACACGATGCGTCCGTCTTCGCCCGACGTGTAAACCCGGCCGTCCGGCGCGACGTACAGCGCACGCGGCACGCTCCGCCACGTTCGCTCGGGACCGGAATACACTTTGCGCTCCAGCACAGGGCCGGCGTCGCGGCATTGCTTTTTCTCCAAGTCCCATACGAAGAACCGCGCGTCCGGATACGTCAGGCCGTACAGTTGGCGGGCCTGGGCGTCGAGCGCCAGCGCATAGATCGTATTGCCGCGCACGGGGGCGCCGAGGTCCTCCAGCGGACACGGATCGTTCGGCATCCGCACGCCGGCGTCGTGCTGCGCGGGATCGTAGCGGTAGAGGTGGCCGCCGGCGTAGTTCGCGTACGGGGCGGTGATGTCTTTCCACAGTTGTTCTTCGATCGCCCGAAAGCCGCCCGGAAATTGTTGGGTCAGCGGCACGGGGGCGAGCACGTTCAGGCCGCCGCCGAGGTACAGCGTGCCGTCGCGGTCCTGCACCAGCGCGTGATACACCCCCTGTGCCTCGCCGATGCGTCCCAGCGGGCGGACCTTGTTGATGCTGCGGTCGTACACAAACAGGCACGAGGCTTTGCCGCTGGTCGCGCCGTACACGCGGCCGCTGGCAGCGGTCAACAAGGCCGTGATCGGGCAGTTGTCCGCGTCGATCGCCGTTGCGTCGGGATAGCCGAGGTCGCGGTAGTCCAGGCGGTGCGCGTCGAACTGGGGATTGACCCATTTTTGGGCGCGGGCGGCGTGAGCCACCAGCAGCGCGGAGAATGACGCCAACGCGAGCACACAAATGCCCCTCTTCGTAGAACGGAATTCATTCCGTTCCGAACGGATTGAAATCCGTTCTGCTCTGACTGCAGCCACGGACCGGCGATTCATCTCGCACCTCCTTCACCCGCGGCGGCCGGGGGCCTGTAAGTCAACAGAGCCATGCTGTACGGCCAGCGGTCGTCGATCGTGTTGGCCACGCGTTGCGGATCGCGCTCTTCGACGGCGCCGACAAAATATAGTTGGCCGTCCTGCTTGCCGGTGCAGGCCCCGCCCAGTCCGTACACGCGCCGGCCGTCCGCGATCCGCATCTGGCCCAACTCGCGGCGCCGCCCCGTGGCCAGATCGTACTCGACCAGCATCGATTGCGGCGGTGCCGCTTCGCCCGCCAGTTGCGCCGTGAATTTGCGTTCGTCGGCTACGTCCCACGACTGGCCCGAATAATCGAACGCCACCGACAACACCGGGGCGTAGTAGATGCAGCGGTTGCCGGCGATCGTCAGCGCGAGCGTGGAAAACGGGATCAGCTGCGGAGGACCGCGCAGGTAGCGTTCGGCACACATCCGCACCAGCGGCGTCACCGTGCCCTCCGGACCGTCGTCCGGGTCGTAACGGAACAACATCGAATCGCCACCCATGATCCCGTAGGCCACGCGGTCGACCGGGTCCCACTCGATCACGCGCCAATACACTTTGCGGTCGATCATCGGATTGGACATCGTGCGCGGCAGCGAGCGCGGATCCAGCGGCAGCCGCGGCGAGACCAGGTCCAGCAGCCGGTCCTGCCGCGGGTCGTATTTCCAGATGCGACCGGTGGCGAACGAGCCGTACACGTTACCGGCGTCGTCGCAGAAGATCGTGCGGCAGATGTCCCAATCGTCCACGCGGCCCAGGTCGGTGGTGATCTTGCGGCGCAGGTCAAACGTGTACAGATGGCCGTCCTCCGCCAGGCCGTACAGCCGTTGGTACTTCGGCTCCAAGACGAACCCGAGCAGGCCCCACTGGCGATTGATCTGGCCGAGGATTTCCAGACGCTCTTGCTGCGGGTCGTAGCGGAACCAGTGCGGACCTCGGTAGCTGGCCGGATCGACGCACTCCGGGCCGGTGTCTTCGCAGAAGTCGCCGAAGTAGATTCGTCCGGCGTCGTCCTCGCCCATGCGGACATGGATCTTGCCGCTACTGCGGATGCCTAGACCGCGTTCGCCCTTGAACTCCGTCAGATCGGCCACGTGCTGCATCTTCTGCGTAGCCGGGTCGAACTCGTAGAAGTGCGCGGCTTCGGCGTGCGTACACAGCCCGATGTACAGTTTCCCGCTGCGGGCCGCGTACAGCCCGCTCCACATGCTGTCCTCGCGCCCGCTGCCGCCGGTGAAGGAATGTGCCTGCACCGTGACCGTTTTCACCGCCGCCACGGGCAGACGGTTCTGTGCCGGCGCGCTGATCGCCGTCAGCACGCACGCCACGGCAGCCAATCGCGCAAAGACCATCATCGCGTTTCCTTCCTCGTTTTCAAGGCTGCTCGACCCAAACTTCCGTCTTCACGCGGTTGACGTTGTTGGAATAGCCGCCGGCGTTCAGGCCCCGCGTGTACAGCAAGGCCGGCCTGTCGAGCGGCGCGTGCGAGCACCAGCGTTCCAGGCTGGGCATCCAGTGCGGAACGTCCGCTTCGGGCGCACGGACCAGCGACTGGCGAACTACTCGGCCAGCGCCATCGCATTCTAAGCGAACCAGCGCCGTGCGATTCGCGCCCCACCCGGTCTCGGCTGCGGGCGAGACCATCAGCACCGCCTCGATGGTTCCATCCCGATGCCGTGACAGCTGGCCGCAATGCCGGATCTGGTAGCCCGGCAGCAGCGCACGCACCGGCTCGCCCAACGGCGTGCCGACCCACAGCCCATTCTCTTCATGCCGGCACAGTTGGGCATCGCCGGCCAGGAGATTGTGGACGATCGTCCAGGGGCGTCCGCGCTCGTCAACCACCGGGTTGGAGAGCACCATCTTGTGGTAATAGGAGTTCAGCGGGCCGCGCGGGCCGCCGTAATTG
>ERZ795059.5839-NODE-5839-length-11089-cov-28.828530_pt1 | contig 11089 bp, 9 predicted proteins | sample MGYA00375143_ERZ795059 | MGnify/ENA primary metagenome ERZ795059 (study PRJEB30188, sample SAMN05720168) | activated sludge metagenome | isolation source: Anaerobic digester | place: USA | collected 2015-01-07 ... | reverse complement strand
AGTAATATACGTAATCAAAAATTGTTTTTGAAATATCATCAAAAACTCTTTGAATTTGAGAATCAGAAACATTGCCATCATTTCTAATAATAACGGTTAACATGTATGGTCTGTTAGGAACATAGAATAATCCAGAATCAGCAAATATTTTCTTTTCTTCGTGAATTCCAAACTTATGAGCAACTTTAATGTTTGAAGGTATACTTGGACATAAAAATATACAATCAGCATCGCTTAAAATATCTAAAAATAAATTAGAATAATAAGGAGAAAGATAAGTTGAATTATATAATGATCTAAAAAAGACTGAATACTGTTTTGTTGTCATGCTTATATCAGCACTGCCATCTTTCTCAAATGTTTCTAGAATATGATAAAATTCAGCTTCTAGTCCTAAATGACTAAAAGCTTCTTCTATTTCTTTATTATTGGTTTGATTAATCAATGTTAAATAAGCTGTATTATCAGAATTAATTAAGGCTTCTCTTAATAAATTTTCTACTGAAATTTTTGAACCAACAGGTAAAAGGTATAGACTTCCATAATCACTATCTCTAAAATCTTCTTCTATAGTTAATAATTGACTCAAAGATAATTCTCCTTTTTCAATTTTTTTCATCGCAACCATAGAAAAAGGAATTTTTATTAAGCTAGCTGGCCATAATTTTTCATCCCTATTTAATGAAAAGTTTGCACCAGTAGGAAGATATTCAAAATATAATGAGACAAAAATTTTTTTATTGTTACTATATTTATTTGTTAATTTTTTTGCTAATGGGCTAAAATTGACCAACAGATCTTTTTTATCAACATATGAAATACATGGACTTAAAAATTCATATTCTTTAGTTTTATTTTCCCGAATAATAAAAATTGTAAACGAAAAAATGACAAGCGAAAGAGCAAGCCAAAGCCTATAATCAGTTATTACTTTTTTAACATTCATTTATTTAATATCTACATAGAAACTGCTACAAAGTAGCAGCCTCTAGAGCCCTATCTGTGAATCCGAAAGATTCACGTGGGTACCTCATTTGATTGCCACGGCAATCAAATATTAAAGTCCCCAATTAGAAAAATGTTCGGAATTTATTTGATAGGACTAAGCTTATTCTACCATTAAAGTTTAAAAATTTCAACAAGTTGTTTAACCATAGAAACCACCACGGGAGCGGCCTGAAGACTAACACATTGGATACCATCATCATCTGCCACTATCCATGGCTTTTCAATAGTTTTAATTTCTCCATTAACTATTTCGAAAGAATACTCTGGGGTCATTTCATAATCATCAACATACTCACAAGCAATATCAGCTGGAATAGCATTTCTTAATAGAACCTTAGGAATTCCATATAAAGAATATGCTTTTTTAAGAATTTCTTCATCCATTAATAATCTTTCCTTAATTGGTTCAATTCCCTTTTCATCACCTTCTTTTGTCACCATCTTGCCACCATCACAGCCTGCCTCATCACAAATTAAGTAGAAACCATCATCGTCATATCCAATTTTTGAAGTAGGAAGTAATTTCAAACTTCTTGAAGTATTACATTTAGGACAAACCCTTCTCCATTTAATTCTTTCGTTAATTATATTCATTGGAACATCAATCAGAATAAAAACATCTGGATCATCTCTATAACCAACTAGATCTCTAAAGAACAATGAAAAACTTACTTGGTCTAAATTTCTTGGAAATCCATCAAGTAATATTACTTTACCCTTTCTTTTTGTAATTTCTCTTTTAACTAAAGCCAAAATAATTTCATCAGGCAACAAACTTTTTGTATCTCTATTTTCTAAGCTTTTAATAACATCTTCTAGAGCATAAAATCCTCTGTAATTCTTTTCTAAAAACTTTACTAATTCTGCTTTTTTTTGAGGATCTTTCATTTCTTCGTCAATTGCCCTTATCATATCCCCAACTGATAAATGTTCAATTTTATCTCCCCCAATAACTTCAGAAAACATTTTGGAATAAGTCCCCTTCCCTGAGTTTTTCTTTCCAAGCAAATAAGCAATGAAAGTGTGCCCGTTATTCAAGTATTCTTTTAATTTTTCAATTTCAACTCCACACTTTAATTTAAAATACTCTTCTCTTTCTTTTGGGTCTGACAAATTAAACTTTCTATCATTACCCATTTTTGTTTTTTCTATTGGAAAATTCATATTATTTTTTTATTGGTTATTATTTTATAATTATTACCATCAGAAGATATTTTAATATCTCCACTAATATCGTTTCTTAATATTTTAATACCAAAATTAGACAATCGTGTCAAAGTGTCATCAGTTGGATGCCCATACGAATTCTTACCAACTTGAATAACAGCGATTAAAGGATTAACTTTTTCAATAAAATCAACCGATGTTGAATATTTAGAACCATGATGAGAAACTTTCAAAACGTCAGCAAAAATATCTTCATTGATTATTTCTTTTTCTACTTTATTTGTGATATCTCCTGGAAAAAGAAATGAATTATTTTTATAAGTCATCTTAGAAACAACAGAAATATCATTAGCATTCTTTGAATATTTTTCAATAATGTAATCATTAGGAGAAATTATATCTAATGTTACGTCCCCAAGAATAATTTTATTAACATCATTAGAATAAACTATATTAGCACCCTCTAAACCAATCATTGTCTCCCATTTCTTACTTTTACTGTTCTCCCCACTAAACCCTGACCATAATATATTTTCAACAACATAATTATCAAGCAATTCAAAAAAACCTGAAATGTGATCATTATCTGTATGCGTTAAAATAATTAAATCAATTGTTTTATCCCAAAAAGGCATTGTTGAAGAAACTTTTTCAAGCAAGGTTTTGTCCCCCGGTCCACTATCAATTATTATTTGATGTTTTTGGGGTGTTTCTATAAATATTGAGTCACCTTGTCCGACATCAAAAAAAATCACCTGAAGATCACTATCAGATGATAAAAGATAAACAAAAGAAAAAGATACTACGTTTAAGAATAACAAAAAAACTATGATCTTTTTATTCATTTAGTTTCTTTATTAGTTTTTTATCATCAATTCCATAATTATCACAAACATAGCCAATTTCTAATGTTTCAATTTCTGACTTCATATGAGGACAAAAAAGACACGGAAAACCAAATTCTTCTAAAATTGTTCTTAGTTTTTCATTATCTATTATCTCTTTTAATTTTGTTTTTCTTGTTATTTTCATGAGTGACAACTTTCTCTTTTAATAATTTGATTATGCCGATCTTCTAATTCCTTTGAAATGGGTAAATTATTTTTAATATAGTAATCATATACTGCTTGCGTCAAGGCATCAATTGCTAAGACAGAACAATGTATCTTAATTGGAGGCAATTCTCCTAACGCATCAATAACGTCTTGCCTTGTTATCTTTAACGCATCTTCAATTGTTTTTTTCTTAGCTAAATCAGTCAAAACACTACTTGTTGCAATGGCGGCAACACAACCAAATGTTTCAAATTTAATATCTTTAATTATATTATCTTTCACTTTAATATACACAAACATTTCATCACCACAGGTCATATTGCCAACTCTACCTAAACCATCATAATTTTCAATTTTTCCATAATTATGTGGTTTTGAAAAATGTTTTAATACTTCTTTTGAATAATTCATTTGTATGGTGAAATTTCTCTTAATTTTTTAACTACTTCTGGTAATACTTTTAACAAATAATTTACCTCGCTTTCTTTTGTCCATCTACCTAAGCTAATTCTAATTGATCCATGAGCTTCTTCTTGTTTTAATCCCATAGCAGACAAAACATGTGATGGTTCTAATTTAGGAGAAGAACATGCTGATGCGGTTGAAACAGCAATACCATATGAATTAAGCATAAAAAGAATCGCCTCTCCTTCAACAAAAGAAAATCTTACATTAACATTATTATAGATTCTTTTTACTGGATGACCATTCAAGTAGCAATTAGGAATTTCTTTAGTTAATGTCTCAATAATCTTGTCCCTTAATTTAGTTAATCTTTCTTTTTCTTTTTCCATTGTTGAAATCGCAATCTCCGCTGCCTTAGCAAAACCAACTATTGCTGGAACATTTTCTGTTGATGATCTTAATCCTTTTTCTTGACCTCCACCATGAAGCAATGGTTCTATTTTAACACCATTTTTGATGAACAATGCCGCTGCCCCCTTAGGACCATATATTTTTTGCGAAGATATAGTTAATAAATCAACATTAGAAATATCAACTGGAATCTTACCAAAACTTTGCGCGGCATCACTATGAAAATATATATTATTTTTCTTACAAATCTTTCCAATTGCTTCAATCGGTTGAATAGTTCCAATCTCATTATTAACATGCATTACTGAAACAAGTATTGTATTCTTTTTAATTCTTTTTTCAACTTCTTTAGGACTAACTATTCCATTTTTATCAACTGGTAAAAAATCCACCTCAAAGCCATTTTTACTCAACCATTTTGCCGCATTCAAAACACAATCGTGCTCTATTGAAGAAACTAAGATATGTCCTTTCTTTTTATTAAAAGCAATTCCTTTTAGAGCCATATTATTACTTTCCGTAGCTGAACTGGTAAAAATTATTTCATCAGGATTTGCATTGATTGACTTAGCAATAATCACTCTGCTTTTTTCTAGGGCTTTCTTGGCATCAGAGCCAAAAAAATGCATTGAAGAAGGGTTGCCAAATTTTTCATTCAAAAATGGAGTCATTGATCTTATAACCCTTTCATCTACTGGCGTTGTTGCCGCATAATCAAAATATATATATTTTTTCATTTTATTATTCCTCCTCCTATTACCTCTGATTTATTATAAAAAACAATTGATTGACCACTTGTTATTGCTTTTTGAGGTCTATCAAAAACAAGCTTATTATTATTTAATACTCCAAAATCACCCTTGTGTCCATATCTAATTTTTGCTTTTACCCTAAGAGGAAAATCAACTTTTCTAATCCAATTAGCATTTTTAAATGAAACATCTTTTGAAAATAGGTCTTTTTCATTTGATGATACAATCAATTTATTTCTTTTAACATCTTTATCAATCACCCAATAAGGACCACCTGATAAACCAATTCCTCGCCTTTGTCCAATGGTATAAAACCAGACCCCTTTGTGTTTTCCAACTGTACTACCTTTTTTATTTATTATATCACCCTCTTTTTCTTTAATATATTTTTTAAGAAATTCATTGTTAGTTTCTTTAATAAAGCAAATCTCTTGTGATTCCTTTTTGCTAACCGGCAATTTATTCTTTTTTGCAATTTCTTTAACCTCTTCTTTTGTCATTCCGCTTAATGGAAAAATAACTTTTTTAAGTGTTTTAGAATTAAGTTTCCATAAAAAATAGGACTGGTCCTTCTTGCGATCCTTTGCTTTATAAAGACGTCCGTCTTTTGTTTTTGCATAATGTCCAGTAGCTAAAAAATCATTATTAAATTTTTTTAATAATAATCCAAACTTTATTTCTTTATTACATAATACACAAGGATTAGGAGTGTTTCCTATCCTATATTCTTTAATAAAATAATCAATTATTCTTTCTTTAAATTCTTTTCTTAAGTCAATCACCTCAAAAGGCACCCCGATTTCTTTTGCAACTTTTTTTGCTGTTTTTTCTTTTTCTGTAGAATTATCTAATTTCATAAAAACAGCCCTAACATTAAAACCTTTGTTCTTGAGAATTAGCGCCGACACAGAAGAATCAACTCCGCCGGAAAAAGCAACTACAACACTATTATTAAAAGAGCCCAAACTTTCATTTGGGCCACTTAATGAATTAATTTTATTATTATTCTTCCTCATCATCATTTACCTCCACTCCATTATCAATTTCTATTGCTCCGTATGGGCAAACATTTATTCCACCACATTCTTCTAACTTAGCAGAACTAATTACAATTGCCTTGCCATCTGTATCCATTTCTGTGCCCTCTGGACAAGCCAAACTACAACTACCACAGCCAATGCATTTATCTTTCATTACTTTGTATTCTTTTTTTATATTTTCCATATTTTGATTATATATTATTATTTAAAAAATTTCAATTATTCTGGCTTCCTTTCTCTTTCCATTATTTTTTTAAGTGCATCAGTCGGTTTTAAGTTTTTATACAATATATTATAAGCTGCCTCCACTATCGGCATTTCCACCTCATACTTCTTGCTTAATTCATAGACTGCTTCTGTTGTTGTTGCTCCTTCAATAATACTATCTGTCGTTTTAATTATTTCTTCTAATTTTTCCCCTTTAGCAATTCTTTCTCCCAACGTTCTATTTCTACTCTCAGGGCTAATACAAGTTGTTGATAGATCCCCCAAACCAGCTAAGCCATAGAATGTTTTTCTTTTAGCTCCCATTTTTTGTCCTAATCTTTGTATTTCAACTATTCCTCGTGATAAAACCGCCGCTTTTGCATTGGAACCAAAGCCCAATCCATCTGATATTCCAGCTACCACAGCAATAATGTTTTTTAATGGACCACCCAGCTCAACCCCAATCGTATCAGTTGATGTATAAACTCTAAAATATTCATTACTAAACATATCTTGTATTGTCTTTGCTGTTGTTTTATCTCTTGAAGCAACAACAACAAGAGCTGGTAATTTCTTAGCAACTTCAATAGCAATTGTTGGACCAGACAAAACACAGACCTTAACATTTCCAAGCTCTTCTTTCAAAATCTCCGTCATTCTTTTTAATGTTTTTTGCTCTAATCCTTTTGCCACGCTAATAAAAACTTTCTTCTTTAAGGAAACTTTCTCTTTTTTAATCATTTGACAAACACTTCTAAAAAACTTAGAAGGAATACTAAAAATAATAAAATCGCCAAACTCAATTGCTTTTTTAAGATCTTTCTCAAAAATAATATTATCAGGTATTTTAATCCCCTTTAAGTATTTTTCATTTTCTCTTTGCTTGTCTAGTTTATCTAAATGGTCACCAAAAACACTCCAAACTAAAACATCGTGTCCATTATTAGAAAGTAATATGGCGAGAGTAGTTCCCCATGCTCCGTCACCTAATATTGTAATTCTTTTTTTCATAGTTATATTATATCAAATCTTCTTATGAGCACAAATATCTCTAAAATCACAAAACTTACAATGCCAACCAACAGATGGCTTAAAGTTGCTTCTTTTTATCTTAAAAATTAATTCTTTAATTTCACTTTCTGTTTTTTCAATCATTTCATCTTTAGCATTAAAAGATGCCTTAGAACAATCATCTAAATAATAATAAGTCAATTTAACAGGATTTAATCTCAAAACCCTCTTAGCGGCTAAGGCATAAATTAACAATTGAAGCTTATCATCTTTAGTTAATGTTTTTTTAGGTGATCCTGTCTTATAATCAATAATTTCTACGCCACCTTCAATTTCATCAATTCTATCAATCTTCCCGATAACAACATCTCCGTTTAGTTTGATTTGAAAATCCTTTTCTAAGGCACCCTCTTCATCAATAATTAAAACATTATTATTTTTCTTAAAATCATCATAGAAAAGCTTTAAACTTTCTTTTCCTTTATTATAGAAATCTTCTCTTTCTTTTTCTGATTGATACCAATCAAATATCCATTCTTCATCATAAATATTCAATAATTCTTTTAATGACACTTTTTCTTTTAATGATTTTTCAACAAACCGATGTAAAGTAGAATGAATAGTTTTACCAAAACTAAAAACTGACTTTCCTCTAGTTTTTATTTTTAAAATATTTTTTAATTTGTACTCAAGAGGACACTTTCTAAATGACTCTAATTGAGAATAAGAAAAATGATCAGGCAAAAAGTTTTTGAAATCATTTCCCCAACCGTTTGTCTCATCAGATTCTAACTTAAAACTCATTGTTTTTTTAACACAGAAGCTGGGTGATCTAGTAAACTTTTGATTTTTGATCATCTCTTCATTAATTAAATTTGATTCACTTAAAAACCTAGAGGGTTTTTTTAGTTGTCTACCCCCATGATCAGTACTCCATGTTAAAAATAATCCCTTTTTTGCTCTAGTCAAAGCAACATAGAATAACCTTCTTTCTTCTTGAATATGAAAATCACCACCAGGCAAAACCTCTTTAATCAAGTCTCTAGGTATTTCTATTGGATCACTCTTTTGATCGGACGGAAAAGATCTTGCAACTAAATACGGTAAAAATACATAATCAAATTCCAATCCCTTTGAAGAATGAATCGTCATAATCTTAACCGTATCAAATTGAGATTCAATTTTTTTATTTATTATCCCTTCTTCTCCAGCGTCTAACTCCATTTGAAGATTATCCATATAAGAGCATAGCTTTGCATCTATTTGCGAATTTTCAAAATCCTTTATTTTATTATAAAATTGATCAATTAATTCCCATTTTCTAAAACCATCTTCTGTATTTTCAGGAATATTCTTTCCATATTCAAGGTCTTGAATAGCACTAATAAAAACTTCTCCTACATTTTTGTGCTTTGATAATTCATAATGATTGTTTAAATTATCAATTAGTTTTTTAATTTTTATTTGTGTTTCTGAGATAAACTTACTCAACAGATGATCATCTTTTAATGCTTCAAAAATTGGAATTCCTTTTTTGTCACTATATTGAGTTATTGTAGAAACTTCTTCAGGAGAAAAATTCATCATTCTTAGGACTCTATAAAAATTAAGAGAATCGTAAAAATTAAGAATTACTTTAAAATAGGATATTAAATCGATAATCAATGGCTCTTTATACAATCCCCTTGAAGAAAAGAACTGATAAGGAATACCCGCTCTTTCTAACGCTCTAGAAAAGGTATTAGCATGGTCATTGGTTCTAGTTAGTATGGCAAAACTTGAAAAAGTTGCCTGACTATCAATTTCTTTGACTTCCCATATTTTATTTACCACTCCCATAATTTCTTCATCAATACTTTCAAAGCTTAACAATTCAACAATCCCATTGTCTTCCTGAGAACTTTTTAATTTTTTACTAATACCTCCAATTTCTTTAATATCAATTCCTTTTTTCTCTGCATCGTTAATAATGTCTTTGCATTCACTTAATTGACATTCTAATCTATTAGGATTATTTTTTTGAATAAAACAATATGATAAATCAAGGATATTTTGAGGCGACCTATAATTTTCTATTAAAATAATCTCTTTTGAAGTAGGATAATCTTTTTTGAATCGTAAAATATTATTAAACGAACTTCCTTGGAAAGAATAAATTGATTGATCATCATCACCAGCAATAGTAATATTATTTTTAGGATAAGCTAATTTTTGAATTAAATCATATTGAACCCAATTAGTATCTTGAAACTCATCAACCATAATATACTTAAATTGATTCCTGTATTTTTCTAGTACATCTGGTAATTTATCAAAAATCTCAATTGTATAATTAATTAAATCACCAAAATCTAAAACATTATTTTCTAATAATAACTGCTGATAAATCTCATACGCCATTGCCACTTCTTTAATCCTCTCTTTTTCTTTGTTATCATCACTAAGCCCTTCAACATACTTCAAATAATCTTCAGGATAGATTCCTTCATTTTTACATTGAGAAAAATGATTAACTAACGCTTGAATAAACTTAGTTGGATTGCCAAGTGGCTTATACTCTTTTAGAAAATTAAAATGATGAAAATTTCTTTTAACTAACATCCAACTACCACTGCCATCTAACAACTTATAATTTATTGGAATACCAATCAATAATCCATATCTTTTAAGCACTCTATCGCAAAAAGAATGAAAAGTAGATATCCAAAAATCATAATAACCAAATGGAAGTAATGCCTCTACTCTATCTTCCATTTCTTTTGCTGCCTTATCTGTAAAAGTAACAGCTAATATCTCTTCTGGCTTAATCCCTTTAGATATCAAATATGCTATTCTTCTTGTCAAAACAGTTGTCTTGCCTGTTCCTGCTCCTGCAACAATTAAAAGGGGCCCGTCTCCAAAAACTACCGCCTCTTTTTGTTCTTTATTCAAACCAAATAATAGGTCTTCGCTCATAATTGGAATTATACCTTAAAATTAAATAAATTGAAATAACCGATACTATACAAATAATTTATATATTTTAAAATTAATTTGAAAATAAAAATCACTACTCTTAAGGTAGTGATTCTTATTTTATTTAATTGTATAACACCAACAAAAAATTAAAAATTATACTTTATCAACATCATTTACTTTCCACATGGTATTGCCCTTCTTTATTTTATTCAATTACGGAAAAATCCAAAAGATTACTTGGTCCAATATCATTAATAACACGAATTTGATATTTTCCTGGTCCCATGTTACCAAAAAGAATATTAGAAAGAGTAAATTCTAGAGAACGACCATCTGAGCTCTCTGTAATTGGAGAGATTGTATTTCCAACTGATACTCCGTCTCTGAACCATTCTATCGTAATTCCAGAAGGCTTATAACCAAAAAGGTATTTACCATAAATAGTTACTTTTTCACCAGGACGTCCTTGTGATGGATTAATTCTTTCAATATAAGGAGATTCATTTGCTCTAATAGACTTTACTAATATGTTATTGTCCTCATTACCTTCCTTTATTTTATTATCAGGATCTATTTCAACTCTAACTTGAGCATCTTCTCCATAAATTAATCCTATTGAACTAACTTGAAAACCCGTATTATGAGCACCCAAACACTCTCCTGGTTTTGGAGCAGATGTAGCATAAATCCTTGTTTGTCCTGTTTTTGTATTGGTTGCCTTAATCTCAGGAGCAACCTTTAGCTGCTCTTTTCCATAATTACAATATTCGACGGCAATATAATAATCTGCATAATAATTAACATCCTTAATTCCAAGATCTGGCAAAGATTCCTTTGCTTTAATAGGAACTTCGACACTATCTACTGCTTCCACGCTTCCTGCTTTAGCACTACTTTTAACATAAATTTTTGGTGTTTTACCCGCATAACTCTCAGGAATAGTCCATAAAACTTGATTTTCTGAAGTTGAAGCGCCAGCTACAAGATTAATATCTGCATAAACTAAAATCCAATCTCCTGTTAAGTTACTAGACTCCCATTTTATAGTATAGGTTTCTCCTGCAATTAATGTATC
>ERZ795059.5836-NODE-5836-length-11095-cov-10.554620_pt1 | contig 11095 bp, 10 predicted proteins | sample MGYA00375143_ERZ795059 | MGnify/ENA primary metagenome ERZ795059 (study PRJEB30188, sample SAMN05720168) | activated sludge metagenome | isolation source: Anaerobic digester | place: USA | collected 2015-01-07 ... | reverse complement strand
TCTTCCGATAATGCGTTTTATTATTAGTTTGCAAGCTAAACGTTGTAATTCATCTATCTTTGAAAAAATTTCTTAATTGTTTTTACAATGAAAACTTTGGACTATTGAGATTATAATCAGTCGTCGCATTTAAATATAACGTCAATCGTAAGGAAGTATCACTATTTTTCCGTCCATTACTCCAAGCCGGATATGAATCTCTTCCTTGCTGAAATTACGCTGGATGTTTCCGAACAATACATGAACATTCGCGTATAATTTGTCGTAGACTTGTATCTTTGCCCGAGGATTTATTCCTGAATTCCGTTTTATCTGTATAATCTCGAATTTTATTCCTTCGATTTGTTCGGATATTGATTTTGCCATTGAATTGAGTTGTAGTTCCTGAACCTTCTCGTTTCCGGTCAATTCGCGTTCTTCGTTTCTTTTTTCAATGGTTTGTATTCCAAGTTTTATTTTTTCTAATTTTTTTTGAAGATCGGTTTTTTTATTGTCAAGATCGTTTAATTGAAATATTATTTCCGGTTTAACTCCGGCCTCAACGGTTGTGATTGCAGCTCCTACTGCTCCAAGTTCGTTTACTATCACGCTTTCGCCGACTCTGGTTAATCCGCCTATCAATGCTCCTCGGTCTCCGGAAACTCTTACCGCCGCTCCGGCCGCAATATTGGAATGCATTATCATTTTTCGGCATATTACATCCTGTTTTGCGAATACATTTGAACTCTCAATAAACTTTGCATATATGTTTTTTCCTGATTTAATGACTCCTTCGGTTTTACCGATTATCCCACCGTCAACCGCTATATTGCCGCCGGCTTCAACGCTGGATTTTCCTATGTTCCCTTTTACAACTATATCTCCGGCCGCTTTTACCGTAAAATTGTCTTCGATTCTTCCTTCTATGATTACGCTTCCTAAAAAATCTATATTGCCGGTTGAATAATTTACGTCGCCGTCTATGGATAAAATCTCGTTCACGCTGACTTCGCCTGCGTCGTTTAAAGAAGGCTCTCCGTCTTTTGCCGCAAAGACTTTCTGTTTATCCGCGTCAAGATACGTATTTCTTCCATTCTTAATTATTAAATCCGAACCTGATTTCGCCTTGATGATTTTTCCATAAATGTCGTAGCCGTCCATACCTTCGGTGTAATTTATTTTTTCGCAGATAACGTCGTCTTTTTTTATAGTCTGAATTATATTCAATTCCTTGAAATCTACGCTCCCATCAGGTTTAATCTTTAAAGCGATTTCCTTGTTTGCGTTAAAATAATATTTCATAAAAGCGTCGTTTCCGTTTAGCGGTTCGCGTCCCTTTGCAACAAGAATCTTTTTATTATACTCCTGATTTTCAACAGCTGATTTAATGTTTTCAGTTAATATGGCTTTTTCAATGTTAATATTTTTTAATCCGTTTATTATATCGTCTGCCGAAAGCTGTTTTCCTCCTTTTTTCGGCGGAAATATAGAACAATACGCTTCCATTTTATCTATTTTAATCTCGATTTTAAAATAGGAATTATACGATTCGCCGTCAGGCCAGTCCGCGACTTTCACGGCAGTCTTGTTTTTTTCTGTCAATGCCTGTTTTATATTCTCTTCGTTTATATTTCGAACCTTTAATAATTGCAGCTTGTTTATTATTTCCTTTATTTCTACCGGTTTTCCCGAACCTCCCGGAGGATACGCGGTTAAATACGCCGAACCGTCCAGATAATCAATTGAAAAAAAACCGTCGAATTCGCGCGCGATTTTTAACGCCTCGTTTATTCGATAATCGTCCGCGGCTGACGCTGCAGTTTCGTCTATATATTCTATTTCGTAAGGTTTTTTAAAAAATCCCATAAATCCGGAACTGCCTTCCTTAATGATTTTATAATCCGTTATTTCATTGGCTTGTTTGCGAATTTGTACGGATATTTTTTCCAGACATTCTTCAACAGTATTTCCGGAAACTTTAATTCTTTTCATTGGATTCGCGTCCTTTAATAAAATCATTTATTTTTTTTTCCGAAGTCATTCCGGAAGTCGCGCCGCGTCGAACGCAATTCATAGCTCCCGCCGCATTTGAAAAAATCAGCCATTCTTTTATTATGTCTGGCGTTAACCGGCTTTTTAGTTTCTCAAATTCTTTGTGATTAAACCGATATATTCTCGATAAAAATGCGGCTACAAACGCGTCTCCGGCTCCGGTTGCGTCAACCGCGTCGATTTTAAAAGCCGGAACTTTTATAAACTCTCCGTTAAACAATGTATAACTTCCCTTCTCGGCGGCTGTAACAATCACAAGTTTATTCTTGAAAAGTTTCATATTTCTTAAAGACTTTTCAATATTTTTTATTCCGGATACAAAATATAATTCTTCTTCCGAAAATTTGATTATATCCGACATTTTACAGTATTGAACTATTACGTTTTTTAATGAAACGCGGTTATTCCATAATCCGAATCTGATATTCGCGTCGAAATGGATTATCCCTCTGTTTTTGGTTTTGACGTAATCTATTAATTTTAAAATCTGAATCCGAAAATTATTCTCGCGCAATACTACGGAACTGAAATGAAGTATTCCGCATTCTTTTATCGATTGATAATCCTGTTTTAAAATTTTGTATTCTTTGTTCAGATTGAAATCTCTATAAAAACAAAATTCATTGCCGCCTTTTTCGTCCAATCCTACAAATACTATCGGCGTATTGTATTTTGGAGTTTTCTTCAGAAGAGAACAATCTATTCCGCAATCCAGCAGTTTGCTCTCCAAAAATCCGCCGAAATAATCGCCGCCTATTATTCCGGTAAACGACGCTGGAATATCGAGTCTGGAAAGTCCCACCGCAACGTTTGAACTTGAACCGCCGGCTTGTTTTGAAAACATTTCGGTTTCCTTAAGATTTTTTCCGTTCTCAAGCGAAATAAAATCTATTATGCTCTCTCCGGCGCACAAAATTTTATTCATTAGTTTTTTTCTTATCAAGTTGATTGATTAATTTTTTGTTTTTTATTACTTCATCGATATCCTTATTTTTAATTATTTCCAATGTATCGGACGTTATGCCGCTCTCTTCCTTAGCCTTGCGTTCGTCGTATTTTTGAAACATAATCTGATTCTGCGCCTCGAATTCTTCCCGGGCTTTTTTCCTAATAGACGCTGTGTCTATTTCATCTTCGAGATTTATACTGCCGTCGGAGTCTATCATATACGTTTTATTATTTGTAACTGAAACTGTATCGGAACCTGTCATCATCTTCTCGATTGATTCATCCTGATTCTTGGCGCAACCCGATATGATTGAAATTATTAATAAATAAAATAAATATTGTGAAGTTTTCATTTTTTTAAAGCCAGCTTCTCTCTACAAGCAGTTCTGCTATTTGAACCGCATTAGAAGCCGCTCCTTTTAATAAATTGTCTGACACTATCCACATCGTCAAAGCGTTTTCAAGTCCGATATCTTCCCTTATTCTTCCTACAAACGTATCGTATTTGCCTTCGCTTTCAGTTGCAAGCGGATATACCGCTTTGAATGGATCGTCCTGAACAATTATTCCGGACGCTTTTGAAAAAGCTGATATCGCTTCGTCGCGAGTTATTTTTCGTTCAGTTATTACCGTTACAGATTCGCTGTGTCCGCGGAAAACAGGAACTCTTACCGTAGTCGGAGATACGTTTATTGTATTATCTCCCAGTATCTTTCTCGTTTCATTCACCATCTTCATTTCTTCTTTTGTGTATCTGTTTTCTATAAAACTGTCTATATGCGGAATACAATTGAACGCTATCCTATGCGCGAATTTCGATGGAGCCGGAATATTGGTCTTATTCGCTACAGCCGCAGTTTGTTTCATCAATTCGTCCATTCCTTTGGCGCCCGCGCCTGAAACAGATTGATACGTCGAAACTATAACGTTTTTTATTTTGGAAAGGTTTTGAATCGGTTTTAACGCGACTACCATTTGTATTGTCGAACAATTTGGATTTGCTATAATATGCTTATGTTTTTTGGCGTCTTCCGGATTTACTTCCGGAACTACAAGCGGCGTTTCTTTATCCATTCTGAACGCGCTGCTGTTGTCTATTACAACGCATTTATCTTTAGCCGCCGACGGCGCGAATTCAAGGCTTCTGTCTCCGCCCGCTGAAAATAAAGCAATATCTACGCCTTTAAACGAATCATGCTTTAACTCTTCGACTGCGATTTCTTCGCCGCAAAAACTCAATTTTTTTCCAACCGATTTTGAAGACGCAAGAAGCTTTATTTTGCTTACTGGAAATTTCCTATCCTCCAAACATTTTATCATTTCCGTTCCAACGGCGCCAGTGGCGCCGGCAACTGCCACATAATAATTTTTCATAACCTTACCCGCCCTTTATTTTGAAATTAAAACATCATCTTAAATTTATTTGAAAAATTAAAAAAATCAATATAAAAATATGTCGATTTTTTTATAATCACAGTTAAAAATTTTTCCGGTAAAAACCAGGATATTAGTTTCTTTTCAACATAATTCTTACAATTAATATGGCAAAGATTTTTTTTCGCATACTAAAACATAATAATCCTGAAAGCTGCAAAATTAAAATTTATGCTTTTGAAAAATCGCGCAAAATCAATGTTTTTCCTTACTTCCGGCAATAAACATAACCGCAAAAATAATTATAAAAAAGTTGACAAAACAATAAAAGAATATATGCCTAACGATGATTCAATAAAATCATTTTTAAAAGATTTGTTTAAAAGTACTGCCGATATAAGTCCGGATTATTATAAAAAAATTTTACTTATTTCGGTTCATAATTTATCTACTAAAGAATTTGACAATATTGCCAGATATTTAATGAAAACTTTAAATGATTCTGATATTAAATTCCCTGATACTAATCTGACCATTTTTTACAAATTGGTATCAGATTAGTTTCTTTGACTTCTTGTTGTCTGAAATTACAGTTTCTTAGCTCTTTTTTTTAATCTTCAACTTTTGAAAAAGTTGAGTAAATCGTAAAACGATTTTCGAATATTATATTAATAGAAAGCCGAATTTCCGGAAAAGGATTAAGAGCAAATTATACGGTTATCCTTTTCCGATGAAATTCGGCCTTAGGACAGTATCGGCAATTTGACCTTTTTGACATGAAGCGCGACGCAGATTCAACTTACAAACCATTTGTCTTTAAGTTTTAGCGGAACGTAATTTTCAAGATAATCCCAAGCTTTTTTTATATCTCCCGCCGTAAAATATAAACCTCTATAGTCCGAATGAGTGAAATTTTGCGAATACAAATGATCAAAAAAATCAAAAAGTTTTCCGTAAAAATTATTTGTATTTATTATAATAATCGGTTTATTATGAGTTTTTAATTGTTTTAACGTAAGTATCTCGACGAATTCTTCAAGCGTTCCATAACCGCCCGGCAAAACTATAAAAGCGTCAGCCAACGATTCCATTATTTTTTTTCTTTCGCGCAGATCTTTGGTTATAATTAATTCGTCGCAATTTTTATAAGATATTCCGGCGTCATTCAGATATTCGGGTATAACGCCGATTATTTTCCCCGAGTTATTTTTTACCGAATCGGCTAAAGCTCCCATTAATCCTATTTTTGCTCCACCGTAAACCAGAGTTTTTCCAGTGGTTCCTATAAACGATCCGAGTTCTTCGGTTGAATTGTAATATGATTTATCAACTGCGTTTGAAGATGAACAATAGACGCAGATATTATTGAATTCTGCCATAACCGTTCCGTATTTTTTTAAAGGAGAAGTTATCCTCTTTTTGATTTGACGTCAATTCCATATTATATCCGTTATCATAAATCTGTTTGTAAATATTATAACTCGTTAAAACTTTTTTCACGTAATTTCTGGTTTCCCGGAAAGGAATTTTCTCAACAAATTCGTCTATATCGTCCGATCTTATCTGATTTATCCAGTTTGCAACATTGCCGTGTCCGCCGTTATACGCGGCAAGACTTAAAAAAACGCAGTCGTCGTATTTTTTCTGTAAATAAGCAAAATACCACGCTCCCATTTTTATGTTGAGATGCGGAATGTATAAATCGGCGGTTCTAAAAAAACTCATTCCGGTTTTATTGGCAATCCATTTGCCGGTTCCGGGCATAATCTGCATTAATCCGCAAGCTCCGGCTGGCGACGTCGCAAAAGTCCTGAATCTGCTCTCTTCTCTGATAATCGCATATATTAAACAAAAATCTAAATTGTTTTTTGAAGAGTTGTAAGAAACAAGATCGGAATAAAACTGAGGATACAGCAATGTTTTGAGTTTTCGAGGCATAGAACTCAGACTGAATTTTTCTCCGAATTTTGAAATCATTGTTTCAACAGCTTCAATGGCTCTGTTTATATATCCGCCTTCAGTCAACGTGTGAGCGAGATTATAGACGTATTTTGGATCGTTATCCTTTACTTTTATAACAAATTCCAATTCTTTTATCGCATAATCGAATTCTTTTAATGATTTAAGTATGAAATATTTATAAAAATGTTCTTTATAAAATTGAGCCGGAAAATTCTCGGTTTCAATTTCTCTATAATCAAAATCCCTGAAATCGCGGTTCGCGAAAAATTTATAACTGCCATATTCTTTTTCCCTGTTTGCAAGATTATTTTCAATGTTCTGAATTAAATCCTGATATTCGGAGGAATTCGGAAGATAGGCGAAATTAGCTCCGTTCGAAATATCTATAAGTTTCGAGTATAATACTTTTAATTTTGTAAAAGAACGGTAAGTATAAAATCCCATAGGATCTTTGACTATAACGTCAAGAAAATCTTTTGCCGCGTTTATAATCTGACCGTTTGATTCAAACATTTTTCCGCGCCAATATATGGTTTTTATCAATTCTTCTTTGCTTGCAGAATCGTTTTCAGACAGATTCCTTAATATGAGCGTCATTGCGTAAGAGGCTCTTCCGAAATCCTTTATCTGTTTATAATAATTAGCTTCAAGCCAGAGCGAAGGAATATAAGCGTCTTTACCCGGATACATAGTTCTAATTTTCTTCAGCATTTCAAGCGCTTCGCTTTTTTTTCCGTTTTTTAAATAGTATTCCGCAAGAGTATAATATGCATTGTCCGTCATATCGTCATAAGGATAATCTTTAATGAAATCCTTCAACCCTTTTTCGCAAACTTTATAATTCTTTATCATCATACCAGAAGCAAATCTGTAATATTTTGATTTATTGGAATAAACCGAATGAGGATACTTGTCAAAAACATTTTTAAAAAGCTCCGCGGCTTTAGAAAAAGCGCCCGATTTATAATTTATTAGAGCCGTATAATATAATTTTTCTGGACAGGTATTGAGGGCGTTTAACAAAACAAATGCTTCCTTAAAATTATCCGTAGATAAAAAATCATTAATAAGAAAAACAGCGTTTTCGATTCTGGATTTGGAGGAAATTCCGGCTCTGTCATTCACCAATATTTCAGTTATCCGTTTTACCGCTTTTGATTTAAACGAATTGTTGTGATTCAGTTTTATTACAAGTTTATAATAGTCGAGAGATTTGAGATATTTCCCTGATTTATAGAATAACTCCGCAAAGTTATATGCGCTTTCGGCCGATTTGAAATCCTCTGAAGCATAGTATAAAATATTTAAATTACTTTTAACTGCCGGTCGGGATATTTGAATTTTTGAACATAATAACAACGCTTCTTCAGTCAATAAAGAATTTCCGCATTCTTTAATTAATCTTTCAGCGTATTTTCTACTTAATTCATGATTACCCATTTTATAATAATATTTGGCAAGTTCAAATAACGCGTAATCATATAAATAATCGTTGTTTTTAACGGCATCTTCAAGAGCGTCAACCATTTCTTTCTGACGGTTTAATTTCTTTAATAGCATAGCTTTTATAAAATACACGCGTCTTGCTATTTCATCCGTATAATACATTTTGCCTGTAAGCGTATTTATAGCAACAAGAGAACTAATAGGTTCATTAAATTTTAAATCTGAAATCAATGATTGTAATCTCGAATCGGAAGAATATTTTTTTATATAATCATAATCGGCGTTAAGAGTCGTAGAAAATAATAAAAATAAGAAAATGAAGAATAGTATTTTAAAATACGGAGAGAAATGCAATGTTTCAATTCTAAAAATTTGTGAAAATTTAGGAATTACCTTCATTTTCAAAATATCCTTGTTAAAATATTTAACTAAATAAAACTATAAAACCGGATAAACCGGAAAAACTTTTCATATTATAAAACTTTTTCTAAAAAATATAAACATTTCAATAATACTATAAAACCCCAAATTAAAAACGAGCAAACCCAAACATCCTATTTTGAATAAAAGTCCTATTTTTCTCCTTTTTCCTAAAATTATCACATTTTTCAGATTTTGTCAAGCGAAATTTTTTATTAAATGTTTAACCCTCTTTATTTCTTGATATTAAATTTTTTTGTTTGGGCGTTTTTTTAATCCGAAAACTGCATAAGGATTTTGAAAAATTGTTCAGACAGCATAGAATACTTGTTTCAGACAATTTTTCAAAATCTTAAAAACATATGATATACGGCTAAAGCCGTAAATTAAAAAAGTTTTCGGGTTTTTAGAAGTTTTAACATAAATTGCGATTTTCAATCTAAATCGCAATAATTACATCTATGTTTTTAGAAAAGGGCGGTTTCAAAGAAACCGCTTAAGCGATTCAAATTTGGATCGCCACTTCACTTTACATCTAATGCAGTATCCGGTTTTAAAGAATTTCATTTTCAACTTAAACCTTTAGCGTTTTATAAAGTTTTTTGATTGCTTGAAAATTTCCTGAATTACTTGTTCTGTGTTTTCAAATTTAATGTTTTTCAGATAAACTTTTTTTAACAGTTCCGCCGTTTCTAATTTCGTATATCCGAGTTCGGACAATATCTGATTCGTTTCTTCTTCAATCTGATTTTTTTTCATATAATCAATATCTGATTTATCAGGAACGCCCTCTTCATTCTGTTTGGGTTCTTTTTGTATCTCATCGGCAAATTCTTTCAGTAAAGCGTATTTGGCAACCCTGCCTTTTAATTCGGCAATAATTTTTTCCGCTGTTCTCGCTCCGATTCCGGGCAGCTTTTTTATTACGGAAATATCCCCGTTTTCAATTGCTCTGGCTAAATTTTTTACTGAAATCACTAATGATTTTAAGGCGCTTTTAATGCCAAGCCCTTTTACTGTCGTGTATTTTTCAAAAAATTCTCTCTCGACATTACAACTAAAACCGATGAGTTTTGGATGAAGCGCAGAACCGCCGACTCCGTTTTCAATATAATAAATCGTATAAAGCGAAACTTCGTCTCCAATTTTTTTTGAACTTTTCAGATTTTCAAGAAAACCGCCCGGCACAGAAATAGAATACGAAATTCCCGAGCAATTAATTGAAATGTTTCCTTCGTTTATCTCTTCAAGTTTTCCGCTAATTTTGTTAATCATAATAATCAGTTTTCCGTTAAAATAAATCCGCCGAGAGAAAAATCCTTTTTATATTTGTTGGCTTCTTCAAAACTGAAAAAATTACCGATGCGGACTTTATAAAAATTATCTTCAAGCGTCATTTTAATAATTTTTTGTTTATGTTCTTTTTCATTCTTAAAAGCGTCCACCAGACGTTCGGCGTTTTCTTTGCTTTTAAAAGCTCCAAGTTGAATATAAAATTTAAAAGCGGGATTATTGTCCTGAATTACCTTATAATCCACATTTATTTTTTTTTGTTTTAATTGTTCAATCATTTCAAGCGATTTATAGTATTCCATAGAATTTTGATAAAATTTGACTACCGTCATATACGCAACAAAAGCTTCGTTAAGCTGGTTGGCGTAATTATAACAGTTTCCCAATTGAAAATAAATCCAGCTTTTATAATCATTATTGTTAAATACCGATAAACTATTGGAATATTGATTAATTGCTTCGGCTATTTCCCCTTTGTTAAAATAAATATCGCCGATTTTAACGTATATTTCCTGCCGTCTGGAATCATCGGGATAAGCTCTTACATATTCTTTGAAAACAGTTTCAGATTCAAGAACCTTGCCGGTCATATAAAGAGAAACCGCATATTTATACAAAGCGTCTTTATAGATATCAAGGTTATTGTATAATTTGGTTATTTTCTCAAAATATTCGGCGGATACGGCGTAATTATTTTTCAAAAAATATATTTCGCCAAGCCGAAACAAAGCTTTTTGAGCAAAAGGACTTTCCGGATAATTTGTTATGATTTGCTTGAGAATTTGCTCTGATTTGTCCGCATCCTGTATTTTAGTTGAAGAATTGTAAAGTTCAAGCGCCGATTTTGAATAAATCGCATACGGATTCGCTACGCCCAATAATATCAAAATAAAAAAAATTTTCTTCATGCTATCCTTTTATATTTTTTAATTCTACGTTAGAATTTAATTCGTTATTTTTTTTTATTTTCCTTGCGCCAAACAAAGAAGAAAAATATATTATTACGATTGATATAAAGGAAATCAGAAACATTAAAACGTTATCGAGTCTGAAATTCAAATCAAATATTTTCATTGAAAATTCCGGTAAAACAGCCATTATTATAAATGTCAAGGTTAACGATAAAATAGCGATTAAAAAAGTTTTAAACATAAATTATTCCTTAAAATTTTTTTTTACTAAACCCTCTATATCAAAGATATAATAAAACCGTTCAAAAGGGATAAAAAAATATTGATTATTTAAATTTAAAATAACATATTATCGCAATTTAGTCAACTTATTTTTAAAAAAAATTTACAAAAAATGCCTCAAATCAGAGCTGTCTAATACCTCAATTTTGCAAAATGGCCATATCGCCGTATAATTCCGCCGTACCGTATACCCTGACATAATTTCGTTTTTTTTCATTGCGCCTCAAACGTAATACATTATCCCAATACAATTGTTTTTTTTTTATTGTTTTTTACTTTGGTTGTTTTTTGGTAATAGTTCACCGAATTTTTAATAGAAAAAAAATTTAATAGCAAATAAATTAGGAAATCAAAAGAGAAAGGCCGGGTTTAGCATTTCTATGTAAAATAATAGAATCAGTCAAAAATTCTAACGGTTCTTTATTTTG
>ERZ795059.5835-NODE-5835-length-11098-cov-5.519243_pt1 | contig 11098 bp, 10 predicted proteins | sample MGYA00375143_ERZ795059 | MGnify/ENA primary metagenome ERZ795059 (study PRJEB30188, sample SAMN05720168) | activated sludge metagenome | isolation source: Anaerobic digester | place: USA | collected 2015-01-07 ... | reverse complement strand
TACACTGGATGGTACACTCTTTCCCTACACGACGCTCTTCCGATCTCGTTGCGCATCGAGGGATTTTTTCTCATTCGTCGTTTGGCCTACGACCGCGGGGTCAAGCGCTTCGCGATCGACCTATTCACGCGCGACCGCGCCGAAGCACAGGCGGCCTATGCGCCGCAGCTCGACCTGAATGCCTCTTACAACCCCGGGCAGTTGCTTGCCGGCTGGTATCCACCCGGCGACAAGGGCGCATGGATCGGCGCGAGCGCCGCCGCGTTGTTGCCTTGCGCCGACAAACAGCGGGCCGTCGCCGTACTCTACATCCATCGGCCGTTTTACAACGGTCCGGTGCCGCTGCGTTTGTATTTGGGAGAAAATTTACTGGCCGAGCGAGTCGTCGAGCAAACCGAGTTGGTCACGCTGTCCGGCGCCTTGCCGATCGATCTGATCGCCGGCCCGCTGCAGGAAATCCGCCTGGAGGTCGGCCGCACCTTCATCCCCGCCGACGTGTTCGCCACCGCCGACCGCACGCCCAAAGGCGCGCTTGTGCAGCGCCTCGCCTGCGAATAAACCAAGGGCCTCCCGCATGGAGAGGCCCTGGTGGATCGAACATGCTTTCGCTTAAAAACGTAGACCGGTCGACAGGAACGCGCTCAGCGGCAGGTAGACGGTCGAGAGTTCGTTATGGGAGTCCTCGAACTCGTACGGCTGCCAGTTCCAGATGAGGTCCAGGCGCAGATTGCCGCCGACGAACAATTCGCCCATTTTTTTGATCTTAGTCACCGTGACGTCAACGCCGACTTGACCGAAGGGGCCGATCGCCCAGCCGGAAGCGCTTTCGTCTTTACCGTTTTCAACGTCCATAAAGAAGCTCATGTAATGCACGCCCAAACCGGCGCCGGCTTTCGGGCGCACGCGCTTGTTCTTGCCGAACACCTTGCCCAGCCCGGCGTCCAACAACATGAAGCGGTTGACCACGAAGTCGAAATCCTGGTCGTCCAGGTCTTCGTCTTCGGGACTCAAGGTCGCCTCGCCGCTCTGTCGCTGATAGGTAAGAAAATCGAACTGGATGTACCAGCCCCGGTCCGGGTACAACGCCCCGTGCAAACCCAGATAGGGAAAGCTCACGTTGCCCATGCCCGAGATGCTGCCCAGGTCCTCGCCGTCCTCGTCGTCGATCGAACCATAGGGAAAGAACCCGGCGATCGGCAGACCGAAATCGACCGCGACGTCGAAGCTGGTCATGCCCACGCCACTGGAGCCTTTTTTTGCCGCATTCGCCGCGGGCGCGAGCAAAACAACCGCCAATAACACAACCAACGAAATGGTGAGATGCCGTTTCATGGATTTCCTCCGTATTTTTCATCCATTGGCATGATTTTGACGCGTACCACGTGAACCGTATCGTGTCAAGAACAAGGCTTGCGGCGCAGTGCTTCGCCCTTTACCATGAAGCGCATGCAAAAACGATTTCTTCGTCTATCGGTCAACATTTTCTTGCTTGTCACGCTCGGCCTATGGTTGTCGACCGCCGGTTGCGCCAAGGTGTTTTTCGTTGCCGATGAGCCGTTTCTCATCGCCGAGCAACCGCCGGAAATGCCGCACTTTCCCTTGCGCGTGGCCATTGTGCGCACTGCCGCAATGGGTGCATTTTCCACGCCCTTTCCCCAAAAGGAACGCGTCGGCGAACGCCTGGCCGAAGCGACCATCGCCGGTCTGGCCGCAGGCGCCTCGCTGGTCTTCGCCGAAGTGCACATCCTCGCTGAGGAACCGGCTTCCGGTTTCGACTTGGTGTGCCTGCCGACCAACCCTTATTTCGAAATGCGCGAGGGCCGCGAGCCGCGCGTGAACATCGAACTTTCGTTGGAGGTCGTCGTCAAAGAGCCGGCGACCGGCCACGAGCGCAGTCTGTTGCTGTCGGGCAGCGGCGGACCCGGACGCCGACCGGCGGTGCCGATCCGCATCAGCGACCCGGACACCGGTCTGGGCGTGACCGCAGGGGTCACCGGCGCGCTGGTGCACGGCGGCGCGATATCCCAGGCCATGAACAACGCCCTGTTTTACCTGTCGTTGGATTTCGCGATGAAGATGCAGCATCGCGGCCGGCAAGCGTACCGCCGTCGCCTCGACAATCCGTGATTTCGCTTATTGCGACCCCAGCGCTTTGTACTGGTGCAACACTTCCGGATCTTCCTTAAGCGCCTGCAGGTTCGGTTTGGCGATGCAGAACAAAAGAATTTCCAACTCGTCGATCAGCCGCTGCAGCACTCGTTTGACGCGCTCGGGTCCGACCAACGCCGGTTTGAGCAGCGGATCGGCCATCGCCGCCAGGTCCGCCCCCAGCGCCAGGCTCTTGGCGATGTCCTTGCCTGAGCGGATGCCGCCGGTGGCGATCAGCGGCAGACGCGGCGCGACCTCGCGCACGTTGACCAGCGACTGCGCGGTCGGAATGCCGAAGTTCTGGAAGCTCTCGGCGATCAGTTTGCGGTTTTCGTCCTTGGCAATCATCCCTTCGACGATCATCCAGCTCGTTCCGCCCGCGCCGCCCACGTCGATGCCGTGTACGCCCGCGTCGACCAGCAGCTTGGCCGTGCGCGGGCTGATACCGTTGCACACCTCCCGCACGAACAGCGGCACCGGCAGCTCCTTGGCCAACCCGGCGATCTTCTCGGCAAGGTCGGCGAAGTTGACGTTGCCGTCTTCCTTGAGCGCCTCCTGCAATGGATTGAGGTGCAGGCACAGCGCGTCGGCCTCGACCATCTCGACCACGCGGTTCATTTCCTCGACGCCGTAACCGTAATTAAGCTGCACCGCCCCGATGTTGGCGAACAGCAGCACGTCGGGCGCGACGTCGCGCACACGGAAGGTCGCGGCCAGTGCGGGCTCCTCGATGGCCACCTTCTGGCTGCCCACGCTCATGGCGATGTTCAATTCCTGCGCCGCCTGCGCCAGGTGCTTGTTGATTTTTGCGCCGGTTTCCATGCCGCCGGTCATCGGGGCGATCATCAACGGCGCGGCTAGCTTGCGGCCGAGAAACTCGGTGGAAATATCGATTTTCTCGCGGTCGAGCTCGGGCAGCGCCTCGTGCACGAAAAAGTAGCGGTCGAAACCGCTGGTCTGCCACGGGCTGACGTCCTCGTTGATGCAGATATCCAACTGCACTTCTTTGTCGTTGCGTGGCCGTCTGGTGTACATGCGGTTCCTCCCTTGCCCCGGGGCGCGGATACGATTTCGCCGTTATTGCGTCGGCTGCAGACCTTCGGGAATGGGAACGTTGATTTTGGTCAGGCCCGCCGGCAGTTCGAATGTTTTATCCGCGATGGTCTGTTTTTCCAATTTGCGCAGAGTTTGGATTTTCTTGACCGTCTGCCCGCGCAAGGTCATCGAGGATTCGGTTTGCACCGGGTAGCCGTCGATGTTGGTCATCTTCTCGAAAAAGCGCATGGTCATCGCGTCGGTCTCGGTGCCGAAGGTGATGGCCATGATGTGCCGCAGGATTTTTTTCTCGAGGCCCACGTCGTTGCTCACCCACCAGACCGTCTTCATTTTCTGGCCGAACTGGTCGGTTTCCTCCGCGACGATCACCTCGCGGCAGTTCCAGTTGTTGATTTTTTTATTGCGACCGGTCACCCGGTAGGTGGGATCGGCCGCGAGCATCGGCATCGCCAGCTTGGCCGCACGCCGATAAATGGAAATCGGTGTTTCGCTGTAGATTTTACGCTGCATGTTGATGTTGTAGACCATTTCCAGGTCGGGCCGGATAATCGTTACGTCGTTGCCGCCTTCGGCGTCGGTGCGCATCTTCACGCCTTTGATCCAGGAGCGCGTGACGGTGCTGGATTGTTCGCTGCCCGGATACACCACCGTGATCAGCTCTTCCTCACGGTACAGCGACAGATCGGCAAGCAGTTCGTTTTCCGCCTGCACGACCAACGGCCAAATCGCGCCGGCAATCAGCGCGAGCGACAAGACGATATACGCGATTTTCCGCACGGGACACCTCCTGAGCCATTCGGCAAGAATCTTGGCCGATGCCGGACTTGGATGCAAGGGGTTTATACGCGCTTGGAAACCAACATCCCGGGTTGATTGATGCCGGCGGTGATATCCGCCATCTCGTCGTAGAAAATGGCGCCGGGCGGGATTTGCTCTTTCCACGGACTGGTCGGGCGGCTCGTGCGCTCGGCCGTCGTCGCGGCAACCGCAGTTGCGGCTTGGGAAGACGAACGCGCTGCCTGCCGTCGGTTTTCCACGTTGAGGCGAACGGCGTCCCGCCGCCGGCGCGCCACTCCCGTCCGGTCCCGGCGTGCCGGTTCCAGCGAAGTGCGTTCCTGCTGTGGACGAATGAGGCTTTCGGCCGCCGGCTCGACGAACAAGGGCGCCGGTCCGCCGTTAATCATTTCACTCATGATTCCGTCCGCACACTGTCTGGCCGCCAATGTATTCCTTTTCCCGGTAAAGATAAAGCGAATCGTGTGTGAAAAAATCACGCCGAACGCATGGTCAAAAGCCGGTTGACATGTTAGACTGCACCAGTCAAATTTCATAAAAAGTTATCGCCATCGCGGAGGTCTCGATGCCTGCGGATACGAAGGACCAGGCGCCGGAAAAAGCAAAAGTCGTACTCGTCTCGATTCCCGAGGCCAAAGATCAATACGAGGTTGTCAAAATCCTCGCCTCCCAATTGGGAATCACCTTCGAGGAAGCCGACGAAATCGTCGGCAATATGCCCTCCGAATTGCTGCCCTCGGTGCCGATCGAAGCGGGCGAAAGTTTCGCTGAAGTGCTGCGCAACGCCGGGGCGGAAATCGAAGTCCTGCCCATCGGTCCGGCCGCCGGCCGCTTTTGTTCCACTCACCCGTATCGGCGGGCCCGCGCCCGTTGCAAGGATCCGGGGTGCGATAAATACATCTGCGAAATCTGCATCCGCGAATCGGGCATGCGCCTCTTCTGCCCCGAATGCTATCAGCGATATCGGCGCCGCCGCGTGCTGATCGCCCTGGGTTCGTTGCTCGGCGTTTTCGTGCTGTTGGGCATCTGGTACAGCTACAGCGAAACGATCGTCCGTACGATCCGATATCTCGCGCCCGCTTCCACCACCAAGGTCGCGATGGTTTGCGTGTCGCGTACGATGGACCAGGATACCGCCGGCTACTATCTCCGGTTGAACGACATCGAATCGCCCGGCAAGTATCAACCCGAAAAAATCCACGAGCTGCCGGAAATCGACGGCTGGTTCCAACGCGAGTTCGAACGCTTGACCGACGGCGAAATCAACATTCTCGAGGTCGATGTCTACGGTCTTTACGAATTGCCCGGCGAAGTGCCCAAAGCCTCGCGCACCAAAAGCTTGAGCTATCAGGCGATCAAGGCCGACCGGTCTTTCAAGAAATTCATCAAAGAGCTGATCGACGTCAGCAATCTGGACTTGAGTGCTTATGATTTGATCCTGTTGGTCGAACTGACGCCCTCGGTGGGCGTGACCGAAGACGCTGTGGAAAAATTGGGCATGTACGCCGACGAATACGGCTACGTGAAATTCCCTTATCAACAGGCGGGATCGACCGACTATTACGTCATGATTAGCGCCCACTACCTGGCCCGCATGATGGGCGCCAGTCTCAAACTGAATCAGTTCGACAACCCGCTGTTCCCCTTCGGCTTCGCCAATCCGGCCGCCAAGGACAAATACACACAGTCGTCCGCCGAGTTGACCGGCGTGTACATTCCCACGTCGCCCACCACGTTCGAACGGATCCACTCGCTCGACAATGTGGTGGTCGGCGGTCAAACGGCCTACGAAATGGGTTGGATCTCCGGCTCGATGCGCAAATACCTGTACGAAGGGATCGGTGAGTAACCGCGGACAACCGCTTCGCTTCCCCTGCGGGACCCTCTCCCTGGAAGCACGCCTGCATACGCCGTCAGTCACGCCGCTCGCGGCGGCGGTCGTCGCCCATCCGCATCCGGCTTACGGCGGCGATATGGACAACAATGTCGTTCTCGCCCTCTGCGACGGTCTGACGGCGGGCGATATCGCCGCCTTGCGCTTCAATTTTCGCGGCGTCGGCGGCAGCGAGGGCATGGGGAAAAGCGGCAAGGTGGAAACCGAGGATGTCGCCGCCGCGCTTGCTTTTCTCCGCGAACAATATCCGGACCTGCCCTTGTTCGCCGCCGGTTACAGCTTCGGCGCCTGGGTGACTCTAAACGCCATCGCCGGACGGCGCGACTTGGCCGGTGCGATCGCGGTCAGTCCGCCGGTCTCGTTGTTTTCCCATCAAGCGATCGAGGAACTGCAAATACCGGCCGCGTTCCTCAGCGGCTCGCGCGACCTGTTCGCGCAGACGCTGCTGCTGCGGCGCGTCCTCCATGCCGCCGGACGCGAAAACGAACTGACTCTTTTTTCGGGAGTCGATCATTTCTGGTGGGGACACGAACAGCCGCTGGCCGAGGCTGCGCTCGCCTTCTGCCGCCGCGTGCTGGCAACCGTCTAGTTCTTCTCGCGAATCAGCCGATTGATGCGTTCTTCCATGTCCGACAACTGCCGGCCCCATTCGCTCATCGAGCGCACATTCAGTTGTTCGAGCTTATCGATTTTCTGCGCCAGTTCGGAAACCGACTCTTCCATCAGGCGCAACCGATCGCGGATGGAAACCACCTCGGAAGCCGCGCAGGTCTGCGCCAGCAACCGGCCCATCTCGTCCAGCCGGGAATGAATCTCCGACAGGTCCGGCATCGCGCCGTAAGCAGCCGGCGGAATTCGCTGTGCGACGATCGCCTCCACCCGCGCCAATCGATTGGCCACCGATTGCAGATCCGTGTCATAGTCCACGTCGGCCAACCCGACGATCTCCTCCGCCGCGCGCTCTTCTTCTTCGTGTTCGATCACGATTTCGTCTTCCACGAACGCGGCGTGCTCATCCGCTTCGTCTTCTTCTTCGTCGACGAATTCCTCTTCCTCTCTCGCCGCCGATGGCGCTGGTTCGTCCGGACCTCTGGTTTCCGCCGGCTTGGGAATCGACACTTCCTGGATCACCTGCTTGGGCAGATTGTATTGCTGCGCCAACTTGCGCGGCTTGCGCCGCTGCCAAACGGTGAAGCCGACCAGCACGAGCACCGCAACGACCGCCAAATACAGGAATACCTTGCCGACGTTGCATTGGTCGCCCCGCGCCAGGTATTCCTGGTACACCTCGCCGTCGTTCCGGTTCGCCTCGATGCTGTTGGGATCGGTCGGATCGAACTGCTGCCCGTCGAGCGTGAGCGTCAGTTCTTCCTTGTCGCTCAAACCGTCGCCGTCGGTGTCGGCCATACCCGGATCGACCATTGTGTTCGCCGTGCGCAGATCCATCTCCTCTTTATCGCTCAAACCATCGCCGTCGCTGTCGACCTGCGTCGGATCGAGCTTCAGACCCGCACCCTGCCAGCGCACTTCCTCGGCGTCGGGAATGCCGTCGGCGTCGGTGTCGACCGCTTTCGGATCACTGCCGTAGAGGTTCACTTCGTCTACGTCGAACAACCCATCGCTGTCGGCGTCCGAACGATCCTCGCTGCATTCGGCGAGAGCGAACAGACCGCGCACGCGTCCGCGCAGCAACCGCGACTGCCCTTGTTCGGTAAAGACGTTGAGGTTGCGCTCCATCACCGGTCGGCAACGATCGAGCTGCTCGACGCTGAATTCCTTCGCCCCACTGTCGGCCAGAGTCGTCAATTTCAAAAACGCCCGCAACGCCTCATTGCCCGTCGGATGCGCCAACGCCTTGTTCAGGTTGATCAACCGCACCGGCCCCACCTGGTTGGCGATCGCCAACTTTTCGGAAGCCGCGCGTATTTGCTGGGCCGTGTTGGTGCTGAACGAACCGCTGATTCGGGCGCTGACCCCGAACTGTTCGTTCAGCGTCCCTTGAAACGCCTTGATCACCTCAACGCGCGCGGCTCCATCGCCCGGCACCAGTAAAACGCCCAGTTCCTGGCACAACTCCTCGCTGAAATCGCCCCCGTCCGGGAAGATCAGGAATGCCGGGTCGGCTCCCGACCCCGGATCGGCCGCCAGCAGGTTCTGGCCGCGCGCTTCGAAATAATACAGAGTCGGTCCCCCCTCCTGAGCCCAGGCAGACATCCCGCAGACAATCAGCAATGTCAGAGCGACAGTGATGGTGCGCACCGTTTTACTCCTCGTCTAACATATTGATTCAGTGGCGATTTACGGATATTCATCGAGATACTATAGCGGAGTTGCACAAAAAGCAAAGGTTCTTTTTGTCTGGATGGAACATATTTTGCCTTCTTGCCGACGGTTTTTACGGTTGAATTGTTGACAAGCAAACCGACCGTTTTTATAGTTTTTGAAAGAAACATGAACACGGAGGAAATGATGAAACGCTTCTCGATTCCTCGCATCGCACATTGCTCGGAAGGCTGTTGTAGCCGGTCCTGAGCAAGACGCAAAAAGGCTCTTCGGCAAAACCGGATTCCTTTCCGTTGAGGAGCGGAATCCGGTTTTATTTTAATGCATTTGCCGTTTGACAGTTATCCGGCAATCTTTTATCCTTTTTTATCTTATTTCTTTTATTTCATGGGGTTCGCGATGAAAGTTCGGGTGTGGATTATTGCTCTGGTCATGATCTTCGCATTTGCCGCCGCGGCGATGGCGCAATCGACTCAGGAAGAAGGAACGCTGGCGGTCGGCGCTCACGGACTGTATACCTTCTTGCCCGGCGCCTTCATTTCACCCGCTTACTCCGATTACACCAGCATCTCCGCGGTCGGGTACGGCGCGTGGGCGACCTATGGCCTGGGCGCATTCGACCTGAGCTTCCAACTCAACAACTGGAATTTGATGATCGAGGACGGCTACTGGAAACCGCGCGGCGGCGATCTGGAAGACAAATTCTACGTCGAGTCCTCGCTGGGCATGGTCGATTTCAACATGGCCGTGATCTGGAAATGGCGCGTGCATCGCGCCGTCGAACCGTATGTCGGTCCCGGCCTGGGCATCGGCTGGCTCTACGGCGACCTGGAAGTGGATGAAGTCGACGAAAACGGCGATCGTCTCCGCGATCCCGAAGACAAAGAATTGCCGCCGGTGATTCCGTACCTCTCCGTGCTCACCGGTTGCCGTTTCTATCCCGATCCGCATTGGCGTTTGTCGGTCGACACCGGCTTCTATTTCGGCTTCTTCATCGGGGCGAGCGTCGGTTACGTCTTCTGATGAAAAGCGAAATCGTCCGGCTCGACGTCTCCACCGCGGCGCGCGAACAATTGATCGACATTACCACCCGCGTGCAGCAAGCGCTCACAACGATGGGCGCGCGCGACGGCATGATCACCGTCTTCGTGCCGCATACCACCGCCGGCGTGACGATCAACGAAAACGCCGACCCCGACGTTGTCCACGATATTCTCCTTGCTTTGGATAAGGCCGTGCCCGCCCAAAGCCGGTTCCGCCACGGCGAAGGCAACTCCACCGCGCACGTCAAGTCGAGCCTCGTGGGTTCCAGCCTCCAGGCTCTCGTGCAAAACGGCCGCCTGGTGCTGGGAACGTGGCAAGGTATTTACTTTTGTGAATTCGACGGACCGCGCAACCGCCAACTGCTCGTTCAAGCGACCATCGACTGATCACTCGGCCAGCGGATCGATGATCTCCGGCACGCCGGAATCGTACCACGTGCGCAGGTAGTGACCCATTTGCTCGTGCTGCGCTTGCACCAACGGATCGCTGTCGCTGCCGAAAATCAAGTTGTGCTCGTCGGTATCGTACATGTAATAACCTGACCCCGCGTGCGGCGCGGCCACCCGTTCGGCCTCGGGCACCGGATGCACCGCCTCGGCCACCTGCGGATACCCGAACTGGCGCGCGAACTCGGCGTCGGCGTTGTACGGCAGCGTGTAATCGTAAGCCACAAACTGATGCATAATGTTGATCTCGCCGCGCGGATCGTCCGGCCGGCGATCGTGGACGAACTGCGCCATGACGCCCGCATCGGTCCCGTCCATGATGTGTTCCAGCAAGAACGCGATCGTCAGCAGCGGATCGACGAAGTCGATGCCGAACTGGCTTTCGATGATATCGACGATCATCCAGACCGGCTCGACGTTGTCCGATTCCAGCGCGATGGTCATCAGGTCGGCGGCCGGCACATGCAGCGCGAACGTGTCGATCTCGCGCTCGAAGGCGATCACCTGTCCCGACATGATCGAACCCCAGCTATGACTGGCGTAAGCAACGTTGACGGTGTCCAGGTCGTCGATGCCGTCGCCCTTGGTGTTGTAGGGCGCCAAATCGAGGTCGTCCAGATTTTTCACCAACTGTACTTCCCAGAACGTTTCGGCGATCTGCTGCCGCATGCCGTCGCGCATGCGGATGGGATTGAACACGTCGATCATCGACAGCGCGTCGACGATGGTGTTGCCCGTACTGCGCTCGCCGTTGAAGTTCGCGTCGAAGCCGATCACCGCGAAGCCGTATGGGGCCAGGAACCTGCCCACGCGTTTCACCTCGCTCTTCGAACTGAGAATGCCGTGGTTGAACACGATCACCGGGAACGGCTGCGGGTAGTTGCCGTCCACTTTCGGAATGGTCATGTAGAACGGCACATCCCAATAATCGACGATATATGGATCGCCGTTTTCATCCTTGGCGAACCAGTTCGTCGTGCCTTCTTCGATGAACACCGGCGCCAGAAACGTGCCGTGAATGATAATATCGACCGGCGAATCGGGCGCTTGCTGCTCGATGGTAATGTCGTCCCATTCCGGCGGATGCGCCGCCGCCGCTTCCTGTACGCGCTGGTAAACCATCTCCATGTCGTGCGACAGGTTCTGCGTCGTCAGTTCCACCGCGACCAATATCCGTTCGCGCGCAAAGCCCAGCGCGTCCAGCTCCGTGAACATCGGCTCGAAGCGCAGTCGGTAGGGCTCCAGCAACGACACGATCGGATGATATGGATCGATCTCGGTTCGCTTCAGATATTGGAAATGATCGTCGGCGCGATAACAGCCCTCGACGCCGGGCTCCAGACGGTCCTGCACGACCAGCGTGACCGTCGTGCCTTCCGGCAGGTTGAATTTCGGTTCGATGGCGATCGCACCGACATTCAACCTGCCGGAA
>ERZ795059.5834-NODE-5834-length-11099-cov-5.073705_pt1 | contig 11099 bp, 9 predicted proteins | sample MGYA00375143_ERZ795059 | MGnify/ENA primary metagenome ERZ795059 (study PRJEB30188, sample SAMN05720168) | activated sludge metagenome | isolation source: Anaerobic digester | place: USA | collected 2015-01-07 ... | reverse complement strand
GCCACCGCCGCGGCCCAAAGATCCTCTGCCTTGGCCCAAAGCACCTCTTCCAGGCAGGGGATTCGTATAACCGGGCATAGAATATCCGGCGCAGAAACCGGCTCCTCTTCCTGTCATCGGGCCTGTCCCCACAGGTCCAGTATCATCTCCTCGTGGCATATCAAACACCCCCTTTCGTTTCCCTTCATCAATTTCAGCAGTTGTTGAATTTAATTTAACGACACAATATCCAAGCCCCTTTCCGCTTAACGATCTTTTTCCAAAGGGGCCTGTCCGTCAAAACCTGGCATGGACATCACCTCCCATTTATAATAATGGAAATCATTCCCATGATTGGCAAAAAAAATATAAACCTTATCTCTTAGCACATATTTTACATAGACCATAAAACTGAATTAGGTGATTAGTTATTTTAAATTCATATTTTTGACAAAGACCTTTTTCCGTTTCATTAAGCAATTTTACCTCTTCATCAATAAAATCCGTGTAGTCAATAACACGTTTACAACTAGTGCATATCAAATGATGGTGGTGCTGTGCTCCTTTAGGCCCTTCAGCCAATTCATAACGTGCTCTTTTGTCTCCGAAATCAAACTTGAAAATAAGACCTAAATTAGCCAATACATCTAATGTCCGATAAATAGTTGTTAATCCGATGTTGGGGTATTTCGGATGCAGCTTCATGTAAATATCTTCAGCACTCAAATGGCCTTCGGATTTAGATAAAATATCAAGAATCGCCTCTCGTCCGGAAGTCAGTCGGTATCCACAACCCCTAAATTTTATATTCCACCATCCATGTCTGCGGCAGTTATTTTTTACCATACATTATCCTATATGAAAATGGTTTCCATTAGCAAATATATGTTATAAAACAACACTTGTCAACAATTTTTTACATTAATTAAGGGTCAATGTGGCCGGAGGTATGCCAAAGTGGGTTGAAACTCTTTGAAAAAGAAGGTCAGACGTCTCCTGAAACAGGGTTCTCAAAGACTCTATTTTTAAAAAGGAGGAAGAATCCACGACGCATGCAGGAAACTGATAACAAGACAATACTCCGGGAGTCTGTGCGGCTTTGCGACAGATCCTGTAAAATTTAAGGTCTCGACGAGACGTTAACGTTGGTTTATCGGTTGAGATGGACCACGGCCAGTGCTTTGGACATTGAGCCCGGCAACTCCCCTTGTAGCTACACCTCAAGGCTTGGGGTCCCTTTTCAATCTCCCGTGTGGTCAAGCCTTAAGATTCTCCACTCAATCCAATCCAGCGGCACCCGGCCTCTATATGTGCGAACACTCGTCAGAATACGTTCAGGGTTCCCCAGCGTTTCCAAGGGTATCCTTATAGTTATTTCACGTGATTTTCGGTCAACCTCAATGATCTCGGCCTTTAGCGATTTCCCCTGGTCATACACCCGGTAGGATTCAGTTTTTAACAGCACGTGCAACTTCGGCATATTGGAAAAAGGAGAATCTGCTCGATAGCCGAAAACGTACAAGGAAGCCGTTATCTTACTGTCAATAGGCCTCGATAGGCGCAAGGTAAAAACGAGAGTTTTATTTTCAAGAGAGAGGAATTCTTCTTCTATTCCAACAAAATCCACCCGTTCTTCTTCAATAAGTTCTTCGGGGAGTTCATTAAGGTAATCTTGGGCATGCTGAACCAGGCTATTTTTTATCCCTCTTTCCTTTAAGAGTATCTGGGGAAAATCGCCGTATAATTCATTGCGGCGCAGAAAAGAAAGAAGATATTTCGAATTAGATATATATTGGGAACGATGTGCCATGATCGCGTTCCTATTATTCTCGATCTCTTGCGTTGTCAAATCAACGACGCTCCAGCGAATCTCTTTATTGAGAGCAGCAGGCGGCATAAGTGCGGCTTGCGGCTTATAGCCCTTTAGTTTGGGCCAATTTTTAAAATGGATCAGGTAAGGATATAAGGTTGGTTTAATTTCATCCTCAAGTTCCCATAGAGCAATCTGAGTAAAAAGATACAAAGCCCTGTGGTCCGGGTTATGATCGGCAGGATGGGACAAGAACACCTTGGTCGGGTTGAATTCACGCAGAATATTCTTCAGGTCTTTGACTATTTCATCGCCTTTATAAGGCGCTCCTGGCCTAAAGGCATTTGAGTAAGGGACCGCGTTGACCCGGGAGAGCATACTTTTAGCCGCTGGCCGGTCATCCCCCCAATGTCTGCGCCAGAGCGTCAGTGTCCGGAAGTCCGGATACCCCAAAAAAATCATTTGTTGCGGTGTCAGCCCCAAAAATTTCCCCGCATGAAGAGCTTCCTCGCGACGAGTCTCTCCCATGATTCGGACTGCTTTAGGTTTGATGACAGGGTGTTTCCGGTAAACTAAAAAAGACCATTGGTTGTTATCTCCATAAGTCAGGAAAACCACCTTGAGAGGCAATTTCATGCTCAAGGATTTTTGAATGATACCACCGCAACCCAAGACTTCATCATCGGGATGAGGAGCTAAGATTATGATGCGGTCATCCGGGGTTAATGAGATCTCCGGTGAAGTTAACTCCTGTTTGTTTTCTTGCGCGGTCGCGGCAAACGGCAAAAGGAAATTTAGAGAAAGGATAGGGAGGAATATCCCTGTCAGTAATATCCACCGATAATTAAAGTTTTTTCCCAAAGACATACGAAGTGACCTCGCCGGCAATAACAGATTTTAAATAAGATCGTTTTCGGGCGTATAAGATATCGAATCCCATTTTCAGAAAGAAATTTTTTGCTTTTTCTGAGAACGTGCTGAGCTGGACACCTTTTATCTGCTGCTGTTTCAAAAAGTTGATGTAAACTTCTATCAGCCGTCCGCCGATATCCTGTCCGCGGCAGCTTTTATCTATGTTGATGTGTAGCGTTGCCGGGAATTCCTTAGAATAATCGGGGACCAAAAATTCGCCCTTGAAGAAACCCAAAACACACCGGAAGAAAAAATTTAAATTTGTTTTATTTAAAAAGGCCTTCCTGTAAAACACCTTGACCAGCAAGGATGGAAGGATCCTTCTTTTGATGATGCGTTTCATGCGCGGGATATGAATTGAACCGATTAAATACCCGACAACTTTGGAGCCGTCCGTGGCCACAAAGCATGAATGCGGTTCAAAATCCGTGAAATATAAAGACAAAAAATCAGCTAAGAGCTCATCGTCTTTGAAAATCAGCCCGCGATCTGACTCCAGGAAGGCCGTCTCACAGCACAGCCGCCGGACGTCCGCCCTATCCTGGATAGAAAATTTTCGAATATTATACGTCATGATTTCTGGAGAACGGTTACAATCCTTTGCGATGTTTCCAGAACCAGGCTGCGGTAGCGTTGGTTAATTGATAAAAACATCCCCGCGCAAGGTCCCGAATTTTGTAAAACATATGTGTGACGTCATTAAAATTGTCAGCAGAACACTGAACAGAGTACTCACGACAATAGCGATCATGATCATCAACTGATATTTGATGGCGACTTCGGGGGTGGCTCCACCGAGAATAACACCCGTCATCATCCCGGGAAGGGCCACGATTCCGATCGTCGCCATAGACGCGAGTGTCGGTTTAAGCGCGAGCCGGACACTTTCCTGTATATAAGGGCGGGCGGCTTCGCTTTGGGTTGCCCCGAGCGAAAGCACATAGAGGTATTTTTTTGTGTCTTTCCTGATGCTCCTGTAGAAAGTGTCTATGCCTACAATGTTGCCTCTTAAGGAATTCCCCAGAAGCATCCCCCCTAGCACAATCAGGTACCGGGCGTCAAAGACGTCGTTTATCCTGATGACAAAGAAATTAAGATAAAAAAGTATTGAAAGAGTTGTCAGCGCAAACGAGGCAAACACCGGCAAGAAAATTTTTCCCGGTTTCATGGCGGAGCCTCGGATGGCTGAAAAGACCGCGACAAGGATCATGATAACAAGCCAGGCTAAGTTCAAGACGGCATTATTCCAGAAGAAAAGGTATTTTAGGAACACGCCGATCAGGAGCAGTTGAACCGACATCCTCGCCACAGAACTTAACAGGGGTTTGATAACACCAAGGTTATAAGCACGGCTCAAGATGACAGGGAGAGCGAGCAAGAGAAAAACCAAAGATAAGGCGGGCAAGGAAATATTTATTGTTTCCATTCTGTGGCCTCCAGGTCAAAGACCCGTACGGAAGGGCTGTCCAGCCAGACAGGATCATGGGATATGCTAAGAACTGTCCAGTCAGCGCGCCCTGTGAAAAAAGTTGCCACTTTCCTTTTTAGATTTTTGTCCAGCGCGGAAGTGGCTTCATCCAGGAAGAAGACATCTCTTTTAAGCAGAACGGAGACAAGGAGCGCGGCTCTTTGTCTCTCCCCGCCCGATAAATCGGAGGCGCCCTTCTCCAGCGTGTCCGGGCTTAATTCGAAGAAATCCAGCAGTTCTTTGATCGTTTTATTGCTGAAATCCAAAGAACGATTGGCCTCGAACCCGGACACAAGCGCGAACCAATCCGCGATTTTATAATTCCCGATACTGACGTCCTGATCGACGAACGCAACCTTCCGGCGGATGTCCCACACGCTGTCCTCGTTGAGCGGGAGCCGGTCAAAAAGCACATGACCGCTTTGCGGCAGGATAAATCCAAGGGCGAGAGCGAAAAGTGAAGATTTGCCGAGCCCTGAGGTGCCCCGGATAACGACTTTTTCTCCTCGCCGAATGCCCAAGGAAAAATTTTTAAAAATTGTTTTAAAGCCGAAATTCAAACTTATTTGTTTATATTCGATCATGTTAAAATTCCGTATTCCCAACCCCTGATGATAAGCAAGATCATTTAAGGCGTTTTACGCTCTTAGAGCGTAATAATATCCTTTTTTTGTTGTAATTTCAACCGGAGAACCGAACAGCTTGCTGATATTCCCACTCGTCAAAACAGAGTCCTTGGCTCCGTCTTGATAAAGTTTCCCTCCCTTCATCAGGATGACCCGTTTGATCTCGGGGATGATATCGGAAAGGTTTTGGGTCACCAGAATCACGCTCGTCCCCGATTTTGTAATTTTCCGTATCATGTCAGTGAATTTATACATAGCATGAAGGTCAAGGTTGTTGGTGGGTTCGTCCAGGATCAGCGCCTTCGGGGCGTGGACCAAAGCCCTGGCGATTAAGAAACGCCGTGCTTCGCCTGAAGACATTTCATTCATATTCCTGTGCTGCAGGGGCCTGATCTCCAGAAAGTCAATGGCTTCTTGGGCCTTTTTCTTCATCTTGGGAGTCAGGCGTTCCTTATATAATCCTATACTGCTGAAAAAACCGGACAGGACAACGTCGAGGCCCGAGGTGTCTCTGGTGCAGGCGGCTTGAAGGTCATTGGAAACAATCCCCAGTAACTTTCTTAGTTCAAAGACATTCCACTGATCCTGCCCCCATATCCAGAAGGAACAGCTTTTATCCGCATGGATGGGATAATATTCCTTGGTGATGACTTTGATCAATGACGATTTGCCGGCGCCATTGGGCCCCAAGATGGCCATGTTATCTCCTTCATAAATCTTAAGCGACAGGGAATCGAGGACCTTCCTCCCTCCTTTAACAACCGTCAGGCGGTTAAACTCTAATAAAGGCGGTTTTTCGTTTTTCATGCGTGTTTTTTTTGTCCCGTTTATTTGATCCAAGGGCCTTTAATGTCCGTGCCCGCGTGCTTTGTCAACCAGATGGTCGGTCAGGCGCAGCCACTCCAGGAGGAGTTTTTTGAGCTCGACAATATGGATGATCTTGTTGAACTTATTGACGTCAACCGTGTTGACCGCGTCGATATAATCGTTCAGGGAAATTTTTCCGAATGAATAATTCCGCGTTTCGTCCGTTAAAACGGCTTCGGATAATTTGATTTTCTCGTCTGTCAGGCGGATGAGCTCTTTTTCCCGCGATATCTTTAAGTGCAGGTTCCTTAAGTCCGTGTATAATTCCAGATATTTGTTCTGGTGGGTCAGCCGGGTTTTTTGCAGGTCAATCTCGGCGGTTTTATGTTCCGCGCGGTCCTTCTGGCCCGGGAAGGGCCATTCCAGGGACACCCCGGCGTAAACCATATTATCTTCGTCTTTGATCCCCCATCGGGTCCCTTCCACGGTATAGCCAAGGAGCAGGTTTGTCGAGGGCAGAAGGTCATCTGCGTTTTTCTTGACATCAAGGGTGCTTTTTTCTTCTAACAGCTTGAGGATCGCATATGTCCGGCTAGAGGTGGTAAATTGCCTGTACCCTTCCTCAAAATCTACTTCGAAATCATGGAATCCGGAGGGGTCCTGAGGGACCCATTCAATCTTGTCATCAGCGCGTATGGCGGTTATAACAAGATTCGTGTGATTGTTATAGGCTTCTTTCAATGAAATCATGTTTTCTTCTTTGGCGATAACAAGCAGCTGGACCTTGTTAACGTCGACAGGGAGGGCGATCTTACTGGCGGCCCTACGGTTCATATTATCCAGCAACTGTTTGTTCTGCTCATAAGAGGATTTCCCTATCTTCAGGTTTTCATAGGCCGAATACCAATTATAGTAGATGTTAATAAGGCTGGCCAGATAATCCTCATAGGCTTCGGTAATTTGATAGCGGATGACATCGATCTCAATGCCCGTGATTTTATCCTGCAGCCGGGTGGCGTGGCCGAACGCGTTTTCCGCAATCGGCTGGGAGATCAGGAAATCCATCCGGGATTTCTCCGTCGTCGAACTGACAGACGGGATATTTTCATACGACACGGAAACATGCGTGCCGCTCCCGGGAAAAAGCTTGTCCAGGCCCACTGCCACTTCAGGGTCCTCCCTTTTTTGGTTCAGAATAAAATCATATTGCCCTTTGACAGACAAAATAATATCCCGTCCCGGCAGAAGCAAATCCCTGCGGTACTGGAGTTTTAATTCATCAATCAGTATCTGCTCAAAGACGGTGTCATTCTTGCTGGCAAGCCGGATAAAATCCCCGATGGTTAACACCCTGGCCTCAGGGCTTTCTAAATCCGCCGTTGTCGCCATGCCGGGGCCGGCGGCCGAACCGCCCCCAGAGAAGCCAAGCAGGCATCCCGCCAGGAACAGGGCAGTGACAGCCCGGGTTATTCTTAAATCAGAAATTATTTTTTTCATTTTAAAAACCCCAGGGCTGATTTGAGCATGACCCTGCTTTCCTGCATAAAACTATAAATACAAGGGACCAGCAGAAGAGTGATGAACGTTCCGAAGCATAATCCCCAGGCCATCGCGAGCATCATGTCCGCGAGCATTGCGTCGTAACCGGCCACGCCGTAGGCGGTGGGGAACAGCCCGGCCACCGTTGTTAAGGTTGTCAGGAGCACCGCGCGCAGACGGGTCTGGGCGGTCCGGCTTATCAGGGTGTTTATTTCGGAAGAATTCATGCATTTGATTTTCGCGAATTCTTCATCCAGCCTGGAAAGCATAATGATGGAGTCGTTGATGACAACCCCCGCCAGCCCCAAAGCCCCGATGGCGGCGAAAAAGCCGAAAAGAATTTTGCCGTGGAACCAGAAAGCTAAAATAATCCCCACCAGGCCGAAGGGAATCGCCAGCATGATAATCAGCGGTCTGGTCAATGAATTAAATAGAGTCGCTAAAACTGAAAAAATCAGAAAAAGGACCAGGATAATCCCTTTGCGCAGGTCCCCTTGCGATTCGCGTGTGTCCTGGATTTCACCGATAAAAGCGATGGTTGTTGAAGGATGGTCAGCCGTGACATGAGGAAAGACATTATTTTCAAGATTGACGGCGATTTCCAGAGGGGTTAAGCCTGTTTTAGGCTTGATGTCCGCGTAAACGGTGGTGGTGCGTTTCCGGTCACGGCGGGAAATGGAAATCGGCGTCGTGGTCTGCTGGACGTTGACTAGGTCCCCCAAAGGTACGAGGTAATTGTTGCGGTTCTCAACGGGCACTTTGAGGATGTCGTTGATATCCTTTTTGGCTTCAGCAATGATTGACAGCCTCACGTCGATTTCCTCGTCGCCTTTGGGCAATTCATACAGGACCGTGCCCTCCAGGGCGGCGCGGAAAGCGTTTGATATATCCCCGGCGCTTATATCGAGCCGTTTGATCCTTTCTCTCTTAAGATCGATTTTATATTCCGGGATTGGCATAGGCCGCTCGATGTCGACATTGATCAGGGCCTGGTGCATTTTCATGAGTTCAGCGAGTTTGTGGGCGGCCTGCTCCCTCAGGCCGTCGTCGTTTTCCTGAACGATAATTTCAATCGCGCTGCCGCTTGATTGGCCCCAGCGGCTTTTCTGGATGGTCATCTCCTTGAGGCCTTTGATTTTGTCGATGTCTTTTTTCCACAGGGCGATCAGCTGGTCAGCCGACTGGGCCCTTTTTTCCTTGGGGACAATTTCAATGACCGCCCGGAAACGGTTTTCTTCAACCCCGCTTCCACGCCGGCTGCGGGCGATTTCGGTCCTCACGCCGATGACTTCCCTGCCCAAGAACGGCTTGATGATCTCTTCGATCTCGCGCGTTAAGGCGGCGGTGTCATAACGGTCATAGTCGTCGAGCGCTTCGCCGCTGACCATCACCTCCCTCGTTTCTTCGTTCGGGAACATGACGAATTTCATTTTCTGGGTCATGATCAACCACGACATTCCCAAAAGGAGAATGAATATTGATAGGACCACCATTTTATACGGCAAGATTTTAACAAGGAGGCCGCCGTAAGCATCCTCGACTTTCTCGAACCAGTGCGCGCGGGTCTCGGCGATCGTGTGCTTCTTCCTTCGCCAATAATTATTAAGGTGCGGGATTTCAAAATGCATGTGTCCCGGTAAAATAATTAACGCTTCCAGCAAGCTTGAACCCAGCATCAAAAAAATAATGGGCGGGATGAACCGGTTGATCTGCCCAAAGCGGCCGGTGAAGAAAAACAGGGGGACAAAGGCGATACAGGTCGTCATGACGCTGGCCATGACCGGCAAGAAAACACTGGCCGTCCCTTTGACCGCCGCATCGTGCGAGCTCATCCCCTGCGCGCGGAGCCGCGCGATATTCTCGGTCACGACAATCGCGTCATCAACCACCATCCCCATGACGATAATGACCGCGGCCAGCGTGATGTTGTTGATAGAATAATCCAGTAAAAAGGCGGCTAACAACGTGAAGCAGATCGTGAAAGGGATTCCCATGGCGACCCAGAAACCCGATTTTTTGTCCAGGAACAAGAAAAGGAAAAACAGGATCAGGAAAAAACCGATCGAGCCGTTGACGGCGATGATGGACAGGCGGTTGCGCAGGTCGGTTGCCTCATCATCCATCACAGTGATCGCGACCGGGCTGTTTTGAAGGAAGTTCCTTTGGAAACGTTCGATTTCACGCAAGACAGCCGAGATGGAATTCAAGATGCCGTAAGACGTGTTTTTGACGACGTTGAGGATAACGGCTTCATGGCCGTTGACTTTGATGATTTCCTTCTTGGTGTTGAACCCGGATTGCAATTGAGCAATGTCTTTTAACGGGATCGCTTTGCCCTCAAATCCGGCTTGAATAATCAAATGATCGAGTTTCTCGATTGTGTCCAGCTGGGAATTCAAGGTGACCTTGGGTTCATTTTTGGTTTCAATGTTCCCGGCCGGTTGGCGCACATGATTGTCTTTCACCGTGTGCATGACCTGGCTGATGGGAATTTCATATTCGATCAATTTGGCCGGGTCCACTTTGATCTGGATTTCTTCCTGCAGGTAGCCGGACTTATTGAAACTGTTGATCTGCGGAAGATTCAGCAACTGGTTTTCCAGGGCGTGCGCGTATTCCTGGAGGAGTTTGCGGTCAGCCGTGTCCATGAGGTGTTTCCCCGTGTGGTAGAGGGCGACGTCCATGATGGCCATCTTAGCGGTCTTAAAGACACGCACGGTCGGGTCATCCCGCACGTCATCCGGCAAATCAACATCGAGGACCGCGTTGCGGATTTCGGTGATCACTTCATCCTTGTCAGGATAATCCTTCTCGATCTCAACAGTTATATTGGTTGTCCCTTCGGTGGCGCTGCTGGTGACGCGGTATACGCCGTCAATGCCCTGAATTTCGTCCTCGATAGGCTTGGTGACGAAATGCTCGACTTCTTCGGCTGTCGCGCCGGGATAGCTGGCGGAAATGCGCACGCGGTCAAAAGTGACATCGGGCATTTCTTCTTTCTTGATGTTCTGCCAGCTGAGTATCCCGCCTATGATGACGGTCAGAAAGATAAGATTCGTCAGAAGGTGGCGACGAATGAAATATTGTATGAGTTTTTCAAGCATAAACCATCAATATGTGTTAAGACGTGTTTTATCAAGATCCAATTTTACAGTTTTTTCTCTTCCAGAAAGGCAAGCTTTGCCCGGCCTTTATGATTCCAGGAGTTTCGCGGTCACGAATTTTTTATACATCCGGCGGTCGAACCCCCCTGTTATAACCCCTTCTTTATCGGTCACGGGCAGAAAACCCAATCGGCAATTGTCCATGTAGTTTTTGGCCTCCCATAAACTGGTCTCCAGGAAGACCGCGTGGGGGAACCGTTCTTTCAAATCGGCGGCTAACAGCAGCGGGTTGGCTTTTTCAAACAAAAGGGAATTCTTTATGCCGTCAATATTAATCACGCCGCTTAATTTCCCCTGCCTGTCCACGACGGGATATTGCGTGTAAGGGCTTTGGGCGAAAATTTCCAGGATCTCTTGAGCCGGTGTGTTCTCATGAATGAGCGGGTAATGGGTGTCCATGAGTTCCCGGACTGATGTGGCGCGCACGATGTCTTCTTCCGTGATGTTTTTGCCGGCTTCCTTGGCTTTCACGACCGCGTATCTCACGCAGGGCGGCCCGAGCAGCTGCACGACAAAAGTTGTCATCGTAATGATGACAATCACCATGTTGCCCATGTCCTTGTCCAGAGACTGCGCAGCCACCAGGGAAAGCCCTATGGCCACACCGGCCTGGCTGAACAGGCATAACGGCAAGTATTTCCTGACGACCGTGCCCGCGCGGGATATTTGGGCGCCCCAGTAGGCCCCGACCATTTTTCCTCCTGTCCGCCCCAGCAGATAAAGGACAAACACAAGAGACATGATGGGGGTGAAGGCTTGCAGGTTCAGCCGGGCGCCCACCATCACGAAAAATA